>Ga0326726_10006013_pt1 | contig 10942 bp, 10 predicted proteins | sample MHFenrmetagenome_2_FD_207603 | JGI IMG/M metagenome (GOLD analysis project Ga0326726, IMG submission 207603) | Lab enriched peat soil microbial communities from Michigan Hollow, Ithaca, NY, United States - MHF15MN | ecosystem: Environmental > Terrestrial > Soil > Wetlands > Peat | place: USA...
CCGAGAAGCTCAACGCCAGCATCAGCACCAACGGCGCGCCGGTCACCGCCAGCGGTTCGTTCAATCTGCTGGGCCCGCAAGCGACCGACAACAGCAGCCTGCACGTCGGCATCGACACCAGCAGCGCCGGCGCCAAGAGCGGCAGCGCGACGATTGCACTGGTCTCCGACGGTACGGGCACCAGCGGTCTGGGCACCACCAATCTGACTTCGCAGACGGTGAATGTCTCCGGCAACGTGTATCGGCTGGCCCAGGGCGACACCACGCCGCTCACGGTCGACTTCGGCAATCACCGTGTGGGTGATCTGGCGCCCAGCCATACGCTTACCGTCCAGAACCTGGCAGCCAACGACAGCTTCTCCGAAAGCCTCAACGCCGGCTTCGGTACCCCCACCAACGCCGGGATTACCACCAGCGGCAGCATCAACCTCCTGGTCGCCGGCGGCAGCGACAACGCCAGCATGTCGGTCGGCATCGACACATCCAGTGCCGGCGCCAAGAGCGGCACCGTGGCGGTGAACTACCAGTCAGACGGCATCGGCACCAGCGGCTTGGCCGCCATTGCCGCCGGCAGCCAGACCGTGAACGTCTCCGGCAATGTCTATCGCCTGGCCAGCCCGGTGCTGAATACCCCCGTCGTCACCCTGGCGGCGCGCGTCGGCGATACCAGCCCCACGGTGGGCATCAGCATCACCAACAGCTCGCCGGATGCCTTCACCGAAGGGCTGAAAGCAACTGCGGGGGCTGCGCCGTCCGGCTTCAGTGTCAGTGGTTCGATCGGCAACCTTGCGGCAGGCGGCACCGATGCCAGCTCCATCCAGGCGGCCTTGAATACGCTGGTTGCGGGCAACTTCGGCGGCGCGCTCACCACCAGCTTCGAGTCCACCGGCGCGGGCACCACGGGCGCTGCCGACGTCTCAGTCGGCAGCGCGGTGACCAACCTCGTCGGCAATGTCTATCAGGCCGCGGTGGCGAGCGTCACCAACACCCTGGTGGACTTCGGTATCGTCCACGTCGGCGACGTCGTCAGCCCGCAGGCGCTGGCGATCAAGAACGATGCCCCGGCCGCGGCGCTCAACGACTTCCTCAAGGGCAGCTTCGGCGGCTCATCCGGACCCTTCAGCGCCACCGGCAGCTTTGCCAACCTGGGTGTGGGCGATACCGACGGTGCCAGCCTGGTTGCCGGGTTGGATACGACCACAGCGGGTATCTACAACGGAACCGCCACTGCCAGCTTCGCCAGCCACAACCCGGACATGGCCGACCTGTCCCTCGGCGGCATCACCGTCAATCTCGCCGGACAGGTCAACAACTACGCCAATCCGGACTTTGACCTGGTCTCGGGTTCGGGCAGTCTGAGCGGCGGCGGTCTGAGCTTTACCCTGGACTTTGGCAGCATTCTTGACGGCAGCGGCGTGATCACCTTGCTGCTGCAAATGGACAACGATGTCGCCGGTCCGGCAGATCTGATCAGCGGCGGCTACGACCTTAGCGGGGTAAATGAATTCCTCCTCGCAGGCTTCGACGACTTTGCCAACCTCGGTGCAGGTGATAAACAAGGCGGCTTGAAGGTCAGCTTCGATACCAACGCACTGGGCGTGGGGCTGTTCAACGATACGGTGCTCATGAACGTGCTGGCGCACAACGGCAGCGGCTATGAAAACAGCTTCCAGGTGGAATTGAACCTGCGCGGCCGAATCAACGCTGGCGGCAGCGTGCCTGAACCCGAGAGCCTGCTCTTGATGGCGATCGGCCTGGCCGCGTTGATGATCGCGCGCCGCCGCCGGGTGACGTTGCATTGACAGGCAGGATGGGTGTGCAACGGCTGCGCAGTATGCGCAGCCGTTGTAATATCCAGACTTCGCAAGCAACCTGGGGAGGCAATATGCAAGGTGTAATGCAAAAACTGTTGACGGGCGGAAGCGTGGTTTTCCTGGCGCTGGTGCTGGTGAATATCGGGTTTTTTACGACGAATCAGGATATGCAGGGAAAGGTGGCGGAGCGGGGTCAGTACATCCAGCAAAGTCTGGGACTGGAAAAAATCTATCAACCCTTGGTGCGTGCACTGGCGGAACTTGCAGCGAGTCGTAACGATGGCCAGATCAAGACATTATTGAACGAACAAGGCATCAGTTTTAATGCGACACCGCAGCAACCCACAGCCAATAAACAATAACGTCCCATGGAGTCCGACATGACACAAGATAACCAAATAGCGCATTCACTACCGCTGCTACTCGTCATCATTGCATCGATTGTCTGGTCAGCCTTTCAGACTACGCAGCTTTACAAGGAACGGCAGAATTTGAAGACTCTCTACGACAATCAGGAACAAATTGTCACTAATGCAAAAAAAATGCGCGCCCAGCTTGATGTTATCGCGGCAGGCACCAAGCGTCTGGCCGACCAGGGCAATGCCAATGCACAATTGATTGTGCAGCAACTGGCGAAAAACGGCATCAACATCAATCCGAACGCCCAGGCACAGGCGGCACCGAAGTAGTTTTCCTCCTGCTTCACTGCCCGGTTCGAATGAATGCGGTATCTGGCGTAGCGGGTTAAAAAAACTAGCCGGATAGTTCTTCGCGCCTGAGCATGAAAACAAACTGGTTGCCACCTTGGGTATCGAGCCAGGTGAAGGGCAGGGCGGGGTAGGCGGCTTCGAGGGCGTCGCGGTTGTGGCCGATTTCCACCACCAGCAGACCGCCGGGATTGAGATGGGCTTTGGCCTTTTCAAGAATCGTCCGGGTGGCATCCAGACCATCCTCGCCCGAACCCAGCGCCAGCGCCGGTTCCGCCTGGTATTCCGGCGGCAGCGCCGCCACCGACTCGGCGTTCACATAGGGCGGGTTGCTGAGGATGACATCGTAGGTGCGGCCATCCAGCGCCGTGAACAGATCCGATTGAATCAGCTCGATGCGATCCTGCAGGCCGTAATCGGCGACGTTCTTCGCGGCGACTTCCAGTGCGGCGGCTGATAAATCAACCGCATCGACCTCGGCATCGGGAAAAGCCAGCGCGGCCAGGATGGCGAGACAGCCCGAGCCGGTGCACAGATCAAGCACACGCGTCACTTCGTCCGGGCTTTCGATCCACGGCGCCAGTTCCTCATGCAGCAGTTCGGCGATGAAGGAGCGCGGCACGATCACGCGCTCGTCGACATAGAAACGATGTTCGCCCAGCCAAGCCTCGTGGGTGAGATAGGCGGCGGGCAGGCGTTCCCTGACCCGGCGTTCGATCACCGCCTGCACCTGTTCCGATTCGTCATGTGTAAGGCTGGCGTCGAGGAAGGGATCGAGCCGGTCGAGCGGCAGATGCAGGGTGTGCAGGATCAGATACGCCGCCTCGTCGAAGGCGTTGTCGGAACCGTGGCCGAAGAACAGCTTGGCCTCGTTGAAGCGCGACACCGCGAAGCGCAGCCAGTCGCGCACGGTGATGAGGGATTCGGTGTCTTCAAAGTGTTTCATTTCAGTTTTAAAAAAGTTATCCGCGAAGGTTGCCTGAAAGTTTGTCACACAGGCGCAAGCCGGTGTCCAGTAATTGAATCCTGCTGGATTCCGGCACTTGTGCCCTCTGGGTATTCGCCGGAATGACGACGAGGGGAATGGGGCTCAACCCAGCAGTTTTTCCAGCGTCTTCTGATACACCGCCGCCAGCTGTTCGATGTTTTCCACCGCGACGTGCTCGTTCAGCTTGTGGATGCTGCTGTTGAGCGGACCGAATTCGACCACCTCACGGCAAATGTCGGCGATGAAGCGGCCGTCCGAGGTACCGCCGGTGGTGGACAGTTCGGGGGTGAGGCCCGTCACCTCGCGGATCGCTTCGCTCAAGCGATCGCACAGCGGGCCGCGCGGGGTGAGGAAGGGCTTGCCGGACAGGCTCCAGTCGATTTCGTAATCGAGGCCGTGGCTGTCGAGAATCTCGTGCAGCGCGTCCATCAGGCCTTCGGCGCTGCTGGCGGTGGAAAAGCGGAAATTGAACTGGATCTCGACCACGCCCGGAATGACGTTGGTGGCGCCGGTGCCGCCATGGATATTGGAAATCTGCCAAGTTGTCGGCGGGAACCAGGCATTGCCCTCGTCCCACATGGTGTCGGCAAGTTCGTAGATTGCCGGTGCGGCGAGATGGATCGGATTCTTCGCCAGATGCGGGTAGGCGATATGCCCCTGCACGCCCTTGACGCGCAGCGTGCCGGATAGCGAACCGCGCCGCCCGTTCTTGATGGTGTCGCCGAACTCGGCCGCACTGGTGGGCTCGCCGACGATGCAGTAGTCGAGTGTCTCGCCACGTGCTTTCAGCGCTTCGACCACCTTCACCGTGCCGTCGACGGCCGGGCCTTCCTCGTCCGAGGTCAGCAGGAAGGCGATCGAGCCCGCGTGATCCGGATGCGCGGCGAGAAAACGCTCGGTGGCGGTGACGAAGGCGGCGTCCGAAGTTTTCATGTCGGCGGCGCCGCGCGCATACAGCTGGCCGTTACGCACCGTCGGCTCGAAGGGATCGGACAGCCATTGATCGAGCGGTCCGGTCGATACTACGTCGGTGTGGCCGGCGAAGCAGACCACGGGCGCTGCCGTCCCCTTGCGTGCCCACAGGTTGTCGACGCCGTTGTGGCGATGACGCTCGATGTGGAAGCCGATTTTTTGCAGGCGCGCGGCGATGAGGTCGTGACAGCCGGCATCGTCGGGCGTCAGCGAACGGCGTTTGAGCAGTTCGACCGCTAGTGCCAGGGTTTCATTTGCAAGGATTCCATCCTTGGGTGTCTCGTTGGCCATGCGGGGTCAGGCTCCGAATAGGGTTTGGTATTGTTCTTCGGTAAAGCCGAGATGATAGCGGCCTTTGACTTCCAGCACCGGTCGCTTGATCACGCTGGGCTGGGCCAGCATCAACGCAATCGCGCCAGCTTCGTCGCCGGCGGTGGCTTTTTCCGCGTCCGACAATTTGCGCCAGGTGGTGCCGCGCGTGTTGAGCAGCGCCTGCCAGCCGGTCTGTTTGATCACGTTGCGTAGCCATGCCGCATCGACGCCCTGTTTCTTGAAGTCGTGGAAGGCGACCTCAAGCGCATGCCCGGCGAGCCAGGCGCGCGCTTTCTTGACCGTGGTGCAGTTGGGAATGCCATAGAGCTTCATATCAATCGTGGCGCTTCATGTAATTGAGTTTCCATTACTCATGACAAAGTCCCCGTTCGCCCTGAGCCCTTCGACTTCGCTCAGGAGAGCCTTGTCGAAGGGCATGTCCGCGTGGGTGCAGGGCCGCTTCGGCAAGCTCAGGACAGGCTTCGACAAGCTCAGCCCGAACGGTGGATGAAAACCGGTTCGATTTACGGAAACCTCAATAATCGTGGCGCTTCATGGTATTTCATCGCCTGGCGTCGGAATCCACCGTGCATGGCCGTAAAATCGGGAAAACGAAGCCGCTATTCTATCCGACCTGATGTCCTACCCGACCTGATGCATCCCGCCGTTCATTCCCATGCCGCCCCGCCGCCCGTCGGCGAACCCAGCCTGCGCTCGATCAGCCGCCTGTTTCCCTATTTGTGGGAATTTCGCGCCCGCGTGCTGCTGGCGATGGCGCTGCTGATCGGCGCCAAGCTGGCCTCGGTGGCGGTGCCGCTGGTGCTGAAGGAAATCATCGACGCGCTCGACAAGCCGCGCCCCGAGCTGGTGCTGCCGCTGGCCTTCATTCTCGGCTACGGCATCCTGCGCTTTGCCAGCACCACTTTTGCCGACCTGCGCGACGTGATATTCGCCAAGGTCACGCAGCGCGCGATGCGGCGCATCAGCATAGCGGTGTTCGATCATCTGCACGCGTTGTCGCTGCGCTTCCATCTGGAACGGCAGACCGGCGGCATCACGCGTGACATCGAGCGCGGCGCGCGGGCGGTGTCGAGCCTGGTCGGCTTTCTGCTGTTCCGCATCACGCCGACCATCCTGGAAATCCTGATGGTGGCGGGCATCCTGTTCGTCAAGCTCGACTGGGTGTTCGGCCTGATCACCCTGGTCACGCTGGCCGCTTATATCGGCTTCACCATCACCATCACCGAATGGCGAACCCAGTTCGTGCGGCGCGCCAACACGCTCGACTCCGAGGCCTATGGCCGCGCCATCGACAGCCTGCTGAACTATGAGACGGTCAAATATTTCGGCAACGAAAAATACGAGGCCGAGCGTTATGACAGCAGCCTCGTGGAGTGGGAAAGCATGGCGCTGAAATCGCAGCGCTCGCTCGGCCTGCTCAATGCCGCACAGGCCGCGACGATTGCCATCGGCGTCACGCTGATGGTGCTGCGCGCCGCCGACGGCGTGGTCATGGGCACGCTGACGCTGGGCGACCTGGTGATGGTCAATGCCTTTCTGCTGCAGATGTTCCAGCCCTTGAGCTTTCTCGGTGTAATGTACCGCCAGATCAAGGAGTCGATCACCGACGTCGAACGCATGTTCGAATTGCTGAAGCGGCCGCGCGAAGTCGAGGACAAGCCCGATGCGCGTGCGCTGGATGTCGTCGCCGGCGAGGTGAGGTTCGAGCAGGTGAGCTTCGCCTACAACCCCGACCGCCCGATCCTGCACGACGTCACTTTCACCATTCCCGCCGGCAAGACGGTGGCGGCGGTGGGCGCCAGCGGTGCCGGCAAGTCGACGCTGGCCCGGCTGCTGTTCCGCTTCTACGATGTCGGTGCGGGTAGCATCAGCATCGATGGCCAGGACATCCGCCACGTTACGCAGGACAGCCTGCGCGCCGCCATCGGCGTGGTGCCGCAGGACACCGTGCTGTTCAACGACAGCATCTACTACAACATCGCCTACGGCCGCCCCGAGGCCAGCCGCGCGGAAGTCATCGAAGCCGCGCGCGCCGCGCACATCCTGCACTTCATCGAAAGCCTGCCGCAGGGCTGGGACACGGTGGTGGGCGAGCGCGGCTTGAAGCTGTCGGGTGGAGAAAAGCAGCGGGTGGCGATTGCCAGAACGCTGTTGAAGAATCCGGCAATCCTGATTCTGGATGAAGCCACCTCGGCGCTCGACACCAAGACCGAAAAGGCTATCCAGGCCGAACTGCTGGAAATCGCGCGCAGCCGCACCAGCCTGATCATCGCGCACCGCCTGTCCACCGTGGTCGAAGCCGACGAGATCCTGGTGATGGAAGGCGGCCGCATCGTCGAGCGCGGACGCCATCTCGATCTGCTGGCGCAGAACGGCGTGTACGCCCACATGTGGGCACTGCAGCAGCAGGCCGAGGAGGGCGGCGGTCAATGAGGGCGGTTTTTCACCTCGGAGACGCGGTGAAACTCATTTCGAATAGATGTTGCGGTGACGTCGATGTCTAGTCAGTAGCTTTTAAGCTACAATTAATTCCGTGATAGAACTTTTCCGATATCAGCGTGAGGACGGCGTCGAGCCGTTCACGGAATGGCTCAATTCTGTGCGAGACAAGATCGCGCAAGCGCGCATCCGGATCCGCTTACGTCAAGTGGAAGCGGGCAACATGGGTGACTGTGAGCCGGTCGGGGAAGGCGTGGTCGAGCTGCGTGTGCATGTGGGTGCCGGATACCGGATTTATTGTGGACTACGCGGTAAGACGATGGTCATCTTGCTGCACGGCGGCAATAAGGGCTCCCAGGCGGCTGACATCAAGCGCGCCAAGGATTACTGGGCGGAATGGAAACGGAGGCAATCATGAAACTACCGAAAGGCGCTATTTCCCACCACGAAAGAGAAGTGGCTGAATTACGCGTGGATCGCGATCTGGCTGTGGAATATCTAAAGACCGCTATGGAATCGCTCGACGATCCGGAAAACCGCGCTGCGGGGCTGCTGGCGCTCCGCACCGTAGCGGAAGCATACGGGGGACTGGCTGCTGTTGCGGCTGAAGCAGGCATCAGCCGGGAGTCGTTATACCGGGCGCTGTCGCCAAAAGGAAACCCAACGCTTAAAACGCTGCTGGCTGTCCTCAAAACAGTTGGAATGCGACTTTCGGTAGAGCCGGAAAATCACGCTCACGCTTGACCATGGCCTGACGCCGCTGGCCTGCACGTCGAAGTGTGTGACGTATGCGGTGCTTGTGTCCTTCAGTTATTGCGCCCGTGAGAATGCTACTTATCGATGCGGCCAGGAAATAGTATGAACTTCGTCATTCCGGGCTTGACCCGGAATCCAGACAAATGGGCACGCAATGCGCGCCACTGGATACCGGCCTTCGCCGGTATGACGTTGATAATATTTGCAGGCCGGATCAATAGCTAGACCTGTCCCCGTGCGGTGCGCGTTCCACCTTTGTGCTCACACAATCATCATTCAAATGCCCGGTCAATTCTCTGATTTCTACGACAGCCTCGATACCGACCCGGCCAGGCGGGGCAGGCAGTTCGAGCACTTCGTCAAATGGTTCCTCAAAGCCGATCCTGAATGGGCTACGCAAGTTGACCAGGTGTGGCTGTGGGATGAGTGGCCGGAACGCTGGGGTGCGGACTGCGGCGTTGACCTCGTGTTTCGCCACAAGAACGGCGAGAATTGGGGAGTGCAAGCCAAGTGCTATTCACCCGACTACGACATCACCAAACACGATGTCGATAAATTCCTCAGCGAATCGAACAGGCCAAGCATCCAGCACCGCCTGCTGATCGCCACCACCGATCGTATCGGCGGCAACGCCAAGCAAGTCTGCGATGCACAAGAAAAGCCCGTCATACGGTTTCTGCTGTCCGACTTTGAACGTTCCGCGCTGGACTATCCTGCCAACTTTGCCGCACTCTCGCAAGGCAAGCGCAAAGCCCGCCCCACGCCCCGCGACCACCAGAGCGAAGCCATCTCCGCCGTTGCACAAGGGCTGCAAACCGCCGACCGTGGCCAGCTCATCATGGCCTGTGGCACCGGCAAAACTTACGTCACGCTGTGGATCAAGGAGCAGCTTGCCGCGCAGCGCACCCTGGTGCTGGTTCCGTCATTGGGGCTGCTGTCCCAGCTTCTGCGCGAATGGACATTCGCCGCCGCCACCCCGTTTGACGTGCTGTGCGTCTGTTCGGATCAAACCGTCGGCACAAAGGGCCACGACGAAGCCATCCACAGCGTGGCCGACCTGGCTTTTCCCGTCACCTCGGATGCCGACGAAGTCAAACGATTCCTCAGCGGCGCAGGCAACCGCGTGGTCTTTGCCACCTACCAATCCTCCTCCGTCATCGCCGCCGCCCAGGCCGACCCCGCCATCCCCGAGTTCGATCTGGTTGTGGCGGACGAAGCCCACCGTTGCGCAGGCAAGGTCGGCAGCGACTTCACCGCCATCCTCGACAACGCGCAGATACGCAGCACCAAACGCCTATTTGCCACCGCCACCCCGCGCACCTATTCCAGCACCGTCCATAAAGCCGCCGAAGATCGCGGCGTCGAAGTGGTCGGCATGGATAACGCCGCCCTGTTTGGCGAAGTGCTGTATGCCCTGCCGTTTGGTAAAGCCATCGAGGCCAAACTGCTCACCGATTACCGCGTCGTCATCATCGGCGTGGACGACCCCACCATCGCCCAGTGGATCGCCAACCGTGAACGGGTCACCACCGGCACCGGCATCGAGACCGACAGCGAATCGCTCGCTGCCCAGATCGGCCTGCTCAAAGCCATCAAGGACTACGACCTCAAGCGCATCATCAGCTTCCACAGCCGCGTCAATCGCGCCGAAGCCTTCACCGCCGACATCCAGAACACCATGCAGTGGATCAGCGACGAACATCGCCCCAGCGGAACCCTGCGCACCGACTTCGTCTCCGGGAACATGCCCGCCAACAAACGCAAGGTGAAGCTCGACCGACTCAAAGCCCTGAATGCAGACGAGCGCGGCGTTCTGAGCAATGCGCGCTGCCTGTCCGAAGGCGTGGATGTGCCCTCCCTCGATGGCGTGGCGTTTATCGATCCGCGCAGCAGCCAAATGGACATCATCCAGGCCGTGGGCCGCGCCATTCGTCTCAGCCCGGATAAGAAGGCAGGCACCATCGTCCTGCCGGTGTTTATCGCCGCCGGACAAAATGCCGAAGACACGATTGAGGCCAGCCATTTCAAACCGATTTGGGATGTGCTGAATGCGCTCAAAGCGCACGATGATGTGCTGGCTTGCGAACTGGATCAGATAAGAACTGGCCTGGGCAAGAAACCCGGTGCAGGTGTCAGCGCGGATGGGTTGGGGAAAATCACGATTGATTTGCCAGCTACGGTGGATCACAGCTTCGGCAGTGCGTTACGCACCTATCTGGTTGAGCAGGTCACGGAGTCCTGGAATTATTGGTTTGGGTTGCTGGAGGCGTTTGTGGAGCGTGAAGGGCATTGCTTGGTTCCAGGGCTATACAGAACAGACGATGGATATCGGTTAGGTGGCTGGGTAAATAGCCAGCGAACGAGAAAAGACAGGCTGACTCCAGAACGTAAAACGCGACTGGAGACATTGCCCAGTTGGGTTTGGGATGCGATAGCAGAGCAGTGGGAAGTTGGGTTTCGTTATCTTCAAGAGTACGCAGATCGTGAGGGGCATACTAGGGTTGCTCAGGGCTATAAGGTCGCAGATGGATACCGGCTTGGACAGTGGGCTGCGGTTCAACGACGTACAAGAGATAGTATGTTTCCCGAACGCAAGGAACGTCTTGATGCGTTACCCAAATGGAGTTGGGATGCATATTCAGATAAATGGGAAGAAGGGTTTCGCTATCTCAAAGAATTCGCAGAACGAGAAAGCAACAGCAGGGTTCCCCATGGGTACAAGACATCAGATGGATACCGGCTTGGCAATTGGGTGATTCACCAGCGCCAATCAAAAGAAAACATGTCGCTGGAATGCAAATTACGACTAGTGGACTGTAACAGTTAAAAAGGGAGTATCATTGCAGCCATGGAGGTTGCGATGAAACTGACCAGGAGCGAACGCAGGGAACTTCAGCAACAAGTTGCATCCAGGACTGGTCGGGCCGATTTGG
>Ga0326726_10006014_pt1 | contig 10942 bp, 8 predicted proteins | sample MHFenrmetagenome_2_FD_207603 | JGI IMG/M metagenome (GOLD analysis project Ga0326726, IMG submission 207603) | Lab enriched peat soil microbial communities from Michigan Hollow, Ithaca, NY, United States - MHF15MN | ecosystem: Environmental > Terrestrial > Soil > Wetlands > Peat | place: USA...
CTTCCAGGGCCTGTATTTCCGGGCGAATATCTCGTAGGACATGGGTTTTTGGCCGTCCGCGGACGGGAGGAGAAAACGCGACGTTTTCCCCAAAAAAGTAAAGTTTATCTTAGCACAATCCGGCGAAATAGCAAGGAAAAGGAATATAATAACGCCGTGCCGTCGCGCTCCCGCAGCCTCGCCGAGATCCATCTGGCCGTATTTCTCTTCGGCTTCCCCGGGCTGTTCGGGAAATGGCTGGCCCTCCCCCCCGTTCTGCTCGTCTTCGGCCGCGTTGTCTTCGCCAGCCTGGCCCTGGCGGCGGTCATGGCCCTCGGGCGCCGGCCGTTCCGCGTTTCGCCGCGGCGCGATCTCATCCTCCTCGCCGTGTGCGGCCTCATCCTAGCCGCCCATTGGACGATGTTCTTCAAGTCCGTCCAGGTCTCTTCCGTCGCGGTCGGCCTCCTGGCCTACTCGAGCTTTCCGGTTTTCACGGCCTTTCTCGAGCCGCTTCTCGCCGGTGACAAGTGGGACCCGGCGAGCCTCGTTTACGCCCTCTTTTGCGTCCTCGGCATCGCCTTGATCATGCCGGGCTTTGATCTCTCCGACTCCGTCGTCCGCGGCGTCCTCTGGGGACTCGGCGCGGGCCTCTCCTTCTCGCTCCTGACCATTCTGAACCGGGACCTGGCCTCAAGGCATTCGAGCCTGGCCGTGGCCTTCTATCAAGATCTGTTCGCGGGCGTATTTCTTCTGCCGGCCCTTTTCAAAACAGGTCTCCCCCACTCTGGACGGGAATGGGCGCTCATCGGCGTCCTCGGCGTTCTCTGCACGGCCGCGGCGCATACCTTGTTCATCGACGGGCTGAAGGGAGTGGGCGCGCGAACCGCGAGCATCCTCAGCTCGCTCGAGCCGGTCTATGGCATACTCCTCGCGCTGGTCTTCCTCAAAGAAAGCCCCTCCCTGAGAACGGTCTCGGGAGGGGCGGTCGTCCTGGCGGCCGCTCTCGCCGCGACGGTGAGGGCGCGGCGGGCGGCGTAAAGCCTAATTCCCGTCGGTCTTCCGGCGGACCGGGTTTCGCTTCGTCTTGTCCTCTTCGGCCTTCTGCCTCTTAGCGAGCTCGGCCTTTTCCTGCTCGTGCTTCTTTTTCAAATCGGAAACCCTGGTCGCCGCCTGCTCCTCCACCTTCCTTTTCTCGACGGGGTTCCGCACCTGGGCCTTCTCGGCGTCGGCCTTCTTCTGTACCTCGCTGAGCTCGCTCTCCTGGCTCTGTCTGAGAAGCCGCTGCTCCTTATCGTGCTGCTCGCGCAGGGCGGCTTCCTCGTTGCGGGCCGGGCGGCGATAGATCCGGCCGCTCGTTTCGCCGCTGAGCCCTTGTTCGGCCGTGGCTTGGTCGACGACCGCTTTCGGCTTGGCGGCTTCGTTGCGCCGGATCACGGGCTTGGAGATGACAAGATCGCGGCCTTCCTCACGCTCCATGCCAGGCCGCGTCGCCTCCTTGAGCGTATATTTATCGACGGACCGGTTGGTCTGCCGGCGGACGATATCGGGATCCACGCCGTCATTGACGATGCGCCGATCACGCTCGTTGATCCTGACGTCGAAGTCGGTCATGTTGACGATCGTCCGGTTCCTTTCGATCGGCAGGATCCAACGGTCGACGGTCCTGTCCATGAAATCGCGGCCCCTGACGAAATTCCAGTCATGGTCGGGGATGTTCCACTGGCGCCGTCCGAAGCCACGTCCCGGGACGAAGTCGGCTCCCGGGGGGAGTGGCGCCCAGCCGATATGCGCGTCGCCCCATCTCCAGGCGACCCAGGCCGGGCCCCAGACGATATCGGGGACCCAGTACCAGCCCATGCCGCGGTCCCAGCCCCATCGTCCGTAATGGAAGGCGATCCAGCCCCAGCGCTCCACGGAAACCCAGGTCCAGCCGTAATCGGTCCAGGCCCAGTGCCCACGGGTGTACGGCCGCCAATTGTAGCCCACGTTGCCGGGGATCCAGACGTATCCGTAGGGGCGGTAGGATACCCAGACGCCGTACGGCTGCAGCTCGTTATAGAAATAAGCGCTGTCGAGGTTGTCGTAACGGTCGTAATAGCTCTGGTCGTCGTTACGACCGGGGTAATTCCCGGAACCGTCATTGGGGACGTACTGGATGCAGGCCGTTCCGAAGAGCATGGCCAGGATCAAGAAACCGATCGTCTTTTTCATGTCGATCCTCCTGAACTCGAATATTGCAAGGAATATGCCAAGACCTTTCCCGGCGGCCTTAGCCCTGCCGCCTGAGGAAGTCCGTCCTAAAAAACGGACAGTCGTAGCGGAGCTGTCCGGTTCAGGCCAGCCTCTTAAAGACGGTCTTGATGCGCTTGAGGGCCCAGTTCAGGTCTTTCTCTCTGATGATGAGCGGAGGAGCGAAACGGATGACGTTGTCGTGGGTTTCTTTGCAGAGGAGCCCTTCCTTCATCAGCTCTTCGCAGAACCGGCGTGCGCCTCCGGCGGCAGGATGGAGCTCGACTCCGATGAGAAGCCCCCGGCCCCGGACTTCCTTGATGTGCCGGCTGCGGACCTTGCGCAGCTTCTCCATGAAGGACGCGCCGCGCTCGGCGGCGTTCTCGACCAGCTTCTCCTCCCGGATGACGCGAAGGCTTTCCCGCGCTACGGCGCAGCCCAGCGGATTGCCGCCGAAGGTCGAGCCGTGCTCGCCGGGCTTGTAGACGCCGAGGACCTCTCTATCGGCCAGGACGGCAGAGACGGGATAGCAGCCGCCCCCGAGGGACTTGCCGATGACGACCACGTCGGGCCGGACGCCTTCGTGCTCGCTCGCAAGGATCTTGCCGGTCCGGCCGAGACCCGTCTGGATCTCGTCGGCGATGAAAAGGACGTTGTTCTTCTTGCAGATCTCGGCGGCCTTCTTGAGGAATCCGTCGGGCGGGATGAGGATGCCGGCCTCGGCCTGGATTGGCTCGACCAGGAACGCGGCCGTGTTCGGGGTGATGGCCTTCTCCAGGGCGTCGGCGTCGCCGAACGGGATGATCGTGAAGCCCGGCGTGAACGGGCCGAAATCCCGGCGGTACAAGGGCTCGGTCGAGAAGCTGACGACCGTGACCGTCCGGCCGTGGAAGTTGTTGGCGCAGACGATGATCTCGGCCCGGTCCTGGGGGACGCCTTTCTTCTGGTAAGCCCACTTGCGGGCCGTCTTGACGGCCGTCTCGACGGCCTCGGCGCCGGAGTTCATCGGCAGGACCATCTCATAGCCCATCATCTCGCAGATCTCTTTGGCCAGCATAGGCCACTGATCGTTGCGGAAGGCCCGCGAGGTTAGGGTCAGCTTCCGGGCCTGTTCGATCAGGGCCCTGACGATCCGGGGATGCCGGTGGCCCTGGTTGACGGCGGAATAGGCGCTGAGAAAGTCGAGATACTTGCGGCCCTCGACATCGTGCAGCCAGATCCCCTGGGCCTTGCAGACGACGACATCGAGGGGGTGGTAATTGTGGGCGCCATAGAGATCTTCGACGACGATGAGGTCTTTGCTGTCCATGTCATCACTCCTTATGCGGGGCCGTTTGAATGGCGGAGAGGGCGGGATTCGAACCCGCGGTACACCTTACGGCGCACACACGCTTTCCAAGCGTGCTCCTTAAACCGCTCGGACACCTCTCCGTTCCTTGGTTCCGATTCCGAAAGTCTTTGGAGATGCCAACCTTACCAAAAAAGAGCCGTTTGGTCAACGCGCCGGCTACGCCTGCACGGCGGCTTCGGTGCGGCTCCTTCTCCGGCGTATCCCCCATCCGTCCTCGCCGCTCCAAAGGGCTCATAGGCATCAGCGGTTCCGGGCGGGTGGGGGGCCCCCACGCCGTCGTGTCGCCACTCCTCCGCCGCCCGCCAACGCCCTTATGACATTTGCTGCCGCCGCCGCGTGACCATCTTGGAACTGTAAAAAAAAAGGAAACGCCCCTTTTTATTTAAAAGGGCGGGCGGTAGATGTTGATGATATCCTTGAGGAGGGCGGCGGCGGCGCCGCGGGGGTTGGAGCGGCCGCCGGTCACGGTCACGGAACCCATGGAGTCCGTGAGGAAGGTGATGCCCTTCTCCGTGCCGTTGACGTGGACGAGAGGATGGGTCGCGTCGATCAGCGAGGGCCGGACGTCGAGGCTCCATTTCCCGCCCTGCCGGCCCGGAGCGGCCGTGGCCAGAAGCTTGACCGACCGCCCTTCCCCCCGTGCGGAACGAACGAAATCGGCGTCGAGCCCGACGATGCCGGCCACATGGACATCCTTCAGGATGTACTCTGTCTCGAGGCAGGCGTTGGTGATGAGCAGGATCTTGCAGGCGGTGTCCCAACCGCCCACATCGTGGGCCGGATCGGGCTCGGCGATGCCCTTGTCCTGGGCCTCCGTGAGCGCCTCGTCGTAATCCAAGCCCTCCCCCATCCGGGTCAGAATGTAATTCGTCGTGCCGTTGAGGATGCCCTGAATGCCTTCGATGCGGGCCCCGGCCAGCGAGAACATGCCGACATCGACAGTCGGCAGGGCGGCGGCGGTGGCCCCGCTGAACTTGAGAAAGACCCCGTTCTCGCCGGCGAGCGCCTTGAGCGCCGGCAGACCGACGACGAGCGCCCCCTTGCTCGCCGCGACGGCATGCCACCCGGCTTGAAGCGCGGCCGAGATGTAGGACAGGCCCGGCTCTCCGGTTTCGAGATTGGAAAGGGTGCATTCGACGAGACAACCTCCCCGGGCCTGCTGGGCGATCAGGTCCGGGGCTTGCATGCCCGGATGCCACGACGGATTCCCCGAGGTCCAGAGGTCGCCGGCCCGGGAGATCTGCCGGACGTCGAGAGGACCGCCCGAACAAAAGCAACCGTCCGCCCGGGCGACGGCCAGGATATCGAAGGCCAGGCCGTAGCGGCGCTCGAGGTCCTCCGCCTTTTCCCGGAGCAGCGAAAAGAACGCCCGGCCGACGTGGCCGAAGCCGGTGAGAACGAGGGGGACGCACTTCATGGACGGGATAACCATGGCGGAGAGGGCGGGATTCGAACCCGCGATCCCAATCGCTCGAGATAACGGTTTTCGAGACCGTCGCCTTCAACCACTCGGCCACCTCTCCGCATATCAGGACGCAAAACGAACCCCGATTATAGCCGAAATCGTCATTTGTTTCTACGCGCGCGAAAGAAGCCGCGCAGGACCGCGGCGCTGTCTTCGGCCAAGACCCCGCCGAGGATCTCCGGGCGGTGATTGAGGCGGGCGAAGGGGAATTCCATCGTCGAGAAAACGGCCCCGGCCTTGGGATCCGGCGCGCCGAAGACGAGACGGCGGATGCGTGCCTGGATGATGGCCCCGAGGCACATGGCGCAGGGCTCGACGGTGACGTAGAGCTCGCTCGCGGACAGCCGGTAGTTGCCGGCCCTTTTCGCGGCCCGGCGGAGGGCTACGATCTCCGCGTGGGCCGTGGGATCGGCGGAGCCGATGGGTCTGTTCGACCCGCGGGCGACGATCCTCCCTTCTCTGACGACAACGGCGCCGACGGGCACCTCTCCCGCCGCCGCGGCCTTGGCGGCCTCGGCCAGGGCGGCTTTCATGAAGAACGCGTCATCCATGGCCGGACGATTTTACCGCGGACGGCCGTCGCCCCGCAACTCGTGATCGAGAGGCGCGAAAGGCGGGCATGGTCAGGGCCGCTGTTTCGGTTTATAATTCCCGGCCAGTCCTTTCAAGGAGCTCGATCATGGACACGTTCGAATGCCTCAGCTGCGGGCCCCTCGCCTCTCGCGATCCGTACTCGCCGTTTTGCCCCGGGTGCGGCGAACCTCTGTTCATCGCCTCCGCCGCACGTCCCCGAGGACGGCGGGTCCATGAGAACGAAGCGCTGGCCATTGCCAAGTTCGCCGATTTCCTGCCTCTCGAGCACATCGACCCGGCCTTGAGCCTGGGCGAGGGCATGACGCCGCTTGTCCCGCTTGGCCGGGTGGGAAGAGCGCTCGGACTGGCCGAGATTTATGGCAAGAACGAAGCCCAGAATCCGACCTGGAGCTTCAAGGATCGGGGCACGGCGGTGGCCGTCCAGAAGGCCGTCTCGCTGGGCACCCAGCGGATCGGAACGGTCTCGACGGGAAATATGGCCGCTTCGACGGCGGCCTATGGGGCCCGGGCAGGCCTGGAGACGTTCGTTCTGCTTAAGGAAGGAAGCTCCGCGGCCAGCCTCCAGGCCGCGGCCATCTTCGGACCGCGTCTGGTCGCGGTCGAGGGAGATTACGGCGCCTTGTTTGAGGCCAGCCTCGGCATCGGGAAGAGACTGGGCATCACGTTCATGAACTCGATCGATCCGTACAGGATGGAAGGATACAAAGTCACGGCCTTCGAGATCTTCCTTCAGCTGGGCCGTCGGGCGCCGCGCACGGTCATCGTCCCCCTGAGCTCGGGGGGGCATCTCCTCGGCCTCATGCGCGGTTTCGCCGACCTCGAGCGGGAGGGCCTGATCCAGACCTATCCGCAGATCGTCGGGGTCCAGGCTGAAGGATGCGCACCGCTCGCCCAGGCTTTCGACAAGGGGCTCTCCAATTACGAACGGATCGTCCCCGGCCGGACGATCGCCCACGCCATCGCCAACCCGACCCCTCCGGCCGGCAACGCGGTCCTGAGGATGATCCGTGAGCGGGACGGCCTTCTCCTCGCCGTGTCGGACGAGGACATGCTCGAGGCCCAACGGGAGCTGGCTTCCTCGGAAGGGCTTTTCTGCCAGCCGGAATCCGCGACGACGCTCGCCGCCTTGAAGCGTCTCCGCGACGCCGGCCGCCTCAGGGCCGGGGAAGGGAGCGTCGTGCTCATCCTGACCGGGAGCGGGCTCAAGACCCTTCACCTTCTCGCTTCGGCGCCCCTCGAGATCCATCACTTCGCCATCGACGGGCTCGAGGCCGGTCTGGCCCGCCTGTCCAAGAGGGCCTAGCCCTTTTTCATCAGGAAATTGAAGATCTTCTCCCGGTTCGGGAAGAGCGCCGGCGTGCCGCCCGTGTGGATAAAGACGACCTTGTCGGTCGGCTTGAAAAAGCCCGTCTTGATGAGATCGATGAGGCCGATCATGGCCTTGGCGGTATAGACGGGATCCAGGACGATGCCCTCCGTCTGGAACACCAGCCGGATGACCTCGGCGACCGCCCTGTCGACGACCCCATAGCCCTCACCGAGGTATTCGTCGAAGACGGTGACATCGTCAGGGAGGACGCCCAGGCCGAGGCCGAGGGCCTCGTCCGTGGCCCGGGCGATCTCCAGAACGTCGTCAGCGAAAGGCCCCTTGGGGTCGGAGACGCTGATGCCGAGGACGCGGCAGCCCATGGTCATGGCCCTGGCCCCGACGGCGAGCCCGGCCTGCGTGCCGCCGGAGCCTGTGGCGTGGATGACGTAATCCGGCTCGGCTCCTCCGCTTCTCATCTGCTCGAGAAGCTCGGCGAAGCCCGCGACATAGCTGATGGCGCCGAGCGGCTTATCCATGTCGCCCCGGACGAGCGAGCCGCCGACGGGCACGAGGTACGGCTTGAGATCCTGTCCCCTGACCTCCCGTGCGGCCTCGTCGAGGATCTCCATAGCCTGGGCTGATTTGACGATCTGGCCCTTCTCGGCCTGGAGGATCCGGATATCGGCATCGAGGATCACGTCGAGGAGGACGTTGCCGTCCGCCGTGGCCGGCTGGTCGACGGCCTTGAAGAGCATGAGGATGGGCTTGATGCCGAAGGTCCGGGCCGCCGCCGCGGTCTGCATGCACCAATTGGACTGGAAGCCGGCCCAGGTGATGACGACGTCGGCCTTCTTCTCGAGCATGTCACTGACGATGAATTCGAGCTTGCGTGATTTGTTGCCGCCGAAGGCCAGGCCCGTCATATCGTCCCGCTTGACGTAGATCTCCGGGCCGCCGAGGCGAGCCGAAAGGCGCTCGAGCTTGCGCAGGGGCGTCGGGCGGTGGACGAGGGCGACACGCGGGAACCGGTCGACGCGCTCGAGAACGTCCTGGATCTTATAAGCCATGATCGAACCTCCCGGTATAGGGTAACAGAATCGGGCCGCGAAAAAAAGCCGGAGAGACGCTCAATCGCCGCTGGGCAGCTCGATCAAGGCGGCTTCGGGCTCCTCGTCGTAAAGCAGGGCCGCGGTCCGGTAAAATCGCCTGTTCCCCCACCAGAGGGCGAAGCCCGCGGCGGCCGCGACGGCCAGAAAGACGATCGCCTGGGCGGGGTCGGCGAGGACGGACTTTTCGATGGCGGCCAAAGCCATCATGGATAGGAGAAGCCCAGTCAGGCAGGGGATGGCGGTGACGTGGAGCTTGAGCTTTCCCGGGACCCAGCTGCAAGCGAAGGGGATCTTCCGGAATCGGAAGAAGGCGGCCTCGACGCCCAGGACCGAAACGATCAGGCCGAAGGCCGCATGCGTCAGGGCCGACCGGAAATCCCAGAGCAGCGCGTGGATGCCTAAGACGGCGAGGAACAGAGGCACGAGGAACTTGAGGATGACCGCCTTTTTCAGGCCGGAGGCGTAGCGCGAGACGCGCGGCGTCTCGGCGAGCCGGAAGACCCAGTTGGCCTCGAGCGCGGCCGGCCGGTCGACAAGCATGCGGAGAGCGACGACGACGGTGAACGCGAGGAGCAGCGGCTGGACCAAAAGAAAGCCGTTCGCAGGCGTCAGCATCCGGAAGGCCTCCCGGTAGGCGGCGGCGAGGACGAGCATGCCGGCGGCTCCCCCGGCAAAATAGTAGACGAGCGACATCCGGTGCCGCGCGCTGGACCTCAGGGTCTCCGAGAAGAAGCCGTAAACGGCGCGTTCCTCCGGCGTCCTCAGGACTGACGCCGCGATGATCTTCCTCCACCCTTCGCGGAGACGGAAAAAGGCGGGCCGGGCCTTAGGGACCTCCAAGGTTTTGAGCACGTGGCGCCGGTAGCTCAAGATCCCCGAACCGGCGAAGGCGGCTAAGGCCAGGACCAAGGCCAAGCCGGCCGTTCTTGCTTCGGCTTCGAAGACGGCGTCACGAGTCCCCAGCAGCACCTCGTAGAGACCGACGAACCAAAGCGGGGGGAACCGGAACATAAAGAGATCACCGGTTTCCTTGAGGGATTCCAGGTCATGGAACGATCGCCCGAGGATGGAGGGGGCGACGGCGAAGCTGAGAAGGAGAAAAATGAGCCCGACGGCGAGCATGAACCGAACGGCCAGGGCGGCCTTCCTGAAGAGTCCGTCGGGAAGGACGGCCATCATCAAGAGTTGGAGGAAGACGACGCTGAAGAACACGGTGAAGTTGGCCGCGAACCCGGACAGGAGGTGCGCCGCGACGTACCGGACGGCCAGGACGAGACTATTGGCCCGCCACTCCGTCAAATACATGGAGAACAGGATCGACGAAACGCCCATCATGGCCACGGAGAACAGTCCGACGAAAAGGACGAAGGATGCCAGCTTGGCCGCGAAGACCGTGCGCAGGCGAACCGGCAGGGGCGTCAGGTTAAGAAAGTCGCGCCGGTCGGGGAAGAGGATGTCCCACTCAAGAAGGGTGATGAGGGCGAAGACGAGCATCATCAGAGTGAAGATGTAGTTCTTTTCCTGCCAGGACCGGCCGACATCGGGGACGAAGTGGTATTTGAAGAGCATGAGCCAGGAGGCCCATGAGAAGAACACGGCCAGAAGCGAGAGGGCCGCGATGAGCTTTTCTTTCATCTGGTCTTCGAAGTCGACCGTATCGTTCCGGAAGAGCCGGTCGAAGAAGTGCCGGGTGAGGATCAGGAGCTGACGGAGCTCTATGCCCGAACCGCCCATCGCCCTCCCCTACGCCGTTCCCTTCATGGCCTCGACAAGGCGGGCGGCGACCGCGTCGGTGTCCTCGTGCAGGACGAGCTCGCTGAAGATGTCGGCGAGCGACGGCAGGTGCATGAGCCGCCGGAGGTTCTCGACGGAATCGTTGGCCACGATCTCCCCCTTGTGAAGGATGATGACCTTGGTGCAGATCTTTTCCGTCACCTCGAGAACATGAGAGGAGTAGATGATGATCTTGTTCTCGGCGGCGAGACGGCGGATGAGATCGCGAACGACGAGGCCGGTGGTCACATCCAGCCCCGAGAGCGGCTCGTCGAGGAGGAGGATATCGGGATCGTGGAGCAGGGCGGCCGCGATGAGGACCTTCTGACGCATCCCCTTGGAAAGAGATGCGATCGGGCCGTGCAAATCGTGTTCGAGATCGAAGATGCGGAGGAAGGAGCGGACCTTGACCTCGAGGGCCGCTTCATCCAAGCCCCTCAGCCGGGCGACCATGCGGAGGTAGTCGTAAGCGCTGAGGTGGGGATAGATCTCGGATTGCTCGGGGACATATCCCAGGCGCTGCTTATACGCATAGAGATCGGTTTGTATCTTACGGCCGGCGAAGAGGATCTCGCCTCTGGATGGCTCGAGGAGCCCGGCCAGCATCTTGATCGTCGTCGTCTTTCCGGCCCCGTTGGGGCCGAGATAGCCGAGGATCTCGCCGGGGCGCACGGCGAAGCTCACGTCTCTTATGACCGTGATGCCCGAGAACCTCTTTGTAACTCCCCTCAGTTCTAACATGGGCCTGCTTTCTTCCCTGCAACCCGCGTGCCAGCCGCCCGGCGCGTCCATGCTGGCGCCTTATCAGGGGGAAGGAATGATCGATAGGGACGGAGCGCCCGACGACCCCCGAAGCCCGCCGGGCGCCCACGTAAACATTCGTTACAGCGGCGAAGGGGGCTGTCCCCTTCCGACGGGGCCGACCCCTACCCCTGGGCCCTTAGTAGCGGGGATCCTTGAGCACCGTCCCGGTGGTCGATTGCGATCTGCCGTCGACCGTCAGCACGACCCGGTAATCTCCCGGCTGGACCGCGAAGGTGGCGGGATTCCCTTGAGCACGGATCATCCGGCGCGGGGCCTCCTGGGCGGTCTTGGTCTCCTCCGGGGTCCGCGCGCGCCGTCCGGTCATGTCC
>Ga0326726_10006015_pt1 | contig 10941 bp, 8 predicted proteins | sample MHFenrmetagenome_2_FD_207603 | JGI IMG/M metagenome (GOLD analysis project Ga0326726, IMG submission 207603) | Lab enriched peat soil microbial communities from Michigan Hollow, Ithaca, NY, United States - MHF15MN | ecosystem: Environmental > Terrestrial > Soil > Wetlands > Peat | place: USA...
GCGGTCCGACACTACTCGTCCGAGGCCGTTTCTACGATCGGGCTGGGCCGGCGGATCATCTCATGCAGCGCGGACCCGGCCGCGACCATCGGGTACACCGTGTCTTCCTGTTCGACGTGAAAATTGATCAGCATGGGCCCATCGTGCTGGCGGGCATTCTCCACTGCCGGCACGACCTCAGAGCGCTGCCGCACGGTCGCGGCCTTGATGCCATACGCTTCCGCCAGCTTCGCAAAATCCGGATTCAGCAGCGGCGTGGCCTGGTAGTTGCGCTCGTAGAAAAACTCCTGCCACTGCCGCACCATCCCAAGGTATCCATTGTTGATGATGGCGATATGGATTTTGAGGTTCTCCTGCACAATCGTCGCCAGTTCTGACATCGTCATCTGGAAGCCGCCGTCGCCGACCACGACCCACACTTCCGCTTCCGGCCGCGCGACTTTCGCGCCGATCGCAGCTGGTAAAGCGAATCCCATGGTGCCTAGTCCGCCGGACGTGATCAGGCTGCGCGCCTTCTCGTGCTTGTAGTATTGCGCTTCCCACATCTGGTGCTGGCCGACGTCCGTGACCACGATGGTGTCGGCGTCGCGCGTCTGGCGCCAGATGTCGTTGATCACATGCGCTGCGTAGAGATGTCCGCTGTCGGGCAGATTCTGAATGTCGCGAACGGCGGAATCGCCTTTCAGCTTGTCGATCTGGTCCAGCCACTCGCTCCGGTCGGGAGACTCGATCCGCGGCAGCAGTTCGTGCAGTACTTCGCGCAGATCTCCGACCAGCGCGACATCCACCTTGACGTTCTTGTTGATCTCGGCGGGATCGATCTCGACATGAATCTTCTTCGCGTTCGGCGCATAACTCTTCAAATTGCCGGTGACACGGTCGTCGAAGCGCATGCCCAGCGCAATCAGCAGGTCGGCATCCTGAATGGTGTGATTGACCCAGGCTTCGCCGTGCATGCCCATCATCCCGAGATTCAGCGGGTGAGAGGCTGGAAAGGCACCCAACCCCAGCAGCGTGGGGGCCACCGGGATACCCGCCCGTTCCGCAAAGTCGCGGACTTCCTGCATGGCTCCGGAGATGATGATGCCGTGTCCGGCCAGGATCACCGGCCGCTTGGCGTTATGGATCAGTTCCAGCGCCTCGTCATATTCCTTGGGAGCTGGCGACAGGTCGGGACGATACCCCGGCAACTGTGGCGCCGCTGCATCCCAATCAAACGCGCACGTCGTCTGCTGCGCATCCTTCGTGATATCCACCAGCACCGGCCCCGGCCGTCCCGACTTCGCCACATAGAAGGCTTCCCGGATGGTCTGCGCCACTTCGCTGGCATGCGTCACGAGGTAGTTGTGCTTGGTGATGGGAAGCGTAACGCCGGTGATGTCCGTCTCCTGGAAGGCGTCGGACCCAATCAGCTTGCTGCCTACCTGGCCGGTGATGCAGACAATCGGCGAGGAATCCAGCATCGCCGTGGCGATGCCAGTGACCATGTTGGTAGCGCCCGGCCCGGAAGTCGCCACCGCCACTCCTACTCCGCCGCCGGCGCGCGCGTAGCCGTCCGCCATGTGCGTCGCCCCTTGCTCATGGCGCACCAGGATGTGATGGATCTTGCTGTGCTTCAAGGCGTCATAGGCGGGCAGAATCGCGCCGCCGGGATAACCGAACACGTGCTCAACGCCCTCACGCTCCAGGCATTCCCACAAGATGCTGGCTCCAGTCATGGTTGCCGATTTTTTCTCGTCCTTCATCAGACCCTTCCTGCCCTCGCTCAGAATACTTCAATAAACGCAAAACCCACCGGCCAGCGTCTCTGGCGGGTGGGATTGGGGAGCGTTTGAGATTTCTCGTTGCTCAGCTCACTGTTCCCCCCACGCCGAGACGGGTACCGACACTCGTACCCCGGGAAGTCGAAAGCTAATTCGGCGTAGGTGACGGTCTACATTCATGGTCATACCAGGAGGTGGAACAATCGTATCTGACCGACCGTCCGGTTGGCAAGGACAATGTCAAATGTCAAGGGTTAGCAGCAAACTGTCCGGAGGGCAGCCCCCTCAATAATCCCAGGGGCTCGAAGCAGCCAGGACTGCCGTGCCGGTCTGATCGCAGGTGCCGCCGAGGACCGTGTAGTCCCCCCTAATCTCATTTGTGGCAGGGTTCGCCGTCCCATGGAAGGCGACGGTGCCGTTGTCAGTCTCAATTTCAAGCGCCACAGACGTCCCCATGATGAAGCTGCCAGAGGGGAAAGTTCCAGACTTGATCGTCCCCGAATTCAAGCAGGACGCACTGAAGGTGACTGTTCCGGTGATCCCAAAGCTACCCTCAGTGCTAGCGCTGCCCTGAGTCATCTGGGCAACCGCGTCGAATGTTTCGTTCCCGGAACTCGTAAAGGTGCCGTCCAACTGGCCAGTGATTGAAGGTACCCTGGTGCCCGCGACGTTTCCCTGGTCGCCATCGGCACAACCACCGGTGATGGTATACGTCCCGGTGAGAGCGTTGTCGGTGATTCTCCCGGTGAAAGTAATGACCTGTCCATCAACCGACGCGGAGGTCAGCGAGATGTTATTGCCACTCAGAGCTCCAGTTAGGCCCATGGTGGTCAGCGGATCAAAGCAATACTCAAAAAAACTGCTGACATGGACTGTGCCGCTTACGGCACTGCCCGATTGATTGATACTGCCGGCAATCCCCAAGGGCTCCCCGTGGACCGTGGACTCCGTGCCGAATTGCCAATTGCCTGCAATGTTCAGGGGTTGCGGTGGTGGAGCTGAAGTGCTTGTTCCTCCTCCTCCGCACCCACAGAAAAGAACGAGAGCCGAGAGCAGCCATAACGTGCTCGCCAAGTGTTTCATAGAACTTCCTCCCAGGTAGATTTTGGCGTTCTTGGGCGGATGGCCGGGGAGAAGAACCGGACACCGCCTGCTACCGTCTCAGCGAGTTCTGGACGCGCAGGCTCGATGCGCGTCCCGTGAGGCCCTTGCTGTTGCGTCGAAGCAGCCCCCCTCGTCAGAACGGGCAGTTCCCGGGGGCCGGAGAGTCAATCCGACCCGGCTGACCTGTTGGAATGAGCCGGACGGCGATGACTTGTGCTTCGACATCGCCTTCGTTTCGGACGATATGCACGTGGTCACCACCCTCGTCAACAAACGTCATCCCTGCTGTGTACACATGGGGCGTGCAACTGGGATCGTTCCCTTCATAGGCCGTCACTGTTCCGGCCGTGACAATGATCAGGGTGTGGCCCAGATGCGTGTGCCAGCCGGTGGTTCCTCCCACCTGCCAAGTATTGTTCAGAACATACCCGTCCGACAGTCCCCTCGTCCTCTGCCGCGAACGCCACAGATGCGGGGGGTTCGGTTGACGGAACTGGTTAAGGGCTTTGATTTCGGCGAACTGGCCCTGGGCGATCGTGGTACTTGTGAACCCGTCAGGCGGTGTCGCCATGACAGGTCTTGCAAGAAATAGGGCCGTGGCCATGATCCCGGCACTTAGTAACACCGCGCACGTCAGCTTTCTTCGCATATTGAAATCCTTTCTTCCGTTGGCGTCGCCGGATGGAGACGCGCGGACACAATCCGACACCTTGGTGGGTAACGTCAAACGGCAATGTGCGGAATTGCGGCCGTTTCTCGATTTGCCGTCAAATACTGTGCTTTGCCGTCCCCGACTAAGGGGGATACAATCGTGGGCCCGGGCCCGCGACTACCCGCGGACCCATGCAGGAGGGCGCGATGGGTGAACTATCCCCTGGCACACCCCCATCCGTGAGACCGCCGGAAGACCGGCTGGATTCCTGGAAGGAAATCGCGGCCTACCTCAACCGCGACGTGACCACGGTCCAGCGTTGGGAGAAGCGGGAGGGGATGCCCGTTCACCGCCACCTCCATGACCGGATGGGCTCGGTGTACGCATTTCGGGCGGAACTGGACGAGTGGACCCGGAGCCGCAAGCTTCGCCTGGAGCAGGAGAACGGAAACAACGCCGCCGTCGAAGAAAAGGTCGCAATAAGGCCTGGACTTTGGAACAACCGGCGCGTCGTTGCGGTTGGTGTCGCAGCCTTCCTGGTTGTTACCATCTTCGCGGCTTGGCGCGTTTTTGGCGCCCGCCCCGGGCTCAACGAGACCGATATCATCCTCCTGGCAAGCTTCGTCAACAAGACCGGCGATCCTATCTTCGACAATTCATTGGACAAAGCCCTCGAAGTCAAACTGACCGAGTCTCCATTTTTGAGCGTTTTCGCCGATGCCGATGCCCGCGCAACCATGCAAACGATGCGCCATGACCCGAGCGAACCAATCACTAAGGAACTAGGTATCGAAATCTGTAAACGACAGGGTCTCAAAGCCGTGGTGGTGCCGGAGATTGCCGCCTTCGGCAGCCGATATCTGATCACGCTCGACGCCCTCGATTCTAAGAATCAGAGGGTCATTGCGCGACGGCAAGAGGAAGCGGAGAGCAAAGATAAGGTGATCGCGGCGCTGGGCAAAGCAGCCTCGGGGTTGCGCAAGCAATTGGGCGAAAGTCTGAGCTCTCTCGAGAAATACAATGCTCCTCTTGATCTTGCGACCACCAGCTCCCTCGAGGCCTTTCAAGCCTACCGAACGGGATTGATCCAGTTTCGTTCTGGAAAGACGCGCGAGTCGATTCCCTACTTTGAAAGAGCCGTCGAACTGGATCCCCAGTTCTGCTCTGCCTACGGCATGCTCGGGCATGCCTATTTCAGCATTGGCGACGGGCAAACCGCCAAAAAGAATTTTGCCAGGGCCTACGAACTGAAGGATGGTCGTGTCACGCAAGAAGAGAATTATCAGATTACCGACTATTATCATTCGTACATAACAGACAACGTGGAAAAGGAACTTCCCGTGCTGGTTTTGTACCAGCAAGAATATCCACGCAGCGTGGTTGCTGCCAACCGATTGGCGATTGCTTACGTGAAGCTGGGCAGACAGGAAGAGGCCCTGGAAAAATTCCAGTGGGCGATGAACCATTCCCCGGTGTTCTCGGCTCACTACTACTCGAATGCCGCCCAAATGTTCTTGGTCCTGGACCGTTTTGACGAAGCAAAAAAACTGCTGGATGAATGGTCGCAGAAAGGATCCTTGTCCCCATTTCAACGGGAAATGCGGTACCGGATCGCCTATTTCGAGAACGATACCGCCACCATGGAACGGCTTGCCCGGGAAATTCCCGCGGATGATGTGCGCTGGCTCGAATTGCAGCTACAGCTCGCATTTTTGCGCGGCGACCTCGGTAAACTCCGTTCAGTGAGCCAAACCTCGGTTGACCAGGACAGGCGCGCGAACCAGATGGAGAACGCTGCTGACGACCTTGCTTTGCATGGCCAGCTTGAAGCCTTTCTGGGGAACTACGACTTGGCGAGCAAACTTTGTCATGAGGCTAAGAGGATGGATCAAGACAGTCCTTCCGAGCTCTGGCGTTGTTCCGAGGCATTCGCCTATGCCGGTGAAGTGGCGCAGGCTGAAGAATTGACGGCGAAGCTGGATCGGATGTTTCCTGAAGACACCGTACAACAGAAGGTCTTTCTGCCGGTAATGCGCTCGAATATCGAGCGCGCGCAAGGAAACGCCGCTCAGGCCGTGGATTTGCTCACCCCGGCCCTTCAATACAACGGAACTTTGGACGTTAATTATCAACTGGCGCAAGCGTACCTGGCGGCAGGGAGGCCCGCCAAAGCCGCCGCACAGTTGGAGGAACTCCTCGGCCATCGCGGCTCGGCCTGGTGGCATATCTACGCTCCGCTGGCCCGACTCGGCCTCGCGAGAGCCTATGCCATGCAAGGGGACCGTGAGAAGAGCCGCAAGGCCTACGATGATTTTTTCACCACCTGGAAAGACGCCGACCCGGACATCGCCATCTTTCGTCAAGCCAAAGCCGAATATAAGAAGCTCACCGCGACCACATCGGCCGCCTCTGCCGTATCAGAGAAAAGCAGCCGCCCATCGTCGACTCGGGCTGACTAATTAGGAGAGCGCGATGGCAGACCCGTTTCCTGGCACACCGCCATCCGCAACACCGCCCGCTGACCGGCTGGATTCCTGGAAGGAAATTGCGGCCTACCTCAACCGCGATGTAACCACCGTCCAGCGCTGGGAAAAGCGGGAGGGGATGCCCGTTCACCGCCACCTGCATGACCGGCTGGGCTCGGTCTACGCCTTCGGTTCGGAGCTCGACGCCTGGGTCGAAAGCCGCAGACTGCGTTTGGAGGAAGAGGAGAAAGCGCGTAGGCCGGAAACGCCCGTGGATGCGGACAGTGACCACGGATCAAGATGGACTTCGGGGACGCGTCGCTGGCTGGTTCTGAGTGGGGTGATTGTACTCGCCCTGTTTGCCGTCACCTACCTCATGATCCGGAGCCGCGGCAGGAATGCGACCCGACCCAAAATCAGGTCGCTGGCGGTCCTGCCTTTGAAGAACCTGTCGGGCGACCCAGCCCAGGAATACCTCGCTGACGGCATGACCGAGGCGCTCATCGGGCGCCTTTCCAGCATCCACGATCTGCGCGTCATCTCTCGCACGTCGGTCATGGCCTTCAAGGATACACACCTGTCGGTGCCAGAAATTGCCAGAACGCTCCGGGTGGATGCCATCGTTGAAGGATCGGTGATACGACAAGGCAGTCGGATTCGAGTTCACGCCCAGCTGATTCGAGCTGCAACCGACGAGCACTTTTGGTCCGAGACCTACGACCGAGAGTTGCAGGACGCACTTGCTCTTCAGAGCGAGGTGGCGCAGTCCATCGCTCGAAAGGTGGAGGTTACGGTCACTGGGAAGGAACACGAGAGGCTGAAGGCTACCCGTTCCGTCTCGCCTCAAGTATATGAGAGTTATCTTAAAGGGGAGTTCGCGTTGGACAAGAGCAACACCAGGGCTGGCATGGAGGAGAGCATTGGTTACTTCGAGGATGCGATTAAGAGGGACCCAACTTTTGCACCGGCTTATGTTGGCCTGGCAGCCGCGTATGACGACCTCGGGACGATTCTATTCGGCGCTCCCCCGGCTGAAATACGTCCAAAAGTGATCAGCGCGGCGCGGAAAGCGTTAGAACTCGATCCGGAACTTGCCGAGGCACACGTCCTGCTGGCGTTCATGCTGCAAAAGGAGTGGCAGTGGGCCGAAGCCGAGGCTGAATTCAGGCGCGCCCTCGAATTGAACTCTAGCGATGCCAGTGCGCAAGCCGGATTTTCCGAATGGCTGATGTGTCAGGGGCATACGGACGAAGCGCTGGCCTGGGCTCAGCGGGCACGTGAGCATGATCCGGTTGCGGTCTCCGGCATTGACATCGCGAGGATCCTGTTCGCCGCCCACCGCTATGACGAGGCCATACGCGAGTCGCGCAGCGTGGTGGCAGTCCGACCGGACGATGCAATGGCCCTCTGGGATCTTGGATTCAACCTTATCGCTAACTGTCAACCCGAGGAAGCAATCCCCGCGCTGGAGAAGGCGCTTTCCATTTCTGACCGCAGTCCAGGCGTTATCGGCGTGCTGATCCGAGCCTATGCCCACGCCGGACGGCGTGCGGATGCACTTCGGCTCCTCGAGCAATTGAAGACGCGCCAGAGGAGAGGTTATATTCCCGCGGCCGCCTTCGTGAACGCCTATCTGGGACTCGACGACAAGGAGCAGGCATTTGCCTGGCTGGAACGGGCCTATCAGGAGAAGTCCAACATTCTGCAATTCCTCAAAGTACATCCCTATTTCGATCCGCTGCGCGATGATCCGCGGTTTGCGGACCTGCTCCACCGCGTCGGGCTGGACCAGGCTCGGTAGCCGCCCCTTCTGGGCTGGGGCGTGCCACACTCCCGAAAGCTAGCCGCTTGGCCCCCGGATCCAACGAATCCGGATACACTATCCGGCGGAGCATTTTATGTCCACGTGTTCTTCCTGTGGCGCCCAGCTAGCGATTGCCGTCCGCTTTTGCGGCCAGCCTTTGTGGAACCGCGAGCGGTGAGAATGTGACCGCCGAGCTGGGAGACAACTCGAACCATCCCAATCTCGGCCTTTGCCGCGAGTGCCAGCATTCCTGCCGCATCGAGTCTGATCGCGGTTCAGTTTTCTTTCGCTGTGAACTCGCGTTCGAAGATTCCCGCTTTCCGAAATACCCGCGTTTGCCGGTGCTTACGTGCACAGGCTATCGGCCGGTCGTTGAAACCCCACCTTAGGTACGCTGCACGAGACACAGATCAGCCCCGGAGTGCCGGCCTAGCTTAGCCCCGCGCTTCAGCATTGGGGTAAGTTGGAACTGACGACTAGGGTCCGGGGGACGTCCCAGGGGCAACACCTCTCACCGCGCATAAAAATAACGCACGATATGAAAGAAGATCGGCGCCGCAAAGCACATCGAATCCATGCGGTCGAGAATGCCGCCGTGCCCCTTGATCAACGTTCCGTAATCCTTCACGCCCCGATCGCGTTTGATGGCCGACATCGTCAGCCCGCCCGCAAATCCCATCAGCGTAATCGTCAGTGAAACTGCTGCCGCCACCAGCGGCCGGAACGGCGTCATCCACCAGAGCGCAGTTCCGAGAGCAGTGGCGCTGAAAACGCCGCCCACGAACCCTTCCCAGGTCTTGTTCGGACTCACCACCGGCGCAATCTTGTGCCGTCCCAGCATTTTTCCCCAGACATACTGCAGGACGTCGCTCAACTGGTCCACCAGCACCAGGTACAGCATGAGTTTCGCGGGACGCCCGTAACCGGGAATGTTCAGCATCAAGAGGGCCGGCGTGTAGCTCAAGCAGTAGATGCAGACCATCAATCCCCATTGGATGGTCGAAGCGCGTTGCAGAAACGATTCCGTGTCTCCCGCGATCGCCAGCCGGGCCGGCACGAACAGGAACGCGAACACCGGAATGAGAATCGCGAACATTCCGTACCACTGGATGCCGATCAGGAAATACTGCAGCGGGGTAAAGATGAAAAAAGCCCAGAAGAGGGTGCGATGGTCGGCACGCCGCGTCGGCAGCAACGTCACATATTCCCGCAGGGCCAGAAATGACATCAGCCCAAACAGCACCAGCGAGCCGATGGGCCCAATCACCAGCGTGAGCGCAAAGATTGCGCTCATGATCCACCACGCCCCGATGCGCGCGTTGAGGTTGCTGATCGTCGCCTGCGCCTCGGGTTTCGTAATCGCAAACTTCAGCAGCAGTCCGATCAGACTCGACAGAGCAAGCAACCCGAGCACGCCGGCAAATGCCCAAACAAGCTGCGGATCAAGGTTCTTCATCTGGTCTCTAATTTCCCCTGTAGAGACGCGGCTTGGCCGCGTCTCTCTCGTTCAACCGGGATCTTGCTCATCTGTCTTTCAATCGGCACAGCGCGTCACGCGCTCGCCCCAGGAAAGCCGGCTTGGCTTCGTCCGCTGCGACCGTCAGCGGCGGACCAAACGTGAGCCGGCTGATAAACGGCACCGGCAAGAATTCGCCCTTGGGCAGAATGCGATTCAGATTATTCAAATACGCTGGAACCAGCCGCAGCCCGGGCTTTCGCTGCCAGAGATAGTACAGCCCACTCTTGAAAGCCGCGACCTCTTCGCCCGTCCCGCGCGTCCCCTCGGGAAACAGAATCAGCGAATTGTCACTGCCCATCGCCTCCACCATGTGTTCGATCGCCTGTTGTGGATTACCGGATGCAGCCAGACCTTCCTGAGCAGCCTGGTGTCTCGCCACCAGCACCGCCCGGAAGACATTGACCGCAATCGCCCGGCGCAGCCCTTTTTCCCAGTAGTCCTGCGCCGCCACTGGGCGAGTGCGCGCGCGGATCTCCGCCGGCAGCGACGACCACAGCACCACAAAATCCAGATGGCTGGTGTGATTCGCGAAATAAACGGTCTGCCGCGCGTCCGGCTCGGAATCTACCCAGCGCACGTTCACGCCGCTGATCAGCCGCGCTGCCCCCGCGATGATCCCCGCCAGTGGGTGCGCTCTCATCGCTTCTTCAGGTCCGCTACGATGCGCAGCGTCCGGCGCACGCAGGTCACCAGCATGCCGATGACCATGATGATCAGTGCCAGCGCGATCGTCTGGCCGCGCAGTCCCAGATAATTCTCGAAGGCCGAGACCACGCACGCCGCGGTCAACAACGCCATTCGATGGGGCTTCGCCATCGGGCCGAGGAAGTATTGCGTCACTCCCATCGACCCGCCCAGCAACCGGATGTACGCGGTAATCACGGCCAGCGTCGCCGCCAGCCAACCCAGTTCGTGCCCCCAACTGTAGTTGGCGATCGAGTAGCCCGCTCCGACGAGAATCGCGACGTCGGCGAAGCGATCCGGCATGTCGTTGAAGATTTCCCCGTACACTGTCCGCTTTCCGCCTTCGACAGCGACCATGCCGTCCAGCATGTTGCACAGCAGGCGAAGCTGGATGCACGCTGCCGCGGCCAAAAACAGCGCCGGCCGGGCTGAGCCCTGGGTTCGCGCTGTCCACGCCAGGCACACACCCGCCGCGACCGCGAACGCCAGGCTTCCGAGCGAGATCGCGTTGGGCGAGACTCCCGCCCGCGTGAGCATCCGCGCCAGGGCTTGCGCCCAGGCCCGTTGTCGTGTCTTCAGCGGCCGCCGCGGTGGAGCCGCTTCTGGAACTGTCTGTGATGTGCTCATAAGATTGGTAGAAGTGCGAGAATTGTGCTACTTAAGTGATGCTGGCGGCAATTCTAATGTGGTGACCTGCTAATCGGCATACGGCCTGTGGCCTTCAAACGCAATCTCGCTTTGAGCTTGGCGCTCGGAATCGCTGGCGGACTCGCCGTCTATGCCCTCGCCTGGGGCCTGTTCGCCACTCATCAGGAATTGGGAATGGATTCCAGGAACGCGCTCACCATCGCCGCCTGGGCCGCCCCGCTGGTTTTCCTTGGAAGCCTGATTTATTTCACCGTGCGATCCAGCGAGCGCCGCTGAGTCAGGCGCCAATGCTCTCATGGTTT
>Ga0326726_10006016_pt1 | contig 10939 bp, 8 predicted proteins | sample MHFenrmetagenome_2_FD_207603 | JGI IMG/M metagenome (GOLD analysis project Ga0326726, IMG submission 207603) | Lab enriched peat soil microbial communities from Michigan Hollow, Ithaca, NY, United States - MHF15MN | ecosystem: Environmental > Terrestrial > Soil > Wetlands > Peat | place: USA...
ATTCGCCAGTACCAGAAGCTGTCGGACCAACGGCAGATATTTTTAGGATCACGCATATCCCGCGCACCCTTTTTTACCGGTTTACCGTCCTTGCCATGGCAGCTGCCACAGTTGACCTGCGGATTAACCTCGCCAGCGTAAATCAGCGCTCCATCTTCGATAGCCTTAGGATCCGTCCACCCTCCAGCCGGCATATGTTTGTCTGCATATTCGGCTGGAACCGGGGGCAAAGGGGGCTCCTCTTCAGCGAAGGCCATGCCTCCTGACAGAATCAGAGCGCTCCCCATCATCATGATCGACATTCCAAAATACCTTCCCGTCATTCCCGCCTCCTTATTTTTTTAAATGTTGAGTCTGGTCTATCGACGAGGTCCTGCCTCATGGGGCACATCAGTTGTGTTCCCCTTTGGGCCACCACATCGGAGATAAGCCAGTCCTGCCACACCGACGGCAGCAGAGACCGTCTAGGCACAACCACAGGCCGGGAAAGTTGTTTACCATGGCGCCCTTCTCTCGATCTGTGGACGGCAATTTAATATACAAATTACCTAGTGTCAAGAGGTTGTATAGCGCTGTCAACCCAATTTTCTGTGGGTCACAACTACGGCCTACATGACATATCGCATCGCGTATCGGGTCGTCATATCCATGGCGATCATTTGATGGCTCCTTAGTGTCGCAATAGTCCTTTGAGCAGGTCTCGGCCTTGTCGCTTTAAGTCTTCTGGTTTCGTTGTTCCCTTCAGCAGCCCACCGACTGCTTCTTCAACTTTCTTCTGTACCTCTTCCTGAACTTTCCCGGTTAGGTTCTTCATGTCTAACCCATATGATGGTGCCTGTGCTGTTCCGGTAATCACCAACGGAAGACTCAGGCGACCTTCTTTCATCGCGAGACTGGCGGCAGGCGATGAACCTGCGATCTTCCGGCTTACGTCCTGCGACAGGTTGAGATTCACGGTGAGGTTTAGCGTCTGATCGAATCCGATGGTGCCTCCTCCTGTGGCCTGAAAGTCGTGGCTATCCATCAAGAGCCGTTGGACGTGGACGGTTCCTTGCTTGATGGCGAGATCGGTCTCGATCGTGGAGAAAGCTGTTACCTTGGCATTATCAAGCGAGATGCCGGCAACTTTGAGGATGGAGATAGCCTCCTGAAGCAAATTCACACCTTCGATCTTGCCCTCTTTCACCGCTACGTGCCCCGTGCCTTCCAGAGATTTTGTGAGGTCCGGCATGGACAATCCGCGGCCTTGTACGTCGAGGTTGGCTCCTGCCGTTCCGCTGATCGACACCTGGGTGGTGGCCATGGAGTTGAGCGCCGGAGCGAGCTGCATCCCTTGAAGCGTGATCTTTCCAGTAAACGGTGGTGTCTCGGAGCCGGACGTGACTCGTCCCTCTGCCGCCACCTGTCCATCAAAGAGCTGAAAGGAGAGGTTTTGTAACAGGAGGTCCTGGCCTTGTACTTGCGCTGTAATGTGGAGATTTTTTATATCAACGGGTTTTTGAAATGGCAGGTCGATTGGCAGATTCGCTGTATGAATGACCGGCGCACTGATGTTCAGGCTGGCATTTTGCCCGGCCGTTTTCCCGGTGATGGTAAAATCAGTTTTTCCTAACGCGAGTTGGAGATTGATTGAATCGATGTCAGTGGATTCTTTCAAAGGGCCAAAGGTGCCATCGAGCCTCACCGGTACATTCAACGGTTGGACGAGCATTCCAATATGGAGGCTTGGGGATTGGCCGAGCCGAACGGATTGGAGGAGGAGTTCCATATCCTGCAAGATATACTCAGTCGGCTTGGGAGCCGACAGATCCCGATAGGTGAGGGTCCCCCCTGCGATAGAGACTCGATCTACGGCCAACAGTGCCAAGATTTTGAGCGGACCTTCGGTCGATGGAATGGGCGCGCGCGATGGAGTTTTAGGCAGCGCAACGCCTCTACGACCGATGGTCGAGACGTTCAGGATGCCGCTCTTGTTCTTGATGACGGTGATAACAGGATGACGGAGCGTGATTTCTTCCACCTCAACCTTACCGCTGAGTAACGGCATGAGTTTGACTCCAATGTCCAGCGAGGTGAGAGAGGTAAAGGGGCTTGAGTCGAAGGCTGGATCATCCAGGACGACTACATCAGCCACCCTGGCACCGACCCGCGGCCAGATGGTCAGGCGGATGTCCTTCAGCTGAACCTTGCGATTGAGCGCGTCTTCGAGGAGTGGCTTGTATAGGTCTTGATACTTGTTGAGGTCAACCAGGAAGGGTAGCGCCAGGATTATTCCAACCATCAAGACTACGGCAATAAGTAGGCCTATGACGATTTTCATCAACGTATCTCGGTATGACGGGCTTAGTTAAAAATTGCCGAGCTGCCTCGGTGTTGCGCAGTGATCGTTCTCAGGCCACCACCATACCATAGCAAAGGGGAAAAACCGTTTCATGCGAAGCCTAGTCCGGATACAACGACAAGGCAAGATGAAAGACCTGCCCGCATTATTCACGACGGTTCGTGGCGAAATCGCGTAGTCGCCACGCGAGACAGGCGCGCGGAGCTGCGAGGGAGGGAGGCATACTTGAAGCAGTATGTTGACCGACTGAGCGGCGAGCCCGCCTGCCTGGACGCCGCACCACCGCGCCCAGGCTTGTCGCAGCGGCGAATCCGCGATTGGAGCAGAAGCGTTCGTGAATAATGCGGGCTAGGGGGGGCGTCAAGCGGTTGCAGGATTGTCGGCTGAGGAGATCGAGACGACGGTGGCGTTGCCCAGGCCCCTACTCTGCTAGCCTGTCAGCTTTCTCGTTCCGGTCAGGAAAATGTCGCAGGGGTGTTCGCATGTCCTGTAGGAGCTGGAGACGTGACGATCGATACTTCATTTGAGCAGGCGCTTTCTAGCCCGTTATAGGCGCTGACCGTAAAATAGTAGAGGGTATTTGGGTCCAGGTTTGTGACCGTGGCTGACGAGGAGTCAACGGATATGGAGTGTTCATATATGCAACTACCCGCTTGGCCCGGTGATTGCCGACCGTAATGGACGAAATAGGCAGAGACTGAGGGGTCTGTGACCGGGTCCCAAGAGAGAGCCGCAGTGGCGCTTGCGCTGCTGACGGGTGATTGGTTACTGGTCTCTCCGGAGCCGCATCCTGTAAAGAATGGCATGATCAAAAGAAGAAGGCCAGTAACGATGGCGGTTAGATGTAACGGCTTGCGAGCAGTTTCTGTCACTCTGGTCCGCGGTAAGAAGTTGTATTGTTTGGTCACATCGCTCATATGCTGTTCCAGAGAAATGAGAATAGTTGCGTTGATTTAGCTTCGGTCTATTTCGAGCGCGATTCAGAGCCGCATGATCGACACGATGGAGGGTTGAGCAAGGCATGTGCCACGGGGTAACACCATAACCGCCTAATTTGTCTATCAATTTAAGGGATGGTGTGATTACTTGAAATACAGGATTTGTAGATTTGAAGGAAAAGCCATACAGGTTCCGCCCTACGCGCAGAGCGTCGCCCCCATTCCGCTCCCTGCTCATGTAGCTGTGAGTGTCTATGATAAATAGGAGAGTCTGATCGTAGGTAGACTAGGTTCAGACAAGAGAAGATGGAATTGAGTCACCGGATGTGGGTGTGCCCATCCCCCAGCGGTCGCACGACCTCTATTTCAGTAGAAAGTCATGGGGTGAGGGGCCCGGCGTCGAGCAGTTGGGAAGATGCTGAGGAGGGGAAAGACATCCCTTCTTGCGGAAGGAAGCGAAAATGCGTCACGGCGAAAGATACAGGCTGACCCACTTCGAGGCGGTACTGGCGAAACTCTTCTTTGTTCATACGGGACCGGAGAATCAACCCCTCTCCCGTTTCGATCTCGAGCCGATAGGCCACGCCGAGAAAGTAAATGTGCCGTAGTGTGGCCGGCTGACGGTACCGGTGGGGATCTTCGGCAACCTTCACATAATACGGACGAAAGCCCACTTGCACATGGACATGGTCTGAAATATTCGGGGCGGGAAACTGAAGCGATCCAATTTTCACCATTCCGTTCAGAACATGGCCTTCGAGAATATTCATGGCTCCGATAAACCGCGCCACAAATTCGGTTGCAGGCTCCTCATACACCTCGGCAGGAGATCCGATTTGCTCAAGCTTGCCTTTTGAGAAGACAATGATCCGTCCGGAGACTTCCATCGCCTCCTCTTGGTCGTGTGTGACGAAAAGGCTAGTGACGTTGAGGCGATCGTGAAGCCGGATCAACCACTCACGCAGTTCCTGCCGCACCTTCGCATCCACGGCGCCGAACGGTTCATCGAGTAGCAGCACACTCGGACGGGGAGCCAAAGACCGGGCAATCGCGACCCGCTGGCGTTGTCCTCCGGAAAGCTGGTGAGGATATCGATGTTCCAGCGCGTCCAGGCTCATCAAGCTGAGTAATTCAGCCACGCGCGGCTCAATTTCAGCCGGTTTCCATTTCTTGATTTTGAGACCGAACGCGATGTTCTCGAAGACGGTCAGATGCTTGAACAGTGCATAGTGCTGAAAAACGAATCCGATATTCCGATCCTGAACGGATAGATCGTTGACCCGTTTCCCGTCGATATAGATGTCCCCGCCGGAAGGCGTTTCCAGCCCCGCAATCAAACGTAGTACAGTTGTTTTCCCGCTGCCGCTCGGTCCGAGGAGACCGAGGAGTTCCCCTTCCTTGACCGTGAAGGACACATCTGACACAGCCTGGACTGAACCAAATTGCTTTGTGAGCCCTCGCACCTCAATCTTCACGCCGGTACCTTTCTGGTTGGCCTATGTCAGCGTTGCAGCAGTTTTGGCTTTCGCGAGTTCAAGCACGGTCAGAATGGCAAAGGAGACGGCCAGCAGGGTCAGGGCGACGGCATTGGCGCCGACATAGTTAAAATCCACATAACTCTGATAGATGTGCAGGGTAGCGGTCTGCGTCAGCATCAGGATATTCCCTGACACGACGAGCACCGCACCGAATTCACCAATGGCCCTGGCCACCGTCAACGTTGCCCCATATACAAATCCCCATCGGAGCATGGGGAGCGTCACCTTGAGAAACACTTGCCATTCGTTTGCCCCTAATGTTCTTGCCGCTTCCTCGGTATCCGTTCCGATCGTCTGCAACAGAGGAGTCAGTTCCCGGACGACGAACGGAAAGGTGGCGAACAGCGTCGCCAACACCATGGCGGGCATGGCAAAGAGTACTTTGACGCCTAGAGTGCCGAAGAAGGTGCCCAGAATGGTTTCGGGGCCGAACAACAGAATCAGCATGAACCCTGCGATGACCGGAGAAACCGAGAAGGGCAAGTCGATCACGCCGCTTAGAATCGTTCGCCCGGTAAAGTGTTGACGCACAAGAACCAGGGCGGTGATCGTGCCGAAGACCAGGTTCATGACCAGTACGATCGCCGTAATCTCAAGTGTAAGCATGAACCCGTGCAAAGCTTCCGGCTTCGTCACTTCACGCCAGAAGGCCGCGATCCCCTCGTCGAAACTCTGTACAGCGAGATACAGAATCGGACCGATCAGGAGCAGTGCGAAATAGAACCAGACTGAACCGATGAACAGGCGCCGCGTCATGGCGGTTATCCGATCTCCGATGGATGAATCATAGGGAGGGGTCGTTTCGACCATCGGAACCACCGTGGCATCCGTTCGCCTGGCGGTCTGGTCAGGCGCTCCAACAAGACCAGCACAAGAAATGAAATCAGCAGGATGAAGACCGAGACCGATGTGGCGCCCTGGGGGTTGTAGCTTTCTATTTCTCCATACACATATACCGACGCCACCTGGGTCTTCATCGGGATATTGCCTGCGACGATGACGATGGACCCGAATTCACCCAGCGCCCGGACAAAGGTCAGGAACACACCGGTCAAGAGCCCCGGCAGCACGGATGGCACGGTGACCTTCCAAAAGGTCGTCCAGGGACTCGCTCCCAAGGAGAAGGCCGCTTCCTCCTGTTCGCGCTCCAGTTCCATCAGCACCGGCTGCAACGAGCGGATGGTGAAGGGCATGGTCACAAACAGCATCGCCAGGACAATGCCAGGTTTGGCGTACAAGAGGGTGATGTTTCCCTCTTGCAGCCACATCCCGAGAATGGTGGTCGGCCCATAAATGGCGGCGATCATCAATCCAGTTACCAGCGTGGGAATCGCAAATGGCAGATCGACCAGGGCATTGAGAAACCATCTGCCCGGGAACTCGTAGCGCACCAGTACGATCGCCGAGAGCGTTCCGAAAAGGGCGTTGATGACAGTCGTGAGGAAGGCGGCTTCCAGCGTCAAGACCAGGGCGGAGGACGCTTGGGGGGTACTGATGTCTTCAATGAAGTGGTCAATTCCTCCGATAAACGACTGGTGGGCGATTGCAGCGAGTGGGAACAGAATCAGCAGAGATACGTACCCGATTGCAGCGGACCTGAGAGCGAGTTGAAGTAACGTGTAGGTCGCCATGGTCTGTTAGCCGTTTATTTTCCGCGTGCGAGATCTTCGACGATGGTTGTCCAGGCCCCGCGAGGTCCAAACAGCGTGGTACTGATTTTTTCCCATCCTCCCAGGTCGGCTATGGTAAAAAGCTGGCTTGGGAGGGGAAGCGACGTGTGAGCCGGGGCTTGTGCCGCAGCCTGGCCCATTGGTCGGAATCCTAGTTCGGCAAAGGCGGCCTGAGCCTCTTCACTGTGAAGGAAGGAGACAAATGCCTCGGCGATATCGCGTACGTGATGTCGGTCCACATGTCGGTCGATGAGGGCGACAGGATTTTCGATCCAGACCGTTTCATCGGGAACAATGATTTCGTAAGGACGGTGGCTTTTGATCCGCGGGAGCAACTCATTTTCGTAGGTGACGATCACGTCTCCCACCCCCCGCTCGAAAGTTGTGACCGATTCGCGTCCGCTCTTGTCCATCACCTTCACGTTCTTCTGGATGCGCTTCAGCAATCCAGCTGCAACGGCTTCTGCCGATTCGGCACTCGGTCTCTTTCCGGCTCCTGCCTGCTGTTCGGCGAGTTTTAGCCCGGCTCCATAGATCGCGACCACATCCCACATCGCTCCGCCCGACGTCTTGGGATTTGGATAGAGGACCTCTACGCCGGGTTTGGCGAGATCCTCCCAGACCTTGATCCCCTTCGGGTTTCCCTTCCGCACTCCGAGGGCGACGACTGAGGCGGAGATCATCCCTTTGTGCGGCCCTGTCCGCCAGTCATGAGAAATCAATCCTGCCTTGGCGATCTGGTCGAGATCACCCTCCAGTGAGAGCGCTGCCACGTCGGCGTCGAATCCTCCGATGATCGCCCTAGCCTGGGCGCCAGATGCTCCGTATGAGCTCCGGATACGAACATCTTGTCCCGTCCGTTGTTTCCAGCTCCGTTGGAACGCAGGAATGATCGTGCGTTCGTAGGCTTCCTTTGGCACGCTATAGACCGCCAGCATCAACTCCTTGGTCTCTCCGGCCATGACGGAACCGGAAAACACCACCCACGCGAGCAATACGGCAAATAGGCCCGGGATAAACATGATAATTGTTCTCCGATCGGACGATGACAGCAAGATCAACTCGCACGCTTCGCCGGCTTTGCCATGGCAAACTGGCTCAACGTGTAATGATCCAAAATATCGGCGATGGCATTGCGAACTTCACCCATCGCATCTTGCAACGGACAGTACGGCTTCGTTGCATAGGGGCAGTCGCTACACTTTTGATAGGCGGTTTTGCTCACACAAGAAATAGGCGCGAGCGGCCCATCCAAGATGCGGATCACTTGGCCCAAGGTAATTTCGTCGGGCGACTTGATCAGCGTATATCCACCCTTCACTCCTCGACGACTTGAGAGGAGGCCGGCTCGTTTCAGCGCCAGGAGGATCTGCTCAAGAAATTCGACCGGGATATGTTGGCGCGCTGCGATCTGGTGGCGCTGTAACGTCAGCTTGCCATGCGCAAGGGTGAGCTCAAGCAGTGCACGAAGTCCATACTCGCTTTTCTTTGAAAGCTTCATAGGAAGGACAATCTATTTCCGAGTGAGTTAATCAAGAATTGAAACATAGAGTACCGCGCTGCTTCCGTCAAGAGTCGACCTGAGAAATTCGAGTGGGGTAACTCAAGGGCCCCGATCCGCAATGTCCCGTCATTTCAATAGAGAACACGTGCTGCAACTCCTTGATCCTAGAGGGGTTGTTCCTTGACAGGCTCTGCGAATTCCTGTTAGCTTCTCTGCTCATTTCAACGAATCTAGCGTAAGAATTCAGGCCTCTTTCACAACGACTGGACTGTTCGTGACCTTCCAGGATCTCATTCTCACATTGCATCACTACTGGGCCGACCAAGGCTGCGTCATCCATCAGCCCTATGATCTGGAGATGGGGGCAGGCACCTTTCATCCAGCCACATTTCTCCGGTCCCTTGGTCCGGAGCCTTGGCGGGCGGCCTATCCCCAACCCTGCCGGCGCCCTACGGATGGACGATACGGCGAGAACCCAAATCGCATGCAGCACTATTATCAGTATCAGGTTGTTCTGAAGCCTGCGCCGGACAACATTCAAGCATTGTATTTGGAGAGCTTGGCTCAATTAGGGATTAACCCGAAGCAGCACGACATTCGGTTCATTCAAGACGACTGGGAGTCCCCCACGCTGGGCGCTTGGGGCCTGGGCTGGGAGGTACGACTCGATGGGATGGAGATCACGCAATTCACCTACTTCCAGGAAATCGGCGGGATTGAGCTGAATCCCATTACCGTCGAAATTACCTACGGGACTGAGCGCATTGCGATGTATCTGCAACAGGTGAATAACGTCTTCGACCTTGCCTGGAATGATTCAGTCACCTATGGCGATATCCATCACGAAACTGAAGTTCAATTTTCCACTTACAATTTCGAAGAAGGCGATGTGGCGATGCTCATGGCCACGTTTCAATCGTTCGAAGGGGAGTGCAAGAGGCTGCTGGCGAATCGCGACAAGCGGTTGATGCTTCCGGCCTACGAGTTTTGTATCAAATCATCGCACCTCTTCAACCTGCTCGATGCCCGCGGGGCGATCAGCGTGGCGGAACGCACGGGCTATATCGCCAGAGTTCGCGCCCTTGCCCGTCAATGTGCCGAGCGCTATATCGAAGAACGGGCGGCGATGGGGCATCCGCTGCTCAATCGCGGGACGGGGCATAGTGGAGCAAAGGTGTCGGGTTCTCGTTCCAAAGCCGTGGCTCGCCGCTCATAGAACAGCAAAAAGATTCATGACAAAGAATCAGAAACCTCGTCGTCCCGTTCCTCCTGCGAAGAAGGGGAGTCGTCCTTCCAAAGCGACTTCTGCTGAGTTATTACTCGAGATCGGTGTTGAAGAACTCCCCTATCAGTTCATCGCTCCCGCCTTGTCGGCCCTCAAAGATTCGGCTGAGCAGCTATTGAAAGACCAACGTCTTGCATTCCAATCGGCCCGCGCGCTGGGAACTCCACGGCGCTTGACTCTTGTGGTAGAAGGCCTTGCGACCCAGCAAACCTCTATGGTCAAGGAGACGATGGGGCCTTCCAAAGCGGTGGCATTCGATCCTGCCGGCCAGCCGACTAGAGCGGCAACGGGATTTGCCGCAGGGCAAGGAGTCTCCGTCCAAGACCTGCAGATTCGCCAGACTCCGAAGGGGGAGTATCTTTTTGCAGTGAAACAGGAACAGGGGCGGCCCGCCAACGTGGTTCTGAAAGAGCTTCTCCCACAGTTGATCTCGAAACTCTCTTTTCCGAAAGCAATGAAGTGGAACAGCACCGGCGCGAAGTTTGCTCGGCCGGTACGGTGGCTGGTGGTGCTGTACGGAGGGGCCACGCTTCCGATCGAAGCCGCTGGGATTACCGCCGGTAATCGAACGGAAGGACATCGCGTGCTAGGAAGTGTGAAGGGGATTGTGGTTCGAGACTCCGAGTCCTATCTGAAGGGCCTTGAGCGTCAGGGAGTCACGCCGGATCCGCAGCGCCGCCGCCACATGATCGAAGAACAAATCGCGACCTTGTGCAAGAAAACCGGCTTCACGTTGAATGTGGACGGAGACTTGTTGGATCAGGCCGTCTATACGACCGAATGCCCCAATGCCATTATCGGTTCCTTTAAGCCTGCCTACCTGGAGGTGCCGCAAGAAATCTTAATCACCTCCATGAAAGAACATCAGGGGTTTTTCTCCTTGATGCACAAAGAGACCGGGAAGCTCGTTCCCCATTTCATCGCGGTGACGAACAATCGAGCCAAAGATATGGGATTGATTCGCGAAGGCAACGAGCGGGTCCTGGCGGCGCGTCTGGCCGATGCGAAGTTCTTTTTTGACGAAGATCGAAAGGTCAGACTCGAAGACCGTGTTAAGAAACTTGCGGGTGTGACGTTCCATCAAAAACTTGGCACGATGGCGCAGAAGCAGGAGAGACTTGAGAAGCTGGTCACCATCATTGCGCCCCTGCTCAATCCTCGTGCAGGAAACGATGAGATCATCAACCAATGTCGTAGGGCTGCGAAGCTGTGTAAAGCCGATCTCCTTACCGGTGTGGTGGGGGAATTTCCGGAGTTGCAAGGGATTATGGGGGGCGAATATGCCTCGCATGATAACGAGCCTGAGGCGGTGAGCCTCGCGGTCAGGGAACAGTATCTTCCACGATCAATCGATGGGGCATTGCCCAGGACGGTAGTTGGGCAGGTGCTGTCGTTGGCCGATCGGCTGGATGCGATTGCGGCGTTTTTCCACGTCGGGCTTGTGCCGACGGGGTCCGAAGATCCCTTTGCGCTTCGCCGGCATGCCACGGCAATTGTCAGAATTATTCTTGAGAGCGGGCTCAGATTGGATTTGGAGGAGTGTATCCGTCATGCAAGAAAGATCGTGATCAATGACGGATTCAAGGGAGTTGCAGGTTCGGAACAAGAAGGAAGTCGCCGCATTGTCGAATTCATATTTGAGCGGGTTCGACACTATGGCAGA
>Ga0326726_10006017_pt1 | contig 10939 bp, 6 predicted proteins | sample MHFenrmetagenome_2_FD_207603 | JGI IMG/M metagenome (GOLD analysis project Ga0326726, IMG submission 207603) | Lab enriched peat soil microbial communities from Michigan Hollow, Ithaca, NY, United States - MHF15MN | ecosystem: Environmental > Terrestrial > Soil > Wetlands > Peat | place: USA...
GAGTCGCGGTCAAATGCAACGCGCACCGCAGGTTGCGGGATCGCGTACCGACGGTACAATCATTGTCTTGGTCCGCGGCTGCCGCGCTGGCTGTTTCGCGCGGTCCCACCTCTCCGCGGAGACTCCAATGACACGCTGTCGACGATTAGCCGTTCTTCTCGCGGGATGCTGCCTCGCGCCAGCCGCGTTCCGCGCGCAAGCCCCCGAGACCTTCCGCACATTGGCCTCGTTCACCGACCGGTTGGCGACCGATCCGCACGTGTCGCCGGACGGGCGGTTCGTGCTCGTCGGGACGCGCAGTGCCCTCAGCGTCTACAACGTCGCCACGCGCCGCGAGACCAAGCTGGCCGACGGTGCGGCGTGGGATCTCGCGTGGTCGCCCAAGCTCGATCGCGTGGCCTGGGTGCGTGGCGACGCCGAAGGCAAAGGGCAGTACGTCTGGACGATGCCCATCGATCCGAAGACCGCGCTGAGCAGCGGCCCGCCGCAGCGTGTGACGATGGGGCAGAGCGACTACCCATCGATCTCGTCCGACGGAAAGTGGATTGCGTTTTCGGCGCCGGACTCCGAGACATCCGGGACGATGGGCGGTCTCCAACCGCATCATCTGTCCATCGTTCCCGTCACCGGCGGTCCGGAGCGCGTCCTTGCGCACTTCGACGAAGGCTTCGAGGGTGAGCACTGGAGCGCGGATAGCAAGAGCCTGTTCGTTCCGTCAAATCCGCACGGATTGCCCAAGGCCAGCATCTCGCGCATCTATCTCGACGGCCGCGCTCCCGAAATCATTCGGCAGGGGGGCCCGGAGTGGTTCGTGAGCACGACTTCCGACCATTCACATCTCGTCGTCGTTCCGGCGCGGAGTCCGGTGGCCAAGGGAGACGCGGCGATCGTGCTCGACACGGCCGGCAGGGAGATTGGACGGGCGCAACTGCCGATCGGGACGATCGCCGAGTACGACGTCGCGATCGACAGCTCGCTCGTGTGGGTCTGGATTCAGGACCGACACGCCATCGAGATCGCTTCTGCCGCCGGATCGGCTCCGCGGCGAATCCGCGTCGGCGAGTCGAGCGAATTCCCCGTCTGGTCTCCCGACGGTAGGCGAATCGCGTTTCAAGTTCACGAGAATGGCCACAACGTGGTCGCGCTCGCGAACTCGGACGGGTCGGCGGTCCAGGTGCTTCACGACATCGTCGTTCGGCCGGGCCAGCCAGGCACGCGGTGGTCGCCGGATTCCAAGACGATCGGCTTCGTCAACGCCGACTCTCATCGGTTCGTCGTCCTGGACGTCGCCTCCAAGAGCACGCGCACGATCGTCGAGGACACCACGCGCCGCATAGGAAATTGGACGTGGCGGCCGGACGGCCAGTCCATCGCCGCCGTCATGATCGAGCATCAGGCGCCGCCGAAAGGCACGATCGACGAGATCACTCTCACCGGCGCGCGCCGCAAACTCTACGAGATCGCGGCGCCGTACGTTCCGCGGTCCGGCTTTCAGTTCGTCGACGGACGGAACGCGTACCTGCGCGCGGATTCCGTCGCGTATTTGATTCCGCTTGGCGGAGGTGTACCACGTCGTTTGACCTCGGTTCCCGTCGCCACGCGGGCGTACGGGACGGCCATATCGAGGGACGGCAGAACGGCGGCGTCGCCGATGCTGGACGATCTGCGCGGCGAGTTGAATCAGGTGGAGGTCATCTCGCTCGAATCCGGCCAGCGAAGGCTGGTGCCCGTCCCATTTCAGCTCACGATCGGTTCGCAGCCGATGTTCACCGACAACGACCGATCGCTTCTCGTGTTCGGACAGCAGGCGGGTGACACGGTCGGCACGAGGCTGTACTCGGTTCCCTTGAACGGAGATCCACCGCGTGCGGTCGCCACCGTCGAACGCTCCGGCGGGGCGTCGGTGACAGTGTCGCCCGACGGCAAATCGATCGCGTACACGGTGCAGGCGAGCCGCACGACGTCGCTGCTGCTCGTCGACCTTCGAGCCATCATCTCGTCTGCCGCGCCGCGCCAGGCAGGGCGCTCGCCGGATCAATGATGGAACGCAAAGTCCTCGTCGTCGACGACGATCCCGCGGTGCGCGTCGCCCTCCGCGACGCGCTGACCTCCGCCGGCTTTGTCGTCGACGTCGCGGACGATGCGACGGCCGCGCTCGCGATGCTCGGCAGATCGAAGCCGGGTGTGATAGTGAGCGACGTCCGAATGCCGAGCCTGAGCGGCCTCGAGCTGCTGCGCGAGGTGCGCGATCGCGCCGGCGAAGTGGACGTGATTCTCATGACCGCCTTCGACGACATGCCGACCGTGGTCGAGGCGATGAAGCACGGCGCCGCGGAGTTTCTCGTCAAACCGCTCGACCTCGACGAGCTGCAGCGCACGCTCGAGCGCGTCTTCTCCGATCGCGCGCTTCGCCGGCGCGGCGAGTCCGCCGATGGGGCGACGATTCAGCCCGACGCACTCGTCGGCCGGTCTCCGCGCATGATCGAGATCTATAAGCTGGTTGGCCAGGCCGCGGCGACGCGGGCTACGGTCCTGATTCGCGGTGAGAGCGGCACCGGCAAGGAGCTGGTGGCGCGGGCGATCCATGCCCATTCCTCGTCGTCGGACGATCCGTTCGTTCCGGTGAACTGCGCCGCGCTACCGTCCACTCTGCTCGAATCGGAGCTCTTCGGTCACGTTCGCGGCTCCTTCACCGGCGCGATCGGCAATCGTCGCGGGCGGTTCGCATTGGCCAAGGGAGGCACGATCTTCCTCGACGAGATCGGCGACACGTCGCTCGAGTTCCAAACAAAGCTCCTGCGCGTGCTGCAGAACGGAGAGTTTCAGCCCGTCGGATCGGAGGAGACGGAGCACACGGGCGCGCGCGTCATCGCGGCCACGCACCAACCGCTCGAGTCGCTCATCGCCGAGCGGCGCTTTCGCGAGGATCTCTATTACAGGCTCCGAGTCGTCGAAGTCGCGATTCCGCCGTTGCGCGAGCGGAGGGCGGACATCCCGCTGCTCGCCGAGCACATGCTGCGACGCGCGTCCGCGTCACTCGGAGTGCCAACGGCGGTTCTCGCGCCCGAAGCGCTCGCGCGGCTGATGGAGCATCAGTGGCCGGGGAACGTCCGCGAGCTCGAGAATTGTCTGATGCGGGCGGTAGTCGTGGCGTCGGGGCGCGTCGTGCGCGCGGAACACCTCTCGATGGCGTCGCCGGGCGCGCCGCAGGACGCTCCGGTGCCGTCGCTCGCGGATCTGGAGCGGGCGCACGTGATTCGTGTGCTCGAGATCGCCCGCGGGCACAAGGGTCGCGCCGCCAGCCTGCTCGGCGTCTCGCGCCCACGACTCGCCCGTTTGTTGGACAAGTACGGGCTTCAATGATGCTGCTGCGACCGCCGAAGCTCGCGACCAGGTTTCTGTTGATCGTCGCGTTGGGCGCGGTACTTCCGTTGGCGCTGGTCGGCCTCTGGCTCACGCGCGCGGCGGAGCGGTCGGGCAGGGCCCTGCTGCGCGATCAAATCGAACACGCCTCCACGGTGATCGCCGCGGAGATCGACCGTCGATGGGCGCTGCGGGAGGGAGAGCTGCGACTGCTCGCCGGCAACAGCTCGGCGCAGGCGATCGTCGGTGATCGTGTCGCGGTGGCCGCCGACTCGGCATATCTCGTCCAACTCGCGCGCTCGTTGAGCGTCGCGATCCCGTCGATCACATACCGGGATGCAGCAGGCCGCGACCGCTGGTCATATGTGCGTGCGAGCGACGAAAAGGCGCTCGATGGAACACATCTCGCGTCCGCTCCCGAGGGGCCGTCGCGAACCATCGACGTCGAGCTGCCGATTGCGGACGGGAGCAAGCCGGGCACACTACTGGCGCGGGTGAGCCTGTCGAGCATCGTGCCGTCGGGTATCGGACGCGCGCTCGTGCCGGGAGCGACGCTCACGATCGCCGACGCTCGCGGTTCTTCACTTTGGGGCGGTGGCGTCGAGGCAACCAGCGGTGCGTCCGCGGATGCTACGGGCGCCGGAGGTTTGGAAACGGTTTCTCGGTCGGCGTCGCACGCGCCGCTTCGTGTCGTCGTGGCTGCTCCGTCGGCGGCGTACGTGCAACCCTTCGAGCGCGCCGCCCGAATCGGCGTGGGGGTGTTGATGCTCGTAGCCCTCGTCGCCCTCGCGATGAGCGTCGCGCTCACCACGCGAATCACGCGCTCCCTGCACCGTCTGGTCGATGCGGCGACGGCAGTCGCGGCGGGAGATCTTCAGCGCAGCGTCCACGAGTCGGCGGACGACGAGATCGGCCGGCTCGCCCGCGCGTTCAACGCCATGACCGAGAGCTTGCGGCGCACGCTGAGCGAGTTGTCGGGTCAGCGCGCGCTTGCCGCCGTCGGCGAGTTCGCGACGTCGCTGTCTCACGAGGTTCGAAATTCGTTGACGGCCGTCCGCGTGGATCTGCAGCATGCGCGCCGTCATCTCCCGCCGGACAACCCGGAGACCGCGCTCGTCGCGCGTGCTCTTGATTCCGTGCGGCGGCTCGACGCGACGGTGAGCGGCGCGCTCCGCGTGGCGCGCAGCGGGCAGGTGAGCAAGACTCGCGTGGACCTCGACGTGGTCCTGGAGCGGGCCATTCGCAGCGCCGCGCCGTCTTTCACCGAACGCGGCGCGACCCTCGATCCGATCAGCGGCTCGCCGTCGCCGCCGCTCGAGGGGGACGCGGCGGCGCTCGAGCAGCTGTTTCTCAATTTGCTGATCAATGCCGCGCAGGCGTCGCCGCCCGGCGGCCGGGCGCGCGTCGAGCGCGAGTCGAGCGGGGCGCACGTGACCGTTCGCGTGGTGGACGTCGGCGCGGGCATCGATGAGACCCTCGCTCCAGCGCTCGGCAGGCCGTTCATGAGCACGAAGCCATTCGGCACGGGGCTCGGCCTGCCGATCGCGCAGCGGATCGTTGCCGCGCATGGGGGCGAGCTGTCCTTCGAATCGGCACCCGATGTCGGCACGACCGCGGTCGTGCGCCTGCCGGTCCCCGCCAGTCGTACGGTGCGCTCTAACGAATTACAAGCGCCGACGGGACCGGCCCGGCATCGACGAGAATCTTCCGAATCGGATCGATCCGCAAATTGAGTCCCTCGAGGGATCTCGCGCCGAGGAGCACGAGGTCCCGGGGCTCGCCGAAGACGACATCATCTGTCGCTGTCGTGTCGGCGGCGTAGATGAACGCGGGTCCGGTCCAACGCGTGACGATCGTGCCGTCGGCCTGTCGAAAATGCAGAACCTTTCTGCGCTGGACGCCGAGTGAGTCGAGGATGGAAGCGGGGAACCACGACAGCTCAGCGCCTGTGTCGACGAGCACGTCGTGCAGCGCGGCGCGCGGTCCCGGCGACCCCGGGTTTTCGATCTCGACATCGACGCGAAACGTGCCCATCTCGGACATACATAACTCCGGATGACCCGCCGAGTAGTACCATTTGTGTGCGGGCCGAGTCAAGCGAGCGCCGGAGCGGGACGCGGCTGACGGGCACGTTAGGTTGACGTGGCGGTTTGACAGGACAACTTCATCGGCCGGTTCAATTCGGAGCGACTCATGGCGGACGAAGATCTCAAGGCGGAGCTGGAGCGCCTGCGGCAGGAAAACGAGGCACTCAAGAAGGGCGCGACGCGGGGTGTGTCTATCAAGGTGAGCGAGAAGGGCGGCGTATCCGTTTACGGCCTGGGGCGATTCCCCATCACGCTCTACCAAGAGCAATGGCTCAAGTTGCTCGACATGTCGGACGAGCTTCGCGCGTTCATCGCCGCTCACAAATCCGAGCTAAAGGTGAAGCCCTAAGCCTGGAGGCCGAGGCAGGCCGACTCTCAGGCATCTCGGAGGGAGTGAGCGGCGGCTCAAGCCAGTGCGCCGCCGTCGGGCGTCGCGGCCGTGATTCTCGTCGACACCTCGGCGGCGCTGATGCCGAGCGTAGGCTCGGCGGGTGAGGCGTTCCGGACATCAATCGGGCCACAAGACGAACGAGTAATTGAGCGCAGATTTCCGCAGATTGAAAAACGATTGACGCAGGTAATTGAATGGATCCGCGAGAATTGTGGTTCAATCTGCGGCAATCTGCGTTCAATTGCCGGCCGCCATCGGTGACGGAGGTCGTCCGAGGGAGCTCGTCTTGTTCGTGTCGACCAACTGTCCGGTACAGCACAGCTCTGGACACGCGATCGGCCGTTGTCGGCGACGGCAGCGCGGCTCAATCTCGCGCTTGACGAGTGAGCGTTGCCCAAGGCCTTGACTCGGCTCTGATGCCGAGCGTAGGCTCGGCGGGTGAGGCGTTCCGGACATCAATCGGGCCACAAGACGAACGAGTATTTGAGCGCAGATTTCCGCAGATTGAAAAACGATTGACGCAGTTGACAATTGAATGGATCCGCGAGAATTGTGGTTCAATCTGCGGCAATCTGCGTTCAATTGCCGGCCGCCATCGGTGACGGAGGTCGTCCGAGGGAGCTCGTCTTGTCGTGTCGACCAACTGTCCGGTACAGCACAGCTCTGGACACGCGATCGGCCGTTGTCGGCGACGGCAGCGCGGCTCAATCTCGCGGTTGACGAGTGAGCGTTGCGCGAGGCCTTGACTCGGCTCGGATGCCGAGCGTAGGCTCGGCGGAGTGAGGGCGGCGTTCCGGACGTCCTTGCGATACGGCGGTGACGCGCTTTCGAGAGGGAGCGTGCGATGATCGACGACATGGGGATCTTCCGAACGACCATCGCCATCGCGCCGCTCGGCGCGCCCGATCGCGTGCATGAACTGGTGGACGTGATGGTGGACACCGGCAGCGAGTACAACTGGATTCCGGCCGAGGTTCTCGCCGACATCGGCGTCGTTCCCGTGCGAGTCGAGCGGTTCGAGACGGCAGACGGCCGCGTCATCGAACGAGACGCGGGATTCGCGATGCTCTACGCGGCCGGTCGATCGGCCCCGACTATTGTCGTGTTCGCGCAGGAAGACGACATGGTGTTGCTCGGTGCGTTCGGGCTCGAAGGACTCAACCTGCGCGTCGACCTGGGCCGTCGGGAGCTGGTGCCCGCCGGGCCCCTTCCGGCGGCAAGGCTGGAGGTCGCGTAAGTCAGGGTGACACGGAGCGACGAGTTGCCGTTCGTCTCTCGATCAGGTCACCGCCGGCAGCTCGACCGATACTGTCGTCCCCGATCCAGCTTCACTCTCGAGCCACGGGCGAGGTCTCGCTGATCGGGGCCCAAGACGGATGAGCATTTGATCGCAGATGCCGCGGATCGAAGGCAATCAACGCAGATGACCAAGGGATGGATCTGCGAGAATTGTGGTTCAATCTGCGGGAGTCTGCGTTCAATTACCGGCCGCCGTCGGTGGCTGAGGTCGTCCTGGTGGCTCGCGGATTCCCTTTTTGTTTGTGTCGACCAACCGATGGACCCTTGGTTCCGGACCAGAGTGCAGAATCAGCGTTGGCCGTTGCCAGACCGTCCCCTCTTCCGAATCCGCGAGGCGGCTGCACAATCAAGTGGTCGACTTCCGCCGCTGCCACTCGGTTCCCCCCCCGTCATCGGAGCAGTCCCATGACACGTCGCCTGTGCGGCCCCGCCAGCGCCCTCGTTGCGAGTTTGCTAATCCTCTCGATCCCCAATGCGATCGCCGCGCAGGGTCGCGGCGGTGGCGGCGCGCAAGGGGAGGGCACTGGAACCGGGCGCGGGTGGGACGTCACGCTCGCGCGCGGCAAGACGCGTGACATCGATTTCACGACGTCCGAGGGCACCTGGATTTCGGTCGACCTGTCCCCCGATCGCACATGGATCGCGTTCGACTTGCTCGGCCACGTCTATCGGATGGCGGCGGCGGGTGGAGAGGCAACGGTGCTCACGGCGAACAGCGGCGTCGCGCTCAACTTCCAGCCGCGCATTTCTCCCGACGGCAAGTCGATCGCGTTCATCTCCGATCGCCGAGGACAGTACAACCTCTGGATCATGAACGCCGACGGCTCGAATCAACGGCCGGTGTTCACCGACGTGAACGCTACCGCGCTCGAGCCGGCATGGTCACCGGACGGGAACTACATCTTCGTGCGGAAAGGCGGTCGCGGTGGGGGCGGCGACGGGCCGCCTCCGGCGGGCGGCATCTGGATGTATCACAAGGATGGCGGCCAGGGCGTTCAGGTCGTCGGCCCGACTGGGGGTGGTCGAGGTGCCGCGGGCGGCGGAGGCGGTGGAGGCGCAGGGGCGCCGCAGTGGCCGAGCGTTTCGGAGGACGGCAAGTACCTCTACTACCAGGTCTCGGTGAACGTCGCCGACAAGGAGCCGTTGTCCGGCGCCATCCAGCTGCGTCGCGCCGAGCTCAAGACCGGCGAGACCGTCGACGTCACCGCTGGAGAAAGCAGTGGCGCCGCGGCAGGTCGCTTCTCGAGCGGCGGTGGGGCCGCGCCCGAGATCTCACCCGACGGCCGCTGGCTCGCGTTCGCGCGCCAGATTCCCGATGGCCTCCTCGAGTTCAAGGGACACAAGTACGGTCCGCGCACGGCGCTCTGGTTGCGCGACATGAAGACCGGCGCCGAGAAGATGATCATGGATCCGATCGAGCCGATGGTCTCGAGCGGCTCCAAGACGCTCGGCATTCTCCCGCGATATCACTGGGCGAGTGACGGCAAGACGATCGTCATCATGCAGGGCGGCAAGCTGCGCCGGCTCGACGTCGCCACGCGCGAAGTGCAGACCGTTCCGTTCACCGCAGCCGTGCATCGCACGATCTCGCAGATGGCGCGAAACGAGTTCCGAATCACCGACGATCCGCTCGCCGTCAAGTTCTTCCGCTGGCCGACGTCGACTCCGGACGGGTCGATGCTCGCGTTTCAGGCGGTTGGACACATCTGGGTTCAAGATGGCGAGAACGGAACGCCGCGACGTCTCACGCCGAAGTCGTTCGATCATCTCGAGTATGCGCCGACGTGGAGCCCCGATGGACGCTCGCTCGCGTTCGTGACCTGGGACGACACAGGCCGCGGCCATCTCTGGAAAGTGCTCGCGCAGGGCGGCGCGCCGGTGCGGCTTTCAGCGGAAGAGGGAGACTACGTCGATCCGGTGTGGAGCCCGGACGGCAAGTCAGTGATCGTCGCCCGGGGGGAGGGCGCCACCGCACGACAGCGCACGATCACGCACAACGGATGGTTCGAGTTGATGCGATTCAGCGCCGCACCGCAGGGCGGTGGCGATACGGGCGTCGCGCTCGCGACCATCCTGCGTCCGACCGGGTCCGCGATCTCGGGTGAATCACGACGCCAACTCGTGCGCCCGTCGATCGGCCCCGAAGGACGCATTTATTGGATCGACGAGAAGGCAGGAACCGGCGGTGGGCGCGGTGGGACAGTGCTCATGTCGGTCAAGCCGGATGGCAGCGACAAGCAGGAGGACGTGAGCTTCCCCTCGGCCGACGAGATCGTGCCGTCGCCAGACGGCGCCTACGTGGCGTTTGAGGAGGGGGACAACGTCTACGTCGCCGCGACGCCGCCGAGCGGAATCGGCGGCGAGGTGCCGCGAGTCGAGAAGCGTCGCGGACAATTCCCCGTCACACAGCTGACGCGCGACGGCGGGCTCTTCCCGCGCTGGCGCGACAAGAACACCGTCGAATACGGCAGCGGTCCCCACTACTACGTGCACCACATGGACACGGGGCGCACCGACACGACGATGCTTCGGCTCACCGTTCCGCGCGACATCCCGGCGGGCTCGGTCGCGCTGACCAACGCGCGCATCGTGACGCTCGACCATCGGAAGGTGATCGAGCGCGGCACCATAGTCGTGAAGGGAAGCCGCATCACGTGCGTCGGTCAGTGCAGCACGAGCGGCGTCGACAAGGTCGTCAACGCGACCGGCAAGACGATCATCCCCGGCTGGGTCGACATGCATGCGCACCACTATCGCGAGTGGCGCGGCATGCGGCCGAAGCACGACTTCGAGCAGGCGATCTATCTCGCCTACGGCGTCACGACGACGCTCGATCCGTCGATGTACAGCCAAAACATGTTCCCGACGGCGGAGCTGGTCGAAGCCGGAGACCTGATCGGTCCGCGCGGGTTCAGCACGGGGGACAACATCACGGCCGGCGACGCGGCGCGCGCGAACGAGAAGAACTCTCCCGCCGACGCGCTCGCCGAAGTGCGCAAAATGGCGGCGTGGGGCGCGGTGACGATCAAGCAGTACGCCCAACCGCGGCGCGATCAGCGACAATGGATGGCGGAGGCGTCGCGCACCGTCGGACTGAACGAGACCTCCGAGGGCGGCCACTTCATGGAAGACCTGGGCTTCATCATGGATGGCCAGACCGGCTGGGAGCACGCGTTCAGTGAAGTGCCGATGTACTCGGACGGGGCGAAGTTCTTCGGCAAGGCGGGCGCGACCTATTCGCCAACGCTCGTCGTCGCGGGACCGAGCGCGTGGAGCATCGAGTACTGGTTCCAGCAGAGCGACGTGTGGAAGGATCCCAAACAGCGTCGCTGGTTCCCCTGGCGAGCGCTGATTCCGCAGACACGCATCCGCTGGTTGCGCCCGCCGACGGATTACAGCTACCCGCTCATCGCGCAGGCGATGGCCGACATCATCAAGGAAGGCGGGTATGGTGCGATCGGCTCGCACGGCGAGCACCACGGCATCGCCTCGCACTGGGAGGTCTGGATGGGTGCCTCCGCACTCGGCAACATGGGAGCGCTCGAGGTGGCGAGCCTGCACGGCGCCCGGTTCCTGGGAGCCGACAAGGACTTAGGGTCGATCGAGGTCGGGAAGCTGGCCGATCTCATGGTCCTCAACTCGAGTCCCCTCGACGACATCAAGAACACCCTCGACATGAAGTACGTCATGAAGGGGGGCAACCTCTACGACGCGATGTCGCTGGACGAGATCTGGCCCAAGGCGGTGCCGTTCGGCCCGTACTACTGGGTCAACGACGACGTGCTGCAGCAGAATACGA
>Ga0326726_10006018_pt1 | contig 10938 bp, 9 predicted proteins | sample MHFenrmetagenome_2_FD_207603 | JGI IMG/M metagenome (GOLD analysis project Ga0326726, IMG submission 207603) | Lab enriched peat soil microbial communities from Michigan Hollow, Ithaca, NY, United States - MHF15MN | ecosystem: Environmental > Terrestrial > Soil > Wetlands > Peat | place: USA...
CTTTCGGAGACAGCGATAAAACCTTAAGAAATGCCTCTCTCGCCCAGTGCATGATACACTGCCTGTTTGCCCACGCATAGTTCGCCGCGGCCTTCATCGCAGCAAGATAATCCGTTGCCTCGGGGCTTTCAAAGGGTGCGCACGCAAGCTCCTTATCGGGAAGTTCTATCTTATGCTTACCTGCAGCCCGCTCCATCACTTCGAGAAAATCGGTGCATACCTGATGTCCGAATCCGCGGGAACCCGTATGGATCATGACCGTAACCTGATCCTTAAAGAGCCCCAGACTGCCGGCAGCCTTTTCATCGTAAATCTCATCGACATACTGAGCTTCAAGGAAATGGTTGCCCGACCCCAGTGTCCCTTGCTGCGCCCTTCCACGTTCATAGGCTTTGTCACTTATCAATGAAGGATCTGCGCCTTCGATACATCCACCCGATTCTATCCTGTCCAGGTCTCCGACATCCCCGAAACCTTGTTCGACGGCCCAGCGTGCACCTTTCAGCAGTATCTTTTTCTGGTCGCCACGGTCGAGCCGTATCTTGCCCTTTGATCCCACACCGGAGGGGACCTCGGCGTATAAAACGCCGACAAGGTCTTTCATTTTCGGGACGACATCTTCTCTTGAAAGATTGCTTCTCAGCAAACGGACGCCGCAGTTGATATCGTAGCCGACTCCGCCGGGCGAGACAATGCCTTCTTTAAGATCAAATGCAGCCACTCCGCCGATCGCGAAACCATATCCCGTGTGGACATCGGGCATAGCCATCGATGCGCCGACAATGCCCGGTAACATTGCCACGTTCGCGACCTGATCTATCGCCTGGATTTCAAGTTCCTTTTCGAGGACTTCATCGACATAGATGATCCCTTTGACCCTCATCCCGCGCTTGTAATCAATAGAAATTTCTATCTTTGTATCATCGATTCTTCTGAGTTTGTCGGGGTCCATTGTTCGCTTTTATTTATTGTTGGAATTATAATAAATTATGGGGTCGTTCTAGTTGTATTATATACATTGGCAATTAAAAAGATAGGTTATTTGAGAGGATTTGCAGAATGAAAGATGAATCCGGATCTAACCATCCTGTAAATAAAAGACCCGGAAAGGTGAAATGCTGGGAAGCTTTTGAATGTAACGAAAAGGAATGTCCCGCATACGGCTCAAGGGACCTCGGATGTTGGCTGTTCTCAGGAACTCATTGCCACAAAAAGATTCAGGGGAAATTTCTGGAAAAGATGGAAATATGTCTTGATTGCGGGGTTTTTCATGCGAATGTAGATGCTGCGGCAACAAAAGATACCCTCGAGGCTGTCAATAAACAGTTTAAGGAATTCGGACAGCTCGTCAAAGACAGGGACAAGGAACTGGAACATATTGGGCTAGAGCTGTCCATCGGCATGTCCGAAGTCTTTGAGGCATTAAAAAAGATATCTTCCGGCGATCCTTCAGTAAAGATACCGGAGACCTCGAAGATCGAGTTGATCTCTAAACTTAAACATATCGTAAACATGACCGCTGAAAATATAGGAGAGATTGTCGATCAGTCCCATGAAATTGCTATCGGACTTGCCGAACATTTCGATGTCTTGCACAGGGTAGCAAAGGGCGATCTGCATGCCAGGGCAACAGGAAACTCAACGGTGGAACTCCTGCAAGCTCTGAAAAACGAAACAAATCAGATGATCGAGAGCATATCCAGAGAGATCACTGTGCGAAAACACGCAGAAGAGGCGCTCCGTGCCAGCGAAGAACGATACCGGGACCTGTTCGAAAATACCACCGATCTGATCCAAATGATTACCTTCGACGGACGTTTTCTTTTTGTGAATAGTGCATGGAAAAATACCCTCGGGTATACTGAAGAAGATGTTTCACGCCTCTTATTGTGGGACATAATTCAATCCGATAAAATCTCGCATTGCAAAAATATTCTCCACCGTGTGTTAAACGGTGAAAATATCAAGGCTGTAGAGGTCACTTTTATGGCCAAAGACGGCCGTCTTGTCGAGGCAGAAGGAAATATGAGCAGCTTCTTGCGAGATAACAAGCCTGAGTATGCTCGATGTATTTTTCATGACATCTCTACGCGTAAACGGATGGAGGAGGAACTTCGGACGGTGTCGCTTCGCGACGAACTCACCGGTTTGTACAACAGGCGGGGACTTCTAACTCTGGCAGAACAGCAATTGAAGGTGGCCGACAGGATGAAGAAAGGAATGTTGATGCTTTTTGCGGATTTAGACGGAATGAAAAAGATTAATGATTCACTCGGTCATCAGGAAGGCGACCGCGCCTTGATCGATATTGCTTATGTCCTCAAGGATACATTTCGCGGGTCGGACATTGTCGCCCGTGTCGGCGGGGACGAGTTTGTGGTTCTCGCATTAGAAGCCGACAAGACCTCTTGCGATCTTCTCACGGACAATTTAAAAGAAAACCTGGATCTTCATAATAGAAAAGGTGAACGGCCATACAGCCTTTCACTAAGTATCGGCATAACCCACTATGATCCCGAAAATCCTTGTTCCCTGGATGAACTGATTGCCGGAGCCGATAGATTAATGTACGAACAGAAAAAGAAAAAAATTGAACCTGTACCATATTCTGAAGGTTTATAGTTTACGCAATTAACCCGGCCGGGGAATTTCACAGCACAAATCAGATATCAAAAATAACGTTAACCTCCCAATGATCATCTTTTTTTTCTATCTTAAGACGGTGGTATGTAGCTGCCTTGATTAAGAGTTTCCCCTCGTGACGTTCCGGATCAAATTCCTCACCATAGAGAACGGCTTTAAGCCTGAAAGCCTGTGTGCTGTCAGGCTGGCGGGCCCCCCGGGAGAATTCTTCAATAATAATCCTTTTCCCTAAAAAACCGTATGCATCGAAGTGAAAGATAAGCTCATTCAGCCATGAAACAAAAAGTCCCTCAAGGGAGTCACGTTCAACGGAAACATCAATCGATTTTTTTTCTTCGACGGTTTCGAGATGTGCAGTGAGACTGTACATCCCTAACGATGCATTGATAAATGCCTCTGTTATCGTTTTTCCGTAAGCCTTCAGGCCGATATCACCCGATATGTCGAGCACTTCAAAATTCTCCATGCAAAAGCATATCATTCGTAAAAGAGGGAGTCAATTAAGCGGGAAATTACAGATGGACGGTATCTTTGGAGAAATGATGTAGCCGCAGACTTCAGTCTGCGGCTACCGGACAGGTTATCGCAAGTGCTTATATATTAATCCTTTTTCCTCTTGTCTTCCTTTGTTTCCTTTTTTTGTTCCTTGGCATCTCCTTCCTGCCCGGGTTTCATCAGGGTACCTTCCTTTTTCTCTGCTCCCACGGCAAGCTTGGAGACAGCCTCCTTGTTAATCTCCACTTTGTAACTCTTTTTCAGACCTTCGACATAGGCATCAAAAACCTCTTTCTGCTTCTCTGCCGAAAGACGCTGTAAAAGGACACCCTTGACCTTTTCAAATTCGACCGGTTTCCCCATTTTCTTGTCTGTAACCTTGATGATATGGTATCCGAACTTCGTCTTCACCGGTTCGCTGATCTCGCCCGGTTTGAGTTTGGATGCCGCTTGCTCGAATTCGGGCACCATCTGGCCGGATGAGAAGTATCCCAGGTCTCCGCCGTTCTTTGCAGACCCCGTGTCGATGGAATACTTTTTTGCAAGCTCTGCAAAGTCCTCGCCCTTTTTCAGCCTTTCCAATATCTTCTTTGCCTCAGCTTCGGTCTTTACCAGTATGTGACTGGCCTTGATCTGACTGACAGAAGCAAGTTCCGCCTTGTGTTTCTCATAGTAAGCCTTGACGTCCTGTTCCGTCACCTTTGATTTTGACTCAATCTCTTTCTCAAGGAGCTGCCCGATGAGTGTGAGCTTCTTGAATTCTTCGACCTTTCTCTGGTATTCGGGGTCCTTATCAATACCTCTTTTTAATGCTTCCTGATAGAGGAGCTCTTTTTTGATGAGCTCATTGAGAAATCTTTCTTTCCCCTCGCCGCCTTCAAAAAGCTTCTGGGCAAAATCAGGGAGGGTCTTGATTTCTCTTTCAAGGTCTGCCTCTGTTATCTTCGTATTTCCGACCATTGCAAGATATGGACCTTTCTTCGGTTCTTCTTTTTTTGCACAAGCAATAAATGCAGAAAGAAGAGAGATGGCTAGCATGAAAATTACAACTTTCCTCATGAAATCCTCCTAAAAATTAATTTTTACTTTTATAGCATAAGACACAACCTAAAATAAACACAACCAAAATAAACCAAAAAAACCATTGACCCTTCTGTTAAAAGCTAGTACATTTATAGTTAAAGTTGGAGGGTCTTTTATGGAATGGAAAAAATCGCATAAGTTATTCAAAAAGGCGTGTGAACTCATTCCCGGAGGAGTAAACAGCCCGGTCCGTGCGTTCAGCGCGGTCGGCGGAAAGCCGATATTTATCGAAAGGGCGAAGGGGTCGAAGATTTACGATGTCGACGGAAATGCTTACATTGATTACGTCCTTTCCTGGGGGCCGCTGATTCTCGGCCATGCCCATCCAAAGGTTGTAAATGCCCTCAAGAAAGTTATCGAGAAGGGTACCAGTTACGGAGCGCCCACCCCGCTCGAAATCGAGCTCGCAGAACTCGTGCTGAAAGCCTATCCGTCTATGGATAAGGTGAGGATGGTAAACTCCGGGACAGAGGCGACTATGAGCGCAATTCGGGCTGCACGGGGATTCACGGGGAGAGATAAGCTCGTCAAGTTCGAGGGCTGCTATCACGGTCATGCCGACGGTCTCCTGGTAAAGGCCGGTTCGGGTGCAACCACCTTTGGGGTTCCGGACAGTCCGGGCGTACCGACGTCCTGCGCAAGAAATACCTTAACGATTCCCTTCAATGATGCAGCGGCATTACGAACGGTAATCAGGAATGAGTGGAAATCAATCGCCTGTGTCATAATCGAGCCCGTTGTCGGAAACATCGGCTGCGTTCTGCCAAACCCCGGATTTTTAGAGACCTTGAGAAAGCTGACGAAGGATAGCAATATCGTACTCATATTCGATGAGGTGATGACAGGATTCAGGGTCGCCTTGGGTGGTGCACAGGCACATTACGGCATCACACCTGACATGACATGTCTGGGAAAGGTCATCGGCGGCGGCCTCCCGGTCGGTGCGTACGGTGGGAGAAGGGAGATTATGTCAATGGTATCACCGGAAGGGCCTGTTTATCAGGCTGGAACCCTGTCGGGAAATCCTCTCGCGATGACGGCAGGGATAGAGACGCTGAAGATACTCTTCAAAGGCGGGACTTACAACAAACTCGAAAATACGGCATCACTGTTGGAAAAAGGACTTATCGATGCTGCACGTAGAGCAGGTGTGAAGACGAAATTCTACCGTGCAGGTACGATGTTCTGCAGCTACTTTACCGATAGAAACGTAGTTGACTATAAAACTGCAAAGACAGCGGATACGGTAAAATTCTCAAAATTCTTTTCAGCTATGCTGAAACGGGGCATAAACCTTGCTCCTTCGCAGTTTGAGGCCGGATTCATATCCCTCGCCCATACAGCAAACGACATAGAGAAAACTGTGAAAGCGGCGTACGAGTCCTTTATAGAAATGCAATAACCCGTCGCCATTCTATGCTACAATTTAACTACTCAAGGAAAAACTATGGCGGAAAAATCAATTTTCAGGCAGCTTCTCGAAGCGAGCACCGTCGGTCTTAATCTTGTTATCTCTACTGTTATCGGGGGCTTTATGGGATACGGGCTCGATTATGCAATGGATAGGTGGTTCCATGTCCATACATCGCCATGGCTTCTCTTTATTTTTACGATATTCGGCATTATAGCGGGCTTCATAGATCTTATGAAGCTGGCGAAAAAATCAGATGATCAATCTAATAAAAAGACTTCATAAACAGGCGTTTATCTTCCTCATAATCGCAGCAACTGTCACAACAGCAACTGCAGCTCTTACATCAGTGGCGGACTGGAGAAAGCTACCTCACAGTGTTCTCATAGGTGGGCTCCTCGGGTTGGCCAACTTCAAAGGTCTCGCATGGGGGCTCAAGGATTTTGCGACATTGCAAAGACCAAGCGGAAAACTTATTTTTTGGAGCATGGTCAGATTTTTCATCCTCTCCCTTATCCTTATCGTCCTTGCAATCCTCAAACTGATTAATTTTTTCGGTGTTCTCATAGGACTCACCGTTGTTTTTGCTCTGATAATAAAAGAAGGACTGCGGGCGGTCAAGGAATCTTCGGACAAGAGCACAGGCTGCAAAGTAAGTTAGTAATTTGAACCCTCCGAACAAATAAACTACAATTATTGGTAGGTCATGCTGAATTTATTTCAGCATCCGAAATACGGTTCCATCCAAAGTAAAAACTACGACACTCTGAAACGAGTTTCAGGGTGTCAAACACTTTTTAACAGTCTGAACTTTACAGGGGGAGAAATGTTAGAACTCAATTTTTCGAACATGATGGAAAAGGTGATCGGTGTCAATGGACTTTCAGAAGATTCGATAAAAAACTTCAGCGGCAGAGTACTAGAGGCACACGCGCAGATAATGAAAAGGGGCCGGCCCGAACTTGCTTTCATGGATCTCATCGATCAGGACACGTCGGAGATCAAAAAAGTTGGACGGCTTATCAGAAAAACTTCGGAAAATTTTTTATTACTCGGTATCGGCGGTTCCGCTCTCGGGCCAAGGGCGATACTGGAGTCCATGAGTCCTTTCCATAATCTGAAGGAAAAACCTCGGGTATTTATCTATGATAATGTAGACCCCCGGACGTTGAAACACATCCTTTCTCTTGTCGATTTAAGAAAGACCTCCGTGAATGCCATATCGAAGTCCGGCAGCACCGCTGAAACCGCTGCAGCCTTTATGATTTTGTGGGACAGGATGAAAAGGGTGCTTGGAAAAGAGGCGTCAAAAAGGTTCATAATCACCACAGACCCTGAAAAAGGAAATCTCAGGAGGATTGTTCAGGAAAACGGATTGATGTCCTTTCCTGTCCCGCCAGGCGTGGGCGGCAGATATTCTGTATTGAGTTCCGTAGGACTATTACTTGCAGAGGTTATCGGCATTGACTCGGATGATCTGCTGAAGGGGGCAAAGGACATCGAAAAGAGGTGCTCTTATCCTGACCTCGTGAAAAATCCTGCATATCTCTTCGGAACGCTGCTCTGCTTGATGGTCGAAGAAAAACAGAGGACGATCGACGTGATGGTTCCCTATGCGGACAGTCTGAAACCGCTCTCCGAATGGTTCTGCCAGCTCTGGGCGGAGAGTCTCGGAAAAGATAATATCGGTCTTACACCCTATCCTTCTCTGGGCACGACCGATCAGCACTCACAGTTACAACTATGGATCCAGGGACCTCAGGATAAGGCAATTACATTCATCAGGGTTAATGACCACGGGACTGACTTGAAAATACCCGGTGTATTTAAGAATATCGAAGGACTCAGTTATCTCTCGGGCCATACATTGGCTGAACTTATGAGCGCCGAAGAAGAAGCTACGGAACTTGCCCTGGCAAAGGCCGGCAGGCCGAACATGACAATCGTAATCCCTCAAATCGACGCATATCATTTGGGACAGTTATTTTATTTCCTTGAAACGGCAACGGCAATGACCGGATTTCTCCTGGGAATAAACCCGTTCAATCAGCCGGGGGTTGAAGAGGGAAAGAACCTCACCTACGGCATGATGGGGAAGAAAGGTTTTGAGCAGAAGAAGAAAGAGGTGGAAGAACACCGGAAAAAACGGGGAAAATGGAGAGTTTGACCCGATGGTTGATGGCTGGTATACATGCAGAAAAACCCTTACGAACCGCGATCTTGCTTCAACTGGAATCAGTCGGGCATTGTCAATAAAGTGAAGGCATATCCTATGGGCATTTGTGTCACAATGGAGGCGATGGTAAAGCTTTTTCTGCATGTATACCAGCCACATTATTATTAATCGAATTTATAAACAGATTCTATTTAAATGCGTTGGAGGCCGATAGTTTTCTCGGATTAGTTGCAGCTATATGGGCCTTTGTGCGGGCATTGGGTCCCTTTAACGATGACAGCGCACTGCATTCCCGATAAAGAAGGCAGGGGGAAATGGCACAACCAGAGAACAAGATCGGGTCTTTTGTCTAACGGATTACCCCTGCTTATCCTTTGAACAACCCTCTTTTCAAGATGGAGACAATGTGCTCTCTTCTCTATCAAAAAATCAATATCCATTTATACCATTCTCCTGCTGATCAACGGTTCCATGATAGTTCGATCCTCCCGCTCCCGGCGAACATGTCATCTGTTTTAGTATATCACGTAGACTCCATGAGATGATGCAGTCAATGGACCTGAAGAGGGTCTCTTCTACGGCAAGAAACACAAAATCTCTTTCTTGTTTTTTGAAAATGGGCTATAGTTATGGATATATTTTACCGTTAAAAGGAGGCTTATCATGGAACCTCAGGGAATGTTAAGAGCGGCACAGCTGCTCTTCGTTGAAGAAAAAGACAAGGAAAGCATCGAAGCTTACACGAAAGCCATAGAAGCCGGCGCCGACCCCTACGTCTCTCATTTAAGCCGAGGTGTTGTCTATGTGAAAACAAGGGAAGTCGATAAGGCCCTTGAAGATTTTAATAATGCCATCAATGCTAATAATCAAAGTTTCAGGGCTTATTTTTACCGGGGTATGGCATATATGATGAGAGGAGAATTTGAGAAGGCGATCGAAGATTTCACCGTCGCTCTGAATCTCAAAACTAATTATGCCATGGCCAAGTTCTCCCGGGCGGTTTCCTTTGCACGGCTGGGCAGATATGATGAAGCATCTAAAGATATGCTGGTTGTTATACCGCAGATGGAGGAGGGTCTCCAGAATTTTTCGGATTCCTACGGTATAGTCAGGACCGAAATGTGGAAGGTCATGGCGCAAATATCGGGAGAGTCAAAAACTCCCACCATGGAATTGGGTGAAAAAGAAATGGACGCCCTCAAAAAATGGCTTAGACAAGAATAAAATAAAAGTTGTCTCAATGTCGTCGTCCGGCACCGACTCTTTTTTACGCGAACTGTATTTGATGACATGCACACATGCCTGCCTCATTATTTTTTTAATTGCATTCCGGGGCAACCGTCTTTGATCTCAAGCCCTATGATCGTCACATTGTCCGGAGCCCCGTATGCCATCGTTTTTTCGAAAAGGCACTGCACAGCCTCCTTCAGATTTCCTTGCGCGTAACATTCTCTTATTACTCGGGTATCCACACTTTCCCAGAGACCATCGCTGCAAAGAAGAAATTTATCGCCATCTCTAATGTCTATCTCCCTGAAAAACACTTCCGGCAGCTCGGACCTCAGGTCGCCCATAACAGACGATGTCATTAGGTGTTTTTGCGGGTGCCTCCTCATTTCATCTTCGGTAATTATTCCGCCGTCAACAAGCGCCTGGACTATTGAATGGTCCCATGTGAGTTTTTCGAGAAATCCATCCTTTATCCCGTATACCCTGCTGTCACCGCAGTTGAAAATAATCCCCTTTCCATTTATCATGAGAATTCCCGTTACTGTCGTTCCCATTCCGTATCTGGATTTGTCCGCCTCAACGAGTCCGTTCAGACGCCTCTTCGAAGATAGTATTGTCTCCTTAATGTCATCAATGGATTCCGCCTCTTTGTATCCCTCCTTGAAGACGGAGAGGACGGTCATGCTCGCGATTTCTCCCTTCGCATGCCCGCCCATCCCGTCGGCTACAATATAAATCCGTTTTGGGTCCTCTGAACTGAGACAGCAAGTCTTATCCATACCGGTCTCGGAAATGAGAAGTTCATTCAGCAATAAACTGTCTTCATTCTTCATTCTTATCTTACCGGTGTTTGTGATATAACAGGCTTTTACGATCATTTTCTCAAATACCTTAATATTTAAATTATACAATTCGTGGTCTTGGTGGAAAAGGCAAGCATTTATGGCATTTGCCTATCGAACCACGTAACTTAGGTTCATTGATCCAATATGCAATAAAAAGCGGGACCGATAGTCCCGCCCATGAATAGTCCGTTGACATACATTTTATCGAAACATTTTTTCGGCGCTCATTCCTTCTTCCAAAATGATAATTTCAACACGGCGATTCTGTTGTTTTCCCGCCGATGTCGCGTTGCTTGTCACAGGGAACCGTTCGCCGTAACCCTTTGTCGTAACCCTTTCAGCTCCGATACTCCTTGCTATTAAAGCATCCCGTACAGCATCCGCACGCCGCTGTGAAAGGCCCAAATTGTAAGTTTCACTGCCGGTACTGTCGGTAAACCCTTCGATCAATACATTTCGTTTCGGGTATTTCTTCAAAAAATCGACAAGGATATCAATGGAATGCATTGCGCCGGGCATTAAATTGGCCTTTCCGGTTTCAAACAGTATATCTCCGAGTGTAAGCACGATACCCTTCTCGGTTTGCGTGGCTTTCAATTCCGAAAGTTCACTTTCCAGTTGCTTTCTCTGGGCTATAGCTTCCTCTGCTTTTGTAAGTGCCATTTCTGCTTCAAGCTCTTTCGCCTCAGCTTCTTTTTTCGCTTTTTCAGCTTCCAACGCTTTCACCTCAGCCTCTCCTCTTGCCTGCTGAATCTCAAGCGCTCTTGCTTCGGCTTCCTTCCTTGCCTTTTCAGCCTGCAGTGCTAAAGCCTCGGCCGCTCCTTTAGCCCTTTCGATTTCCCGTGCTTTAACCTCGGTTTCCTTCTTTGCACGCTCGGCCTCAACCGCCCTTGTCTCGGCTAAACTGAGCGCCCTTTTTATTTCAAGTTCACGGGCCTGTAACACAATCTTGTCCTTTTCTTTACTGAGCGCTTCTCTTTCCTTTTCGGCAGTTTTCTCTTCCGCTTCTGCAATCGCAATCTGGGCTTTTCTCTCCGCAATGTAGGAAAGATGAT
>Ga0326726_10006019_pt1 | contig 10937 bp, 6 predicted proteins | sample MHFenrmetagenome_2_FD_207603 | JGI IMG/M metagenome (GOLD analysis project Ga0326726, IMG submission 207603) | Lab enriched peat soil microbial communities from Michigan Hollow, Ithaca, NY, United States - MHF15MN | ecosystem: Environmental > Terrestrial > Soil > Wetlands > Peat | place: USA...
CGCTCCACCCCGTCTCGTCTCTCCTCCACGAAATGCCCGGAGAACCATGAAGAACGCGAGCCTGCACGATCCCGAGTACCTCGACCGCGACGCGCTCGACAAGGAGCTCGTGCGCGTGTTCGAGAAGTGCCACGACTGCCGGCGCTGCCTGCCGCTCTGTCCGTCGTTCCCGTCGCTCTTCGACGCGATCGACTCGCACGAGCTCGAGGCGTCGAAGCTCACGAAGGGCGAGATCCGCGAGGTCGTCGACCTCTGCTACCAGTGCAAGCTCTGTTACAACCACTGCCCGTATCACCCGCCGCACGAGTGGGAGGTCGACTTCCCGAAGCTGATGAGCCGGGCGAAGCTCGTGCAGGCGCGCGAGGAGGGTATCCCGCTCCCCGAGCGGGTCGGCGCACAGCAGGACCTGATGGGCAAGACGTCGTGTCTGACGTCGGGGCTCACCAACGCCGCGTTCAAGAACCGGGCGGTGCGCCTGTTGATGGAGAAGGGCACCGGCATCGACCGGCGCTGGCTCATGCCGACCTACGAGAAGCGGCCGTTCTCGAAGGAGCTCGATCAACACCGAACGGTGTCGGGGGAGAACGGGCGCGCGATCCTGTTCACCACGTGCTTCGTCGAGTACAGCGAGGCGCACACCGCGCGCGCCGCGGTTCAGGTGCTCGAGCACAGCGGGGTCGCGGTCGAGAACGGCTACGAAGCGTGCTGCGGCGCGCCGTTCCTGCACGGCGGCGACCTCGAGAGCGCGCGCAAGAACGCGGCGAAGGTAGTCGCGGGCTTGATCGGGCGCGTGCGCGAGGGCGTGCCGGTGGTCGTGCCCGGTCCCACGTGCTCGTACCAGCTGAAGAACGAGTATCCCGAGCTGCTCGGCACGGACGACGCCCGCGCCGTCGCCGCGGCGACGCTCGACCTCGGTGAGTTCGTGTTCAAGCTGGCTGCGGCGAAGACCCTGAAGCGCGACTTCGCGAAGAAGCTCGGCCGCATCGCCTACCACCTGCCCTGTCACTTGAAGGCGCAGAGCATCGGCTTCCGCTCGCTGCAGCTCCTCGGCCTCGTCTCCGACGACGTGCAGCTCGTCGACGCATGCTCGGGCGTGGACGGCACCTGGGGCATGAAGGCGCACTGGTGGGAGCAGAGCCAGAAGATCGCGGAGCGCATGGTCCTGGAGATCCAGTCCGCGCGGCCGGAGCACGTCGCGACCGACTGTCCGCTGGCGGCGCTGCGCATCCTCGAGCGCACGGGCCGCCAGGCACTACACCCGGTGGTGTTGCTCGCGGAGGCCTATGGTTTCGGGAGCCCGCGATGAGGGGCGTGCGCCGCGAGGAGATCCTCGATCTCGTCGCCTACGAGAAGATCCGCCCCGAATTTCTCGAGAAGACGATCGCGCTGAAGCAGCCGCGCCGCATCTCCGTCGGGGACCGACTCACCTTCATCTTCGAGAACCGCGACACCGTCCTGTTCCAGATCCAGGAGATGCTGCGCGCAGAGCGCGCGGTGCGGGAAGAAAAGATCGCGGACGAGATGCACGTCTACAACGAGCTGGTGCCGCGCGCGAACGAGCTGTCCGCCACGCTCATGATCGAGATTCCCGCGGCGCAGCGCATCCGTGCCGAGCTCGATCGTCTGGTCGGGATCGACGAGCACGTGTTCCTCGACGTCGGCTCCGAGACGGTGCGCGCCGCGTTCGATCCCAAGCAGTTCGAGAGCGATCGCATCTCGGCGGTGCAGTACGTGCGCTTCCCGCTCGGCCCGACGCTCGCGACCAGATTCTCCGACCGGAACGTCACGGTTCGGCTGCGCGTCGATCACCCGAACTACCGCCACGCCGTGGAGATTCGCGGTGACTCGCGCGAGTCACTGATCGGAGATCTCGCGACGACCTAGCGCGCGCCGCCTGCGACCCACGCGCGCTCCGCCAGGGTGCCGAGCGCGAAGTCGCGGTAGCCGCCGTCGAAGAAGTCGCGGCAGCGGGTCGAGTGAGCAAGCGCGCGCGCGCTCGACGTGCGCCGCGCCTCCTGGCGGAACGTGCCGTCGTCGTAGAGCTCGTAGAGCGCGAACCCGCCCGGGTAGTCCTTCACGCAGTGCACCTCGATGAACGGGATCGCGCCGGAGGCCGCGTAGCGGCGCACGCGGTTGCGGTGCGTGTGTCCGATGAGCACGCCCTGCACCTGGGGATTCTTGCCGAGCAAGTCGAACATGCGGGTCGAGTGCTCGGGCACGATGCCGATCGAGTTCGGGTAGCTGTGGCGGTGCTCCGGCGGGACGGGCTGGTGATGCGTGAGGAGCAAGGTCGGCTGCGCGCGCTCGCGCGTCTCGGCGAGCTGATCCGCCAGCCACTCGAGGCGCGCGTCGGGGAACACACCGTGGTGTTCCCCCGGCTCGACGGTGTCGAGCAGGAGCAGCTTCCAGCCGCCGAGCTCGAGCGCGCGGGGCGCCGGCGGCTGACCCAGGATCGCGTAGCCGTCGACCTCCTCGCCGACGAGGCGCGCGTAGTGGTCGTGATTCCCCAGGAACGCGTGCCACGGCATCTCGAAGCCCGCGAAGGTTCGCGCCGCGAACTCGAACTGCTCGTGCGCGCCGCGGTCGGCGATGTCGCCCTTGATGAACGCGGCGTCGACGCCCAGCGCGTTGATGTCCGCGACCGCGTCCTCGTTCATCAGCTGCCAGTAGGGGACGTCGCCGTCGGTCTCGCGCGCGATCGGGAAGCCCGGCTGCGGCTCGCCATACTCACCGTCGGCCCGCAGCGTCCCGCCGAAGCGCTCCTCGCCGAAGTGCAGGTCGTTCAAGGTGGCGAAGCGCGCGACGCACTTGCCGCGCGGCGCCGGCAAGGTTCGAGCGTGCCCGGGGAAGTAGCGCGTCGGCTCGACCGGCGGCGCGCCGGCGGCTTCGATCTCGACGCGATGCTCGGCATCGGAAGTGAGTCCCTCGACGCGCACGTGGCGCGTGCCGGCGGAACCCTCGGAGACCGCGCGCACCTCTCCGTCGACGAGCACTCGCGCGCGCGCCGCCACCGGGCCGGACGCGTCGGCGACCGCGAACGAGAGAGTCAACGAGTCCGCCGTGACCGCGAACAGCTCCGGATCCCGGATCTCGAGCGGCATCGCCCCCTCCTCTGTGGGTTGTGTGCTCAGTCGAAGAAGCAGTAGTGGTCGGGCTGCGCCGCGAACGGCGCCGGCGGCGAATTGAGCTCCGCCTGGACGTGCGCGCGGTGATCGGCGATCCAGGTGCGGATGGGTGCGAGCGCGCTGGTCAGATCGCCGGTCAGCGGCTGGATCAGCGCCTGCATCCGGTCGACCTCGGCCAGGTGCGCCGTCGGGTTCCAGACCGTATTGAGGAGCGCCTGCAGCTTCGCGAGATACAGCGCCTTGGTGTCGGGCATCTCGTAGAGGCGACGCGGGAGCGCGGCGCGCGGCACGATCGCGGCGCAGTGAGTCGGGTCACCCGGCGGCGTGGCGAGCGGATTGCCGCGGCCGAAAGTGTCGTCGATGCCCCACGGGATGAAGTGGATCTTGCCGTCGGCCGGCAGGACGTAGAAGAAGAAGTTGTTCTGATCGTCGGCGTAGCCGTCCCAGTGACCGATCAAGCCCTCGCCCGCCCAGAACGTCAGATACTTGTCGAGGTCGAGCACCGCTTCGATCGCCGCGCGCCGCTGCGCGTTGGTGTAACTCGCACTGGTCGGCGTCGTGAGCGCGGTGGTCAGGGCGTCGATCTCGCTCTCGTTCGCGGCGGAAGCGTCGTCCTTCGGGTCGATCGTGTTGCGCCAGGGCTCGCCGGTGGCCGGGGTGCCCTTGAGCCAGAAGTCCGAGAGCGTGCCCTCGTAGAGCCGGCCCGTCGCGTCGCCGAACGCGCGGCCCAGGAACAGCTCCTTGATCGACTCGACGTTCACGTAGAGTGAGTCGACCGCCGTCGTCGTGCCGCTGGCGCTGGTCACGTGCACGCGCACGTGCGCGAAGTTGCAGCGCGGCGCGGGGAGTCCGGCGGACGCGAGAATTCCGTAGCCCAGACACTGCTTCACGTAGGAGGGATCCTGGAGCGAGTTGTTCAGGGTCATGCGCTCGAGGCCCTCGAGGTGCTGGCCGGAGACGAACTCCCCGAAGTCGAGCTTCAGCGCGGGCTTCGTGTCCGAGAGCGAGCCGAAGAAGCCCTTCTTCCGGATCCCGACGTCGCTCAGGGTCTGGCCGTCGATGACCACCGTGGGCGCGTGGAAGAACGTGTACGGATCCGGAAACGGCGCGTCGCCGCAGGTCTGGGTCGCGAAGACGGCGAACAGGTCGCGCTTCTGCACGCGCATCACGTCCCAGTCACTTTGCGCCATCGTGATGTCGACCTCGATCAGACGCTTCGGGTCGAACCACAGCGCGCTCGAATCCGTCGGCGGAAACGCCGCGGGGCAGACCTGCTCGGCGCGCGGCTGCAGACCCGCGACCACGCGCGCGAGCTCCGATGCGTCCGCGATTCCGCACTCCCCCGCGCGCAGCACGCCGCACTTTCGCGGCGCGTCGACATCGGCGATCTGGGAAGTGAGTTTTTGGCGCAGCTGCAGGCGGTCCGCGGACGTGACGCTGCCGTTGCCGTTCACGTCGCCGCACTGACAGGCGTCTCCGATTCCGTCGGCGCCGCCGGGTCCGACGCGTCCGCTGTCCAGCTGATTGGCGTTCGGCTCGCCGGGGCAGTTGTCGTCGCAGCCGGTGGTCTGTCCGGAGGCGCAGGGATGATCGCCGACGACGCCCGAATGATCGCCGTCGTCGGGAATCCCGTCCGTGTCCCGGTCGGGCAGCGGCAGGCCCTGGCGCAGCGCGGCGAAGCTCTGCGTGGACGCGCCGCCGTTCCAGAGATTCGCCGCGCCGAAAGTGCTGGTCTTGCCGTCGTTGTACGAGTGAGAACAGCGCTCGACCACCGCGCTCGGATCCGCCTCGAGCTTGAACATCTCGCGGCTGTTGACACCGACGGGTGGCGGGTCACAGCCCTGCGCGGGATCGGACGCCAGCCCCTCGCCGGCCGGACCGAAGACCAGCGCGTTCGACGCGTCCCGGATCGTCAGCTGCCAGTTGTCGTTCGAGACGGGGAAGCTGTTCGGCGTGACGTAGGTGGCAGGACCGCCGTCGATCGCCTGGACGTTGATCGTCCAATCACCGCCCGCGGGGTCGTAGCTGACGTCGGTCGGCACGTCCTCCGCGATCGTGATGATCGTACCGGCGCGCAGATCCGACCACAGCCCGTTCTGACTGAGGACGAGCTCTTCGTTGCAGACGCCGTTGTCGCAGATGTCGAGCTTCCAGCCGCGCGCGTCCAGATGGTCCGCAATCACGACGAGCTCGAACCAATCACCGCCGTTGCCGAGGACCCGGCCGAACGCCGGATCCGCGGCCGTCCCACCGTCTTCGTCGGCCGCCGCCGTCCCGCCGTTCAGGTAGTTGGTCGCGCTGACGGCGTTGTACTCGTTCAGGATCATCTTCGCGGCGCCCGCGGGACGCGGCGCGGCGAGCGAGAGGCACAGCAGCATCCACAGGCAGCGCGACGACATGAGCGCAATTCTATCAGAGGCGCTCGCGCGCCGGCTCAGCCGCGCGAGCGTCCGAAGCGAGTCAGCTCGCGCAGGAGGTCGAGCACGTGGGTGTGATCCTCGGCGAGCAGCTCGTCGGGGGCGACGAGCGCCGCGTCGTCGCGCGTGGTGACGCGGCGTTTCTGGGAGAAGTCGAAGCGACCGAGCGGCAACACCACTTTGTGTTGCGCGTCGACATACGCGAGGTCGTTCCAGCCGCTCACCACCGTGGAGGTGCGCTCGGGTCCGTGCAGCAGGTCGTACCCGAGCGAGTAGTCGGAGGGCGGGTTCGAGACGCCGAGCAGGCCGAGAATCGTCGCGGGCAGGTCGAGATGACTCGTCATCCGGTCGATCTCCGCCGGCGCCTGACCCGGGACGTAGAGCACGAGGGGCACGCGCGTCTGCTCCTCGCTGAAGGCGGAGGCGTGCCCCCAACGGCCCTTCTCCATGAACTCCTCGCCGTGGTCGCCGGTCACGACGACGATCGTCGACTCGAGCAGGCCGTGCGCCTCGAGATAGTCGAAGATGCGCGCGAGCTGCGAGTCGAGGTGGTGACACGCGTTCAGGTAGCGGTTCTTGATCAAGCCGATGTCGCGCCCGAGATCCATCGTCGCGTAGTTGAGGCTGTCGAGATAGGGCGTGCGGATCACCGACTCGGGCGGGAAGTCGTACTTCGCGTGCGGTGACTCGAAGAACATGAACGCGAAGAACGGCCGAGCGGGATCGCGCTTGTCCATGAAGTTGATCAGCTCGCCGACGTTGGCCCGGTCATCGACCCAGCCGGGACGGCCATCGCCCTCGTGCAGCTGTTCGCGCGGGATGCGCGCGAAGATCGTCTCGTCGAACTCCGGATACGTGAAGCGCGCGCTGGTGCGCAGCTGCATCTGGTACCCGTCGTCGATCAGCGTGTCGACGAGCACGGGCCCGCGCTCCTGCTCTTGGAAGGCGAACCAGTAGCCCCCGTAGAGACCGTAGAACATCGAGAACATGCCCATGCGCGTGTTGTTGCCGCCGCTGTAGTGCTGGCGGAAGCGCAGCGCGCGCTTCGCGAAGGCGGTCGTCGCCGGCATGATCTCCGGATCGAGCGCGTCGGCGCGCAGTGACTCGGACACGAGCCAGACGACGTTGTAGGCCCGGTGCGGGACTCGCTCGATGGGCCGCAGCGGGTAGTCGATGACGCTGCGCGACGCCTGGAGCGCGACGCCATCCGAGGGGGACCGGATGCCGAGCGCGCGCGTGACGTTGCGGGCGCGCGTCGGCAGATACATCGGAAAGGCATCCGCCACCGCGAGCACGGACTGGCGGTGCACCGCGTACGACAGCGCGTAGAGCGCGCGCTCCCCGACGGCGAGCAAGAGAAAGAGGGCGACGGACGCGACGGCCGCCCGCGGGCGACGCAGCGGCGCGAGCCACCCCACCACCCTTTCGCGTGTGGCCGCGAACCAGAGCAACCCCTGCAGCGCGACGAACGCGACGGCGATCGCGATGAAAGCCGCGATCGTGTCCGCACCGCTCTCCATCGACTCGATCCCGCCGCGCGTCGTCACCAGGTTCCACACGAAGCCGTTCATGTGGAAGCCGTAGAGCCGGAACAAGAAGCGGTCGGCATAGATTAAAATCTGCAGGACCGCCCCGAGGAGGATCGCGAGCGCCGCGCCCCCCCCGCGCGCCACCTGCCCGCGCCTGCGGACGGCCAGCCAGACCAGGCCCAGGACGATCGCCAGCGGCGACAGGTACAGCGCGCTGTAGGTCGCGCAAACCGCGAACGCGAACAGGCCCCCAACCGCGTCTCCGGGCACGGGAATGAACCCCGATACGTTCACGACGAGGGCGCCGTACGTCAGCAGCAGATAGGTCGCGAGCGCACCTCGCCTCGCCGGAGCCGCGTTTGCTGCCACGCGGGGGACGATCGGCACCAACCGCGCAGGGCGCAAGACGGTGCGGCCGGGGATGAGTTCTACCTCATCGAGTGCTCAGCCCCTCACTCGGGTGCCGGCCCGGGGAACTGCTCGCGCAGGAGGCGCTTCAGCACCTTGCCGGACGGGTTGCGCGGGATCACGTCGATGAAGCCGACGGCCCGCGGCTGCTTGAAGCGGGCCAGCTTGCCCTGGCACCAGTCGAGCACCTCGCGCTCTGTGAGCGAGGCGTCCTTGCGCACCACCACGGCGAAAGCGGACTCCCCCCACTTAGCGCTCGGCTGCCCGATCACCGCGACCTCGCCGACCTTGGGGTTTCCGAGGATCACGTTCTCGATCTCCGCCGGGTACACGTTCTCGCCGCCCGAGATGACCATGTCCTTGATGCGATCCTGGATGTAGACGAAGCCCTCCTTGTCGACGGTCGCGACATCGCCGGAGTGCAGCCAGCCGTCGCGGATCGTCTCGGCCGTGGCCTCGGGTCGCTTCCAATACTCCTTCATGACGTGCGGCCCGCGGATGATCACCTCGCCCTGCTCCCCCGGCCCGATGTCCTGGAGCTGGTCGTCGACCACGCGGACGTCGGTGTGGAAGAAGGCCTTGCCGGTGGAGCCGGCCTTCGCGAGCGCGTCGTCGGGACCGATGAGGCACGCCGGCCCGCAGCTCTCGGTGAGTCCGTACACCTGGTGGATCTCGATCCCGAGCCTCGCGTACGCCTCGATCAACGTGACGGGCACGGGCGCGGCGCCCGACATGATCCAGCGAAGGCTCGAGAGGTCGTACTTCGCCGGGTCGTAGGTCTGCAGCATGAAGTTCAACATCGCGGGCACCTTCAGCGCGACGGTGACTCGCTCGGACTGGATCAGCTCCCAGACCTTGGTCGGGTCGAACGCGCGCATCACGATGCTGGTCACGCCGCGGTACACGTTGCCGGTGATCGGAGTGAGTGCGCCCACGTGGAAGAGCGGCAGGGACACGAGATACCGGTCCTTGAAGCGCATCTCCGCGGTGGCCGCGATGGTCATCACGCCCCACATCGCGGTGGCGTGGGTGTGGACGGCGCCCTTCGGCAGACCCGTCGTGCCGGACGTGTACATGATGTAGAGCAGGTCGTCGTCGCAGGCGGTGACCACGGGCTCTTCCGCGGACGCGGCGCGCTGCAGCGCGTCGTAGTCGAGCGCGCCGGCCGCGCGCGTCGCCTCGGAGCCGACGTGAACCCAGTTGCGCACGTCGGTCGCGCCGCGCTTCTCGAGCTCGGCGACGGTCTGCGCGAACTCGCCGCCCGCGATCACGGTCCGCGCGCCCGAGTCCTTGAGAATGAACTGCAGCTCGTCGGGAACCAGCCGCCAGTTCAGCGGGACGCAGACCGCGCCGAGCTTCGCGATCGCGAAGAAGCTCTCGAGAAACTCGGGCCCGTTCATCAGCAGCAGAGCCACCCGGTCGCCCTTCTTCACGCCGAGCTCGCCCGCAAGGAAATTTGCGGTCCGGTTCGCACGCGCGTTCAGCTCGGCGAAGGTGAAGCGCCGGCCCGAGTGTGTGTCGACGAAGGCTTCGAGCGTGGGATTTAGAAAAGCCCGCTTCGCCAAGAACAGGCCGACGTTGTTTTTCATGGGGTTTCCTCCGGGATTGCATTCTCGCACACGAGATTCTGCAACTTCTCGTCGGGTCACGACGTATGATGGGCCTGGGAAGGGCGCTCGGTGGGTCGGAGGCAGGCGTTGATTCGCGCTTTGGCAGTGGCGCTCGGGATGTTCTTGTGTGCGGGGTTCGCCTCGGCACAAGGCAACTACACGCTCTTCGAGAGCGGGCCGGTGCGCCCGCTCGCGCTTTCGCCGGACGGCTCGACCCTGTTCGCGTGCAACATCCCCGACGCGCAGCTCGAGATCTTCCAAGTCACGGCCGGCGGCCTCGTGCACACGGGCGCGGTGCCGGTCGGGCTCGAGCCGGTCGCGGTCGCGGCGCGCTCGAACGGCGAGGTCTGGGTCGTCAACCACCTTTCGGACAGCATCTCGATCGTGGACGTCGCGACCCGCCGAGTGACTCGCACGCTCCTGGTCGGCGACGAGCCGCGCGACATCGTGTTCGCAGGCAGCGCGCACGACCGAGCGTTCATCACCGCCGCGCACCGCGGCCAGAATCGGCCCGGCGATCCGCAGCTGCTCTCGGGCGGGGTCGGGCGCAGCGACGTCTGGGTGTTCGACGCGAACAATCTCGGCGCGGCGCTCGGCGGAACCCCGCTCGCGCTGCTCGAGCTGTTCGGCGACACGCCGCGCGCGCTCGCCGCGACTCCGGACGGCGCGACCGTGTACGCGGCCGTGTTCCACTCGGGCAATCAGACGACCACCCTGCCGGCGGGGCAGATCCCGGCCATCGGGCCGTTCCAGTCACTGCCGATTCCGCCGCCCGGGGACGGCTTTCTGCCGACGCCGGTGGTCGGCACGATCATGAAGCAGGACTCGGGAACCACCTGGATCGACGCCGCCGGCGGGACTCACACCGACGTCGTTCCCTTCACCCTGCCCGACCACGACGTCTTCGTGCTCGACGCGAACGCGAGCCCGCCTGCGCAGACCTCGGTCTTCGATCACGTCGGCACGATCCTCTACAACATGGTCGTGAACCCGGCGTCCGGCGCGGTCTACGTCTCGAACACGGACGCGAACAACATGGATCGCTTCGAGGGCTTCGGCCCGGTCAGCCTGCGCGGCGAGCTGCACAAGGCGCGCATCTCGATCCTGACCGGCGCCTCGACAGTCACCGCGCGACACCTGAACAAGCACATCGACTACGGGCCCGCGGTCGCGCCGCTCGCGGTGAATCAGGCGAGTCTCGGCATTCCGACGGCCATGGCGATCACGAGCGACGGCGGCACGCTGTATCTCGCCGCGTACGGCTCGCAGGAGATCGGCATCATCGGCACTCAGGCCCTCGCCCTCGATCCCAGCGATCCGAACGCGTTCCAGCCCAACGCCGCCGACCACATCGCGCTGTCCGCGGGGGGACCGGGCGGGGTCGTGCTCGACGAGGTCAACGCTCGCCTCTACGTGTACACGCGCTTCGACGACGGCGTCTCCGTGGTCGACCCGATCGCGCGCGTGGAGCTGAGTCACGTGCAGGTGCACAGCCCGGAGCCGGCCTCGATCACCGTCGGGCGCCGGTTCCTGTACGACACCCATCTCGACTCGTCGAACGGCGAGGCGTCGTGCGCCGGGTGCCACGTGTTCGGCGACTTCGACTCACTCGCCTGGGACCTCGGCTCCCCTGACGGCGCGGTCATCCTCAACAACAACCCCTTCGTGAAGCAGCGTTCCGACGGCATCGGACAGGCGATCACCGACCCCAACCAAGTCGCAAACATCGACTTCCACCCGCTCAAGGGCCCGATGACGACCCAGACGCTGCGCGGCATGGCGCACAACGGGCCCATGCACTCGCGCGGCGACCGCTCGGGCGGCGGCTTCAGCAGTCGCGTGCCGAAC
>Ga0326726_10006020_pt1 | contig 10936 bp, 10 predicted proteins | sample MHFenrmetagenome_2_FD_207603 | JGI IMG/M metagenome (GOLD analysis project Ga0326726, IMG submission 207603) | Lab enriched peat soil microbial communities from Michigan Hollow, Ithaca, NY, United States - MHF15MN | ecosystem: Environmental > Terrestrial > Soil > Wetlands > Peat | place: USA...
TAGCGCTCACCGCTCGGTGGGGGGCGCCGACGCGGTCTCGGTTCGCGGCGAGCGAGGTGCGCGCGCGGTGGCGAGCTCGATGATCTGCGGATCGGTGCGCTTGCCGCTCCAGTAGATCACCTCGCCGTACTTCATGAGGTCCGACGGCGTGATGACGAGCGGCTCGTCGCCGGTGCGCGTCTGGCCCTCGGACGCCCACCACACGAGCTCCGAGCAGTAGTAGGTGTCGGGGTCGTCCATGCCGAACATGCCGGCACCGTCGAACGGCGTGCCGAGCTTGAGGCGGGCACGCGCGACGGCGTACGACTCCTGCGCGGCGGTCATCCCGGTGGGGCGCACCACGATCACGTAGTGGTTGCGCTCGACGAGCTCCTCGAGCGGGATCTCGCGGATGCCGCTGCCGACGGCCTCGATCACGCTGTCGCGCTTGGCATCGTAGATCGAGGCGTGGGAGATGCCCTCGCCACCGGTGCCGAGCGTGATCGCGTCGGCCGCGAGGTAGTAGCTGCGGGTCAGGATCCAGTCGCCATCGCGGGCGATCCCCTCGATCTCGTGCGTCCACATCTTGGTGACCGCGACGTCGACCTTCGGGTCCTCGGGCCGGTGGACGATCAGCGACTTGGGCTCGTGGCAGGCGGCCACGGCGAGCAGCAAGATGACCAGGCGCTTCATGGCCGGACCACACGTCCACGCCGCATGCCCGACGCCGGCCCGTGTGTCCAAGCGCACTTGCAGATCGGCGCCGATGGTGAATGGTGAAGATCCACCACGCGACCGGAAGAAATCGTGGGTTCCTGACGTCTGACTGCGATAGAACCGCGCCGATGCGTACGTTGTTGATTGCCGCCGCTCTCGTCGCCGTTGTCGGTCCCGCCCAGGCAGATCCTGGTACCGACTTCGGCCCGCAGGTCCGCGCGATGTTCCGCGTCGCCGCGTGCGGGAGCGACGACGCGGTGCCCGACAAGTTCTCGATCAAGACGATCGACGCCCACTGCAAGGAGATGGCGGCGGTCTACAACTCGTACAAGCGGGCGTGGGCCGACGAGGCGCAGAAGTTCATCGCCGAGCTGCGCCCGAAGGATCTCACGCACACGGTCGTCTATCCGTTCGGCGGCGGCGATCTGTCGTCGGCGCTCGCGGTGTATCCGGATGCGACCGAGCTGACGACGATCTCGCTCGAGGCCGCCGGCGATGTCCGCGTGATCGACTCGATCACGAAGGGCACGCTCGCGAACGACCTCGACGAGATCACGCTCGACCTCCGCCGCCTGTATCGGGCGGCGCACTCGACGACGAAGAGCCTGCAGGCAGCCTCGCACTCGCAGCTGCCGGGCACGATCATGATGGCGCTCGCCGGCCTCGCCGTGCACGGCATGGAGCCGACGGCGCTGCGCTACTTCGATATCGAGCCCGACGGCACGCTCCACTACCTCACGAACGACGAGCTCGAGTCGCGCGCGGCGGAGTACGCGGCGTCGAAGCGCGGTGACAAGGCGCCGAAGAAGATCACCCACTTCTGGTACGAGCAAGACTCGGCGTTCGCGAACGTGGAGATCCAGTACCGCCCGCGCGGCGACGCCAAGGCGGCGCTCCGCACGTATCGCCACATCGTCGCGAACCTCGACGACAGCCACATGGACGCCGACGAGCGCGTGCTCAAGCACCTGCGCGCCAAGGGCAAGGTCGCCGTGATGACGAAGGCCGCGAGCTTCTTGCTCTGGTACGACGACTTCAGCCACGTCCGCGACTACCTCCTCAAGAACATCGCGTGGATGGTCTCGGACGCGTCCGGCATCCCGCCGAGCTACGCCGATCCGGCCGGCTACGAGCAGGTCACGTACGGCGACTTCACGGGCCCGTACTTCATCATCGACGAGAAGAACACCCGCGCCGAGTTCGTTAAGCTGTGGAAGAACCAGACCCACCGCGATCTTCCGTTTCGCTTCGGCTACCCCGACAACGCCAAGCACAATCACCTGATGATCACGCGCCCGAAACCCAGTGGCACGAAGTGATCTGGTAACGACGCCGCACGGCCGCTGCGCGATCCTCGAGCTCGAGGACCACCAGCTCGCCGCGGCGCTCGCGAGACTCCCCGAAGGCGAGCGCGCCCACGCCGAGCGCCTCGCCGGCTCGCGCCAGCGCGAGTTCATCACCGGGCGCACCGCGCTGCACGAGCTCGTCGACACCGCCGTCGCGATCCTCGCCGACGATCGCGGTGCGCCGATCCTGCCCGCGGGGTTCGCCGGCTCGATCTCCCACAAGGGCACGCGCGCGGCCGCGATCATCGCCCCCGCCGCGACCGGTCACGTCGGCATCGATCTCGAGCGTGCCGTGGCACCGCGCCAGGACATCGGCCGACGCATCTTGACGTCACGCGAGCAGCCGGCCACGGGCAAAGATCTCACGCGCGTGTTCTCGATCAAGGAAGCCATCTACAAGGCCATCGATCCGATCGTGCGCCGCTACGTCGGCTTCCTCGAGGTCGAGCTCCACGGCGAGACCGCCATCGTCGTCGATCCCGCGAAGCTCCCGGTCGCGCTCGAGATCTGGTGCATCGAGCACGCCGGTTTCTGGCTGTCGACCGCGCGCGCGCGCCGCCTGTAGAGACGAATTGCCAAGCGCATCGCTTCCAGAGCTATGCGTGCTGCGGCGAGCCTGACTAACGGCGGGGCGGGCGAGGGACGTCGCGCTCGAGCACGGTCTTGCGCTCGTCGCGGGCGGCCGTGCGGATCGACTCGTCGCAGATCGCGCGCACGTACTCGCTGAGCACGTCGGCGACGGCATCGCCGCAGTTCATGCCCGAGCGATCCTTGATGTACTTCTTCAGCTTCGACACGACGATCAGCATGTCGCGATCGACGACGTCCTGGAGGTGAACGACCCCGGCGGCGCTCGCAGGCGCTGGCACCCCCTGCGCGATCGGTGGCCGTGCCACCGGCGAGGACGGCGCATCGACGACCCGTCGCACGACCGGCGCGGCGGGCGGCTTCGGTGCGGGCGCGGGGTCGGGCGGATGCTCCGCGAGCTCCTTGTCCCAGGCTTCCTTGGTCGGCGCGCGCGCCTCGACGGCCCACGCGTCGCGGTGCCGGAGCATCGCGACGTGACTGTCCCAGCACGACACCGTGCAGAACACGAGGCGGGTGCGCGCGCGGTTGCACGTCGACACGCTACACACCTGATGGATCGCGTTGAACGGGATCGGGTTCTTGCAGGCGCTACACTTGAGCCAGGTCTCGGCCACGGCTCAGCGTACTACGGGCGGCGGCGGCGAAGCAGGATCAACACGCCGAGCGCGAGCGGCAGGGACCCGGCGGGGCTCCGGCTCGCATCGCAACACCCGCCGCTCTCGGCAACGGAGAAGTCGTCGACGTTGCAGCTCGCGGGTGCGGTGCCGTCGGTGATCGCGATCGGGATCGTCATCGGAACCGCGCGCGCGCCGTTGTTGGAATCGGTGACGGTCACCACCACGCTGTCGGACCCGGCCATCGCCGGATCGGTGCAGACCCGGACGCGACCGTCGGCGCGGACCGTCGCGGTGCCGTGTACCGGCGGCGTGGTGATCGCGAACGTGTGGTCCTCGGACTTGGGATCGTTCGCGGTGATCAGGGTCTCGCCGGCATCACCACGCGTCGCGCTGATCGGATCCGCTGTCGGCTCGGGCGCGCGCGCGACCTTCACGCCGGTCTGCATCTCGATGTAGTCGGCGATCTTGTCGGGGCGGCCGTAGATCCCACCCTCGGAGCACGAGAACTGCGCGTTGTCGTACGACCGCGACGTGATGCCCGCGAGGAACGTCCCGTAGTCGGTGACGAGGTACATCGGGCCGCCGGAATCGCCGGGGCAGGTATCGATGCCCATGCCACCGGCCCCGAGCTCGCCGTTGGGGTGCGCGGCGGTGTTGCACCCCGAGCTCGTCGTGCAGTTGAAGTCGGTGATCGTCGACTCGGCCTGCTGGAGCTGGGGGATGTAGTTGTTGGCGTTCTTGTCGGTCGCGCCGTAGCCGACGAATTCGACCTTCGCACCGTTCTGGATGTCGAGCCGCGCCCAGCCGACCGCGATCGGCCGCGGCGCTTCCGCGGCCGGCGCCGGCAGCCTGATGATCGAGATATCGATCGACGTCTGCGAGCTCGGATACTGCGCGATCGCGGTGTTGCCGACCGCGATGATCTCGCCATCGGTCGGGCTCGCGAGCACCGTCGTGCCGAGCAGCACGCCGGTCAGCGCGCCGATGTTGTCGACGTGCGGATCGCAGTGTCCCGCGGTGAGCACCACGGTCGGGGCGACGAGCACGCCGCTGCACTGGAACGTGTTGAACGGGTCGGTGTTGCCGTTGTAGAGGATCGCGGCGACGTCGGGCCACTTGCCGGCCGGGGCGTTCATGCCGCCGATCACGGGCGCCTCGCCCGGGCCAGCGAACGCGACCGACGGAATCAGGGCTGCGAGAACGGCGTAGCGACGGCGCATGACGATCGAACTTTACAACGTCTTGCACATTGGGGGCATCACCTTCAGGCTAAGCGCGCGTATGCGCCTAGCCTTGGTCTCGCTCTCGCTCGTCGCCTGCGGCGGAGCACCCCATCACGACCCAGTCCCCAAGACCGTCGAGACCGGCGATCCCACGGGGGGGCACAAGGCCGCGGTCGCGGCACTCGTGCAGCCCATGGTCGACGCCGAGATCGTGACGGGGATGGTCGTCGGGCTCTACGACGCCGGCAAGCTCGAGATCTACGGCTTCGGCGTCGGCCCCGACGGCAAGCCGCCCACCGGCACGACGCTGTTCGAGATCGGATCGATCACCAAGATCTACACCTCGCTCCTGCTCGCCGATGCGGTGCAGCGCCGCGAGGTCTCGCTGGAGACTCACGTCGCCGATCTGCTGCCGCCCGGCGTCACGATGCCGACCATGGACCACCGCGCGATCACGCTCGGCCAGCTCGCGCTGCACACCTCCGGGTTGCCCGCGTTGCCACCCACGATCGCCGCGCAGCCCGTCACCGGTGATCCGTACGCGCACTATAGCGAAGAGGCGCTCTACCACGACCTCGTCCAGACCCCGCTCCTCGACCCACCCGGCGAGCGCGTGCGCTACTCGAACTACGGCTCGGGATTGCTCGGCTTCGCGCTCGGGCGCAAGCTCGGCGGCGGCTACGCGAACGCGCTGCAAGCGCGCGTGCTCGCGCCGCTCGGCCTCTTGAACACGTTCCTCACCGTGCCCCCAACGGCACGAGGTCGTCGCATCGCCGGCACGAACATCGACCTCGCGCCGGTCCCGTACTGGACGTTCGACGCGCTCGCCGGATCCGGTGGGCTCGTCTCCGACGTCCACGATCAGCTCGCGCTCATCGATGCCGAGCTCGATGCCGCCTCCGGCTCGCGCCAGACGCTGCGGCCCGCGATGCGCCTCACCCAGGAACCCCAGCTCGAGCAACACGACACGCCCGACGAGGGCCTCGGCTGGCAGATCGACAGCGCCGGCCGGCTGTGGCTCAACGGCTCCACCGGTGGCTTCCACTCGTTCATCGGCTTCGATCCGAAGACGCGCCGCGGTGTCGTGGTCCTCGCCGCGACGGCGATCTCGCTCGTCGATCACGTCGCGACCGATCTCTACAAGGTCCTCGACAACGAGCCCGTGCCACCGGCGACGTTCCCGAAACCCGATCAGCTCGCCGCGATCGCCGGCACGTACGAGCTCGGCGACTTCAAGCTCGACGTCGAGGTCAAGGGCCGCCGGGTCTCGATCACCGGCAAGGGCGAGCCACCGTATCGCCTCATCCCGCTCACCGACCACGAGATGTGGTTCGAGGCCAAACAGAGCATCGTCGTGTTCGAGAAGGACGGCGACAAGGTCGCGCGCGCGGTGTTCGTCATCGGCAACCAGAAGCTCGCCGCGCCGCGCGTGAATTGAGCCGAATTTGATCAGGGGCAGGGGCCGGGCGTCGGCGTCTGTGTCATGTCGAGGAGCCAGATCTGGGCGCACGCCGTCGGGTCGTAGCCGGTGACGGTCTTGATCGTGTCGAGCATGTCCTGCATCGTCGCCGCGCCGCCGGCGTGGGCCTGATAGAAGGTGCGGAGCGCCTGGTCGACGAGCGACGCGCCGACCTTGTCGGCGATGCCCTTGTAGAAGAAGGCGCCGCGCATGTACGGCGCCTGCGTGAACAGGTTGTCCTTGATGACGTCGACCTTGCCGCACGTCTGCGGCCACACCGGCTGGCTGCCGCTGATGCCGCCGAGCTGCGTCGTGTACGCGGCCCACACGTTGGCACCGACGGCTGGCGCCACGACGTCGAGCGCGCGCGCCGCGAGGTAGCTGACCGTGCCCTCCGACAGCACGAAGTCTTCCCAGCACTGGATGCGAATCCCATCGCCGAACCAGCCGTGCGCGGCTTCGTGGACGTTGGTCTCCTCGTCTCCGATCGCGCTGGCGCCGATGTGCACGAACGGGTGGTGCTCCATGCCGCCGAACGCGCCGGCGGGCCAGCCGACCGAGACCGAGCCGTAGTGATTGCCGAACCGATACGGCCCGAGCGTCTGCTCGAACCAGTCGAACGCCGCGACGAGATGTGCGGTCCCGGCGAGGGCGTACGTGATCTCGTTCGCGACCGCGGTGCGCGACCACACCGAGATCGCGGTCCCGTTCGTCGTCGTCCCGAGGTCGGACTGCGTGAAGCCATCGATCGCCCACGCGAGCTGGTAGGCCGGCGCGTCGTTGTCGATCGTCGCCGGGAACACGGCCATCTTGCCGGCCGGCACGCCCTGGAGATCGAGCGCGAACGTCGTGCCGTCGGACGGTTGCGAGTGACACGGGAAGATGTTCGAGCAGTAGTACGGCCAGTCCAGCGTGAAGCCCTTGGCGGACACGCCCATGAAGCCCTCGTGATCCATCCAGTGGTACGAGATCGCGACCGCGAGCTGCTGATCGCTCGCCGGCAGCGCGAGATCGAGCTCCTTGGTCCCGACCGGCCCGGCCTTGAACGGCAGGTCGGCGCCGTTCTGGGTCACGCCATCGATCGTCAGCCCGTTGATCTCGAGCGAGGCGCCGGGCGTCGTCGACGCGCCGAACGTGATCGTCGCGACGCCGGTCATCCCGGCGAGGTCGATCGCCAGCTTGGTGTCGATGACCTCGCGTGCGGTGTTCGCCGTTGGCGGCAGGGCATCCGGAAGCGGATCGTTCCCACCGCACGCGGCAAGCAGGAGCAGGGCGCGACGCATGCCCCAGCCTATCAGTAGCGCTTGATGCTCGGATCGATTTGCGACCAGGCGTCGATGCCGCCTGTGAGGTTGTACACGGTCTTGAAGCCGGCCTTGAGGAAGTGGTCGGCGGCCCCGCGGCTGCGGTTGCCGTGATGGCAATAGAACGCGAGCGGCGTCTCCTTCGGCAGCTGCTCGATCGCGGCCATCGCGGCATCGTCGAGGATCGGCGTGGCGCCGATCGTGGCGACCTCGCGCTCCTTCGGCGTGCGCACGTCGTACACGTGCTTCACCGTGCCGGCATCGAGCAGCGCCTTGAGCTCCTTCGGGCCGATCTCGCGCACCATCGGCGGGCGGTTCGGGTTGTCGATCTTGAAGCCGGCGCCGGTGGCATCCTCGATGAAGTCGATCTGGACGCCGTTGGCCTTCGCCGCGCTCGCACGATCGAGCTGGACGGTGACGCCGCCCGACTCGATCGTGACGTGGCTCGCTTCCTTCGGGCCGAGGTCGAGCTGGTGCTCCCAGCTCGGCGTGATCGTGAGGTGGATGACGTCGCCGGGGCCGCCTTCCTTGAGCGCGGCCGAAAGCTCGGCACCGGCGCGCGTGGTCACGGTGACCGACACCGGCTTCGCGGGGGCGACGAGATCACCGAGCTTCTTCTCGAGGTCGCCGCCCTCGAACATCTGGCGCACGATGTCGGCGCCGCCGACGAACTCGCCCTTGACGAACAGCTGCGGGAACGTGGGCCAGTCGGAGTACTCCTTCATCCCGCCGCGGATATCTGGATCCGACAGCACGTTGACCGTGGTGTATTTCGGGATCAAGGTGTTGAGCATGTTCACGACGGACGCCGAGAACCCGCACTGGGGGAAGCTCTTCGTACCCTTCATGAACAGGACGACGGAATCGGATGCGACCAGCTGGTCGATCTTCTGCTTGATGGCCGGATCGAGAGTCATTACCGGCCTTCTAGCATGAACTCGGGGGGCGCAAAACTTGCGATTCGGGTCGTCGGCTCGACCGCGGACCTCGATTCCACGGCCTGGGATGCCCTCGACCACGGTCCGTCCCCCTTCCTCAAGCACGGGTTCTTGCGCGCTCTTGAAGAATCGGGGTCGATCGATCCCGCCTCCAAGCGCAAGCAACCCTCGGGCTGGACCTCGGTCTACATCCTCGCCGAGCGGGGCGGGACGCTGGTCGGGGGTGTCGCGGCGTTCGTGAAAGCGCACAGCTACGGCGAGTACATCTTCGACTGGGGCTGGGCGAACGCGGCCCAGCGGGCCGGGCTGCCCTACTACCCCAAGCTCGTGATCGCATCGCCGGCGACGCCGGCCACCGGACCCCGGCTGCTGGTCGCACCGGGCAGCGGTCCCGAGGTCGCGCAGGCGCTGATCGCCGGCGTGCGTGCCGTGGCCGACGACGCCGACTGCAGCTCGATCCACTGGCTGTTCTGCACCCAGGCCGAGCAGGCGCTGCTCGCGACCGCGGGGTTCTTCGGCCGCACGACGCTGCAGTTTCACTGGAAGAACCGTGGCTACAAGACGTTCGACGACTTCCTCGGCGCGCTGAAGAGCCGCAAGCGCAAGCAGCTACGAAAAGAGCGCCAGCGCGCGCGTGCACAGATCGAGCGGCTCGGCTGGGTCACCGGCCGCGACGTGACGCAGGAGCAGCTCGACGATCTCGATCGGTTCTACCGCCACACCACCGACAACCACGGCGGACGCGACTACCTGCGGCCCGGCTTCTTTCACCGCCTCGCGGCGACGTTGCCCGACGAGATGCGCATGGTCGAGGTGATCGCGGGCGGCAAGCGCATCGCCGGCGCCCTGTTCCTGGAGACCGAGCGCGCGCTCTACGGCCGGTACTGGGGCGCCGACGCGCACGTCGATCTGCTGCACTTCGAGACCGCGTACTACGCCGGCATCGAGCGCGCGATCGAGCGCCAGCTGCCGCTGTTCGAGGCCGGCGCGCAGGGCGAGCACAAGCTGCTCCGCGGCTTCGAGCCGAGCGCGACGTACTCGGCGCACTGGATCCGCCATCCCGGACTCGCGGCCGCGATCGAGGCGCACACCGAGCGCGAGACCGCCGCGATGGCGGCCGAGCTCGACGGGCTGTCGAAGTACGGCCCGTACCGAGATGCCTCGGGCGACGACGAGGAGTAACGTCGCGCGCATGGCCGACTCCACCTCGCGCACCGGCGTCGCGTACACGACGCCGGCGATCATCGAGTACGTCAATCGCGTCCACGCCGGCCATGACAGCGGCCTCGCGAAGGCGTTCGCCGTGCCCGAGTTCATGCCCGCGATCCAGGTCGGCCCGAGCGAAGGCAAGCTCCTGTTCCTGATCATGAAGCTCCTCGGCGCGAAGAAGATCGTCGAGGTCGGAACGCTCGCCGGCTACTCCGCGATCCACATGGCGCGCGCGCTCCCTGCCGATGGTCACCTGTGGTCGATCGAGTACGAGCCGTCGCACGCCGAGGTCGCGCGCGCGAACATCGCGAATGCCGGGCTCTCCGACCGGGTGACGATCGAGGTCGGTGCCGGGCGCGACGTGCTGCCGAAGCTCGACCGCCACGGCCCGTTCGACGCCGTGTTCATCGACGCCGACAAGGTCAACTACGATCACTACGGCCGGTGGGCGCTCGAGCACCTGCGGCGCGGCGGGCTCGTGCTCGGAGACAACGCGTACCTGTTCGGCGAGCTCGTCGACGACAGCGACCGCGGCCGCGCGATGCGCGCGTTCCACGAGCTCGTCGCCGCCGCGTGCGACTCGGTCTGCGTGCCGACGCCGGATGGTCTCGTCATCGGCATCAAGAAATGATACGCCCCGGATCGGTGCGTGCACTGATCCTCGTTCTCGTCGTGGCGTGCGGTGCGCCGCCACGTGGCGTGGAGCGCGAGATCGACGTCGCGCAGCCGCAGGTCGAGCCGGGTCCGCAAGCGAAGGCCGCGGCCGACGCGATCGTCAAGACGTACGAGCTGGTGACGCAGGAGAGCGCGATGCCGGGCGATCCGGCGAAGGTGCGGACCGCGGCGGTCACCGCGCTCGGCTGGAAAGCGCCGATCCCGTGGACGACCGACGCGTCGAAGGATCGCGATCTCCTGCGCGGCACCGTGCGGTCGCTCGCGCTGCGCGGCGAGCTCCCGCCGGATGCGGCGTTGCGGGCGGCACGCGCGATGACCCTGGCGGCCGGTGACATCCACACGTTCGCGATGACGAAGCCGGCGCTGCAGGCGCTGTTCGCGCTGATCGACGGCGCCGCGGTCGTGCAGGTCGGCATGCTGACGCACAAGCTCGACGACGGTCACTGGGCCGCGAGTCACGTGTTCACGGGCGGCCCGGCGCACGTCGCGGGTGTGGTTGCGGGCGACGAGCTCGTATCGATCGACGGCGCGCCGATCGCGCATGGCTACATGGACTTCGCGTACCTGCTCGGCGTCGCCCCGAATACCGAGGCGCACCTGGTGGTGAAGCACGCCGGCGTGGAGCGCACGCTCGTCTTGCACCTGACGTCGATCGCGACGCCGATCCTCGAATCGCGCGTGATCGGCGATGTCGGGTACGCCCGGATCTGGTCGTGCACGCACTCGACTGACCCGGCGCGCGACGCGGCGGCACTGCTCGGCAAGGCCCTCGGCGAGCTCGAGCGCAGGAAGCTGAACAAGCTCGTGATCGATCTGCGCGGCAACGCCGGCGGGTTTCCGTTCGACCTCGCGTCGTTGCTCGTCGAGGCCGATCCGCTCAT
>Ga0326726_10006021_pt1 | contig 10935 bp, 8 predicted proteins | sample MHFenrmetagenome_2_FD_207603 | JGI IMG/M metagenome (GOLD analysis project Ga0326726, IMG submission 207603) | Lab enriched peat soil microbial communities from Michigan Hollow, Ithaca, NY, United States - MHF15MN | ecosystem: Environmental > Terrestrial > Soil > Wetlands > Peat | place: USA...
ACCGGCAGATCAAGGCCATGGAGCGATTCGGTTTCAAGATCGAGAGGCTTCCCTTTCTCAAGGAGACCGCGGCGGCGCTGCGGGCCGGCGGGGGAAAACCCCACGCCTTCCTGACCGATAAGCCGGCCATCTCTCCCCAGGGAACGTACATCCTGCTCTCGTTCGGCATGAACGACGCCGCTCTGGCCAACATCCAAGCGGGGATCGAGAACGGCTTCGCGGGCGGCATGTATTTCTATTCCTATCCGTCTCTGGTCGCAAACCCCTGGTACAAGGCGATCCGCGGCGATCCGCGGTTCCAGGAGATCTTGAAGCGGCAAAAAGAGCTCTACGAAAAAGAGCTTAAGGCGTTCGAAAAACTTTAAGGCAGGAGGGACAGATGGACAACGCAAAGGTCACGAGAACTTGGGGGGTGGCGGTGGCGATCATCGCGGCCGTCGTGTGCATCGCCGCGGCGGCCCTGTCGGTGACAGGCCTGGCCAGGGCGCAGCAGAGCCCGGCCTCGTGCTGCCCCGCGGTCGCCGTTCAGTGGCAGCCGGGTTCGGTCCTCGAAACGATGTTCTCGGCCCGTGTCGCCGAGGACAACAAGGCCGTCCTCAACGGCCTTCAGGCCTTCGCCAAGAACCCGGACCTGAGCCCGGCGGACATGAGGGGCTATGTCGGGAACACCTACCTCAGCACGCCGCGCTTGTGGACGAAAGCCGGCTGGGTCGAGGGTTGGGACAATGTCCTGCCGCTGCTCAAGAAGATCATCACGCCCGCGAGCCACATCTCCATCAATACGATCTCGGTCGTCATCGAGTATCAGCCCTATATGGGGGCCAAGGACCCCGCCGATGATATCGACGCCCGGGCGACGATCCGGATGACGTTCTCGGCCAGCCCCGGGGACAATATCATGGGCGGCGGGCTCTGCCATAGCCGCATCTGCGAGATCGTTCCCTGCGGCCGCGCTACCGGGTGAACAGCCAGCGGACGAAGGCGACCAGATAGACGACGAGAAGGACCACGACGGCGACGTTGACTGCAACGTCGATCCGCTTCATCAGCGGGAAGGCGCGGCGCGCCCGCCGCGTGTTGAATTTCGGAAGGGCGTAGAGGAGCGCGATCGCCAGGAGCAGGACCAGCCACTTTCTCATCGGTGATGATTATCGCCGACATGCCGTTGACACACAACTCAAATCATTAATTTTCCTCCTCCGGGAGAGCTCGCTCTCGGCGGGACGGGATCCAATGATTTGAGTCGTGTGGTACCGGAATGGGAGCCGGGCGCGGCGCCGGGCGCGTTGACACCGCCCGCCCGGCAGTGCTATCGTCGGCGGCATCAGCTATCGCCGCGATCCCCCCAAGGAGGTCCGTCATGAAAAAACTCCTATCCCTGCTCATCGTCCTGGCCCTGGTCGTGCCCCTGGCCGCCCAGAGGAAGCCCAAGCCCAAGACGCCCCCGGCCCCGCCGGCCGCAGCCGTCCCTGCCAAGCAGGAGCCCGCGCCGCCGGCCAAGCCGGGCGAGGCCGAGCCCAAGCCCTACGACAAGGTCATCACGCCCGAGTTCGTCACCCAGTCCGGCCTCATCAAGGTCCACACGCTCAAATCCAAGGTCTATTTCGAGATCCCCAAGCCCGTGCTCGACAAGGACCTCCTTCTCGTCGTCCAGATCGCCAAGAGCCCGAGCGAGGCGAGCTACCCGGGCGAATCCGTCCAAGACATGGTCGTCCGCTGGGAGCTCCGCGAGAACAAGGTCCTCCTGCGCTCGGTCTCCTATGCCAACATCGCCGACCCGAGCGAGCCCATCCACACGGCCGTCGAGGCCATGAACACGGGGACGATCATGATGGCCTTCCCGGTCGAGGCCTTCGCCGCCGACGGCTCTCCGGTCTTCGATCCGGTCAAGCTCTTCACCGGCGACATCAATGAGATCCCGGTCAAGAAGATCCTCGGCGGCCAGTCGATCGATCCCGCCCGGACCTTCTTCGACAAAGCCCGGGTCTTCGCGATCAACCTCAACGTCGTGGCCACCCAGACGTTCAATCCCAAGCCGCCCCAGCTGCCGCCGGGCTTCCCGCCCCAGTACGCCGACCTCCTTCCCCCGACGCCCAGCCCGACGGCCGTCGTCCACTACTCGTTCGTCAGGCTTCCGGAAAAGCCGATGATGGGCCGCCTGGCCGACAGCCGCGTCGGCTACTTCACGCACGGCCACACCGACTACGGCCGGCCCGAGCACGAGACGACGGTCCGCGAGTTCATCGCCCGGTGGCGCCTGGAGAAGAAGGACCCGGCCGCGGCCAAGAGCGAGCCGGTCAAGCCCATCGTCTTTTACGTCGATCCCTCGACCCCGGCCAAGTGGGCCCCCTACATCAAGCGCGGCGTCGAGGCCTGGCAGCCCGCCTTCGAAGAGGCCGGCTTCATCAACGCCATCCAGGCCAAGTACGCGCCGACCCCGGAGCAGGACCCCGACTGGAGCGCCGACGACGCCCTCATCTCGACGATCCGTTGGGTGCCTTCGACGGTGGCCAACGCCATGGGCCCCCACGTCTCCGATCCGCGCAGCGGCGAGATCCTCGAAGCGGACGTCGAGATCTATCACAACGTCCAGCAGCTCGCCCGTGATTGGTACTGGACGCAGTGCGCCCCGCTCGACCCCCGCTCCAAGACCCTGCCCATCCCCGACGAGGTCATGGGTGACATCCTCCTCTACATCGTGACCCATGAGGTCGGGCACTCCCTCGGCCTGCCCCACAACTTCAAGGCCAGCGCCACCTACCCCATCGAGAAGATCCGCGACAAGGCCTGGGTCAAGAAGAACAGCCACGTGCCGACGCTCATGGACTACGCCCGGTTCAACTACGTGGCCCAGCCCGAGGACGGCCTCGACCCCGTCGACCTCATCCCCAAGATCGGTCCCTACGACATCTTCTGCATCAAGTGGGGCTACACGCCCATCCCGTCGGCCAAGACGCCCGACGACGAGAAGACCGTCCTCAACGAGATGTGCAAGCCGCAGGAAACGACGCCCTGGCTCCGCTTCAGCACCGCCGGCACGCGCGGCACGGATCCCGGCGAAGAGACCGAGGCCGTCGGCGACATCGACGCCGTCGAGGCGACGCGCCTCGGCATCAAGAACCTCAAGCGGGTCATGGACATGCTGCCCGCCGCCGTCCTCAGGCCCGGCGAGGACTACGTGGAGCTCGATCACATGTACACGGCGGTCTGGAGCCAGCTCCGCCTCGAGCTCGGGCACGTCGCCAACATCGTCGGCGGCTACGACAGCGAGCCCAAGACCGGGCCCGCGCCCGGCGTCCGCTTTACGCCCGTGTCCGAGGCCCGCCAAAAGGCGGCCGTGAAGTTCCTGAACGAGAACCTCTTCAGATCCCCGGCCTGGATCGAGACGGCCGAGATCCTGCGCAAGGTCGAGCCGACGAGCGGCCAGGCCCGGCTTCTCGCCCTCCAGCAGGCCATCCTGTCGACCCTTCTCGCCCAGGGCCGGACGGCCCGCCTCCAGGAGCACGAAGCCATCCTCGGCCCCAAGGCCTACACCGCCGCCGAGCTCCTGGCCGATCTTCGCTCCGGCATCTTCGCCGAATTCGCGGCCGAAGCCGGCCGCGTCGACCCGTACCGCCGCAACCTCCAGCGGGCCTTCGTCGCCCTGCTCGGAGCGCGCCTGAATCCTCCGCCGGCGGCCGCCGCGGGAGGAGCGGCCCCCGCACCCGGCCTCTCCGGCGATGATACCCGCGGCGCCATTAGGGCCGAGCTCAAGGCCCTCCGGGCCCTGCTCCAGACGAGAGAGGGGGGCGCGGCCGACACACCGACCCGGAACCACGTGCAGGACCTCATCGACCAGATCACCGTCATCCTCGATCCGAGGGGCGCGTCCCGCTGAGCCGGGATGAGGAGGAGGAGGAGGTAACGCAATGAAGACAAGATCGATCGCGACCATCCTCGCGGCCGCGGCCCTGGCCGTCTCGGCGCTCGCCGTTCTCGCCATGCCTGCCCGCGCCCAGGAGCTCGCCATCACGGTCAAGGACGTCGAGCCCTTCCCCTATTGCGCCATCGCCCACAAAGGCCCCTACACCGATATCGGGACGGTCATCGGCCAGCTCATCGGCGCCATGCAGGCCCAGTCCCTGTTCCCGCAGGTCCGCGGCGTTATGATCGGCGTTTATGACAACTCGCCCGGCGATACTCCGCCCGCCGACCTCTCCTGGGAGGTCGGCTTCGTCGTCTCCGCCCAGGCCGCGCCCCAGCCGCCCCTGATGAAAAAGGTCTGGGACCACAAGACCGTGGCCGTCGCGATGCACGTCGGGCCCTATGACCAGACGGGCGCCACCATCGAGAAGGTCACGGCCTGGCTGGCCGCCCATGGCTACAAGGCCGGCGGCCCCATCCTCGAGCGCTACTTCGACCAGAATCCGGCGGCCGTCAAGCCGGAGGAGCTGCGGACCGAAGTCTGGATCCCCTGCGCGAAGAAATAGTCAGCGCTCGAACTTATAGCCCAGCCACGGCACCGTGACCAGGTGCTTCGGCGTGGACGGATCGTCCTCGATCTTGCGCCTCAAGTTGTACATGAAGGTGTCGATCGTCCGCGTCGTCGGGTATTTCTCGTACTCCCAGACCTTGTTGAGGATGGTCTCCCGGGAGACGACCTGTCCCTCGCAGGAGGCGAGGAGCCGGAGCAGGCTGAACTCCCGGGCGGTCAGATGGAGGTCGGTTCCGGCCTTGGACGCGACCTTCTTCCGGAAGTCGATGACGACGTCCCCGAAGGCGAGGTCCTCGAGCTCCGGGATCTCGGGCCGCGACCGCCTCAGGACGGCATGCACCCGGGCGATGAACTCGTCCGTGCCGAAGGGCTTGGTCATGTAGTCGTCGCCGCCGAGCTCGAGCCCGAGGACCTTGTCGATCTCCTTTTTTTTCTTCCCGGACAGGACAATGACCGGCACCTGGCGGCCGGCCTCCCGGAGCTTCCGGCAGACCTCGAGCCCGCCCATGGACGGCATGACGACGTCGAGCACGACGAGGTCGAAGGCCCCGTTGAGCGCCTTGTTCAATCCCTCCCGGCCGTCGCCCGCTTCCGACACGGCGTAGCCCTCGATCTCGAGGGCCGCCGCCAGCGTCTGCCGCAGGACGCGGTCGTCGTCGATGATGAGGATCTTCTTCATGGTTGCCGCCTTCCCGGGAATTTCAGCGTGATGGTCGTCCCCCGCCCCGGCGCGACGCTGATGGCGACCGTGCCGCCGTGGGCGTCCATGATGTGCTTGACGATCTTCAGCCCCAGGCCGACGCCTTTGGGATCGTGGCGAACGGCCGCGTCGGAGCGATAGAAAGCCTCGAAGACCCTGTCGCGGTCCTCGGGCGCGATGCCGATGCCGCGGTCGCTGACGCTGATCTCGGCCCCGTCCCCGCAGGCGGTGAGCCGAACGGCGATATGCTTCCTCCCGGAGCTGTACTTGATGGCGTTGTCCACGAGGTTGAGCAGCGCCTGACGGACGGCGTCGGGATCGGCCTCGACCACGACGGATCTCTCCGGCGTCCGGGCCTCGAGATCGAGGTCCTCGTCCACCGCGGCCGACCGGACGAGCTCGACGACCCCGGCGACGACCGGTCGGAGGTCGGTCTCGCGGATCTCGTAGCTCTTCACGTCCTGCTCGATGCGCCCGAAATCGAGGACGTTATGGAGGTAGCGGCCGAGCCGGCTGCACTCCCCGGCCATGAGCCCGATGAGGTGCTTGCGCAGCGACGTCTCATCGGCCTTGCCCGAATTGAGGAGCTCCGAGATGGCCTGGAGCGAGCTCATGGGCGTCCGCAGCTCGTGCGACACCGAGGAGATGAACTCCGTCTTCAGCCGGCCGATCTCCTCCAGCTTCTCGCGCGAGGCCCGCTCGTAGACGACCTCCTCCTGGAGCCGGATGCGATGGAGGGCGGCGGCCATCTCGACGGTCAGGGTCCGGAGGAGCTCCCCGTCCTCGTCGGTGAGCTTCAGGCCCGATCTCTTCGGCCCTATAAAGACCCAGCCGGAGGGGTTGCCGTCTCCGAGGGGGAGCGGCAGGGCCGTCTCGAAGGCCAGGCGCCGGAGCTCCGCCGGCGGCAGGGGATGATCCGAGCCGGCGGGGGCGGCGAGAAGAGAGGCGACGGCGTCGTAGTCGAGCCCGCTGTGGAGCGCCACCCCCGGGGCGCCGGCCCCGGGCGCCGGGACGAACGCGCCGACCTTGTCCACGGGGAGGGCTTCGTCGAGGGTCGCCGAGAAGAGGGCCAGAACGTCCGGCGCCGCGTGGGCTTTTTCGGCCCCGGTGGTGAACCCGAGAACGGCGCGCCGATAGTCGTAGGCCCGCCGGAAGAAGGCTTTATCGATGAGGACCTGGATCCGGGAGCGGGCCGGGGCGAAGGCCATGGCGGCGATGAAGGCCGCGCCGGCCGGGATCCATTTTTGACCCGCGCCCGACGGAGCGGAGAAGAGCGCCTTCAGGCCCTCGATGGACAGGATGTAGACGCCGACGGTGACCATCGTCAGGATCGAATAGACGAGGCTCCGGTTGATGATGACGTTGATGTCCAGGAGCTTGTATTTCAGGATGGCGAAGGCCATGGCCAGCGGGAGGAAGACGAAGAAGGCGCTGGCGGTCTCCTCGCTGAGCGGCGAGCCCGATCCGAAGACGCGCGGCAGGGTATAGAGGAAGATGAACGGGCCGAGCCCGACGGCCATGCCGTAAAGGACCCAGCGGATCTGGTCCCGTTTCTCCCGGGTCGACGCCGTCCAAAAGGCACGGAAGAGGACGACGATCGCGGCGAGGCACACGGCGGCAAAAAAGATCCGGAAGACGACGAACGAGGCTTTGAGACGGAAAAGGGCGATCGAGGGGATGAGCAGGGCGGCGACGAAGACCGCGCTGAAGAACGCGCCGAAGAGAAGCGACGCACCCCAGAGGAGGGCGGCCCCCGGCAGCCGCTCCCGGTCCGTGAACGTCAGGAAAAACCTGAGAAGGAAGACCGGGGTCAGCGTGTAGGCGAAAAAGAAAAGGACGCCGGGGGCGAGATAGAGGGCGCGGCCCTGGACGCCGTACCATTCGCCGCTGATCATCACGGCCGAGGAGAAGGCCAGGCACAGCCAGAAGAGCAGGCGGGCCCTCCGGTCCCCGGCGCGAAGGATGAAGACGCCGAAGCCGATGAGGAACCCGAAGATGCCCGTGAGGAGGATCACGACGGGCGTCCCGCCCTTGGCGTAAAAGGACACCAGGGGCTCGGTGGCGGTCAGCTCGCGGCCGTCCATGGCGACGACGAAATCGACCGGGTCGCCGATCCGGTGGCGGGCGGCGATGAAGCTGAGATCGAGTTCGCGGTCGCGCAGGTCGAAGCCGTCGGCGCGGACGATGGCCCGGGGCAGCCGGTCGTGAGGGATGCCGGTCGCCCGCTCCAACGCTTCCAGGGGGATGGCCGGGCGGCGGAGGAGCCCGGCGAAGCCGAGAACGCTGAGGCCGAGGACAAGGATCCCCGCCGCGAGAGAGAGATAGAAACCCGTTTTTTGGCGCGCCATGCCGTCCCCTGATTCCGCTGGGCCCGATTATATCCGAGCCGGGTCTCCAAAAACAAGGTCGCGCCCGTCTTGAACGCCCGCCCGAAGCGTGGTATTTTTAAGAGGCGCCATGGCCAATCACGCGGATCCTTCTCCCATCATCACCATCGAAAGGCACATCCTCGGGGAGCAGAGCTTTCACCCGGAGGCGACGGGCGTCCTGACCAACATCCTCTACGACCTGGCCCTCGCCGGCAAGGTCATCGCCAGCAAGACGACGCGGGCCGGCCTGGCCGAGATCCTCGGGCGGACCGAGGACATCAACATCCAGGGCGAGACGGTCATGAAGCTCGACCGCTTCGCCGACCTGACCGTCACCCGGCTGACCGACCACACCGGGCGGTTGGCTGGCCTGGCCTCCGAAGAGAACGCCGAGTTCATGCCCATCCCCGACAAGTACCCGATGGGCAAATACCTCCTCGTCTTCGACCCGCTCGACGGCTCGGCGAACGTCGACTTCAACATGCCCGTGGGCACCATATTCGGCATCTACAGGAGGCAGAAGGAGTCCGGCCCGGTCACGGAATCCGAGTTCCTCCAGCCCGGACGGAACCTCGTCGCCGCAGGCTACATCGCCTACGGGACGAGCACGATGTTCGTCTATACGGCCGGGCACGGCGTCCACGGCTTCACGCTCGATCCGGCGGTCGGCGAGTTCCTGCTGTCGCACCCAAGCATCAGGATCCCCCAGGCCAAGTATTTCAGCGTCAACCTCGGCTATCAGATCTACTGGAGTCCCGGCGTCCTGCGCTTCACCGAGTACCTCCAGGGGCATAGCGGCGGCATCAAGGGCCTGTCCCTGCGCTACATCGGGACGCTCGTCTCCGATTTCCACCGCAACCTCCTCGCCGGCGGCGTCTTCTACTACCCGGCCGATTCGAAGGACCCCAAGGAGCCGTCCGGGAAGCTGCGCATCCTCTACGAAGCCGCGCCGCTCGCTTTCATAGCCGAGCAGGCCGGGGGCTACGCCTCGAACGGCAAGGGCCCCATCCTCGATGTCGCGCCGCGCTCGCTCCACCAGCGAACGCCGCTCTTCATCGGCAACCGCGACCTCATCGGCAAGGTCGAGGAATTCATCCGCGATCTCGACCGCTGACGCGTCCCTGCTTCCCCTGGTCCATGAAATGTGATATTCCTTTCGGCTCGAGGAGGTGTTCCCATGTCACCCACCCGCCGCTCGTTCATCAAGACCGGGACGATCTCGCTGGCCGCGCTCGGGCTCGGCCCCGTCAAGGCCGCCCCGGCCGCGTCCGATCGCTCCCAGGAGCTCAAGAACCTGGTCCAAGGCGTCGAGCCGCTCGCTCCGGAGGACTACGCCCTGCGCCGGGAGAAAGCCCGACGGCTTCTCGCCGAGAACGGCTTCGACGCCGTGTTCATCGGCGGCGGCACGAATCTCTTGTACTTTACCAAGGTCGGCTGGTGGCTGAGCGAACGCGTCTTTGGCGTCGTTCTCAGCCGTAAGAAGGAGCCCATCTGGGTCTGCCCGGCCTTCGAGGCCGAGCGCGCCAAGGAGCTCGTGCCTGCCAGCCAGGAGATCCGGACGTGGGAGGAGCACGAGAACCCCTACGCGACGATCGGCGGCGTCCTCAAAGACCTCGGCGCCGCGACCGGCCGGCTGGGCACGGCCCCGGACCTCAGGGCGTTCGAGGTGTATGGCCTCGGCCGGACGCTCGGCGCGGCCCATATCGTCGACGGCGCGGCGATCACCGAGGGCTGCCGCGGCACCAAGACGGCCAAGGAGATCGCCTATATGGACCTGGCCAACCGCATCACCAAGCTCGCCTACCGGGAGGGCTTCAAGGCGCTGCGGGAAGGCATGACCACCCGCGACCTGGCCGGGGCCATCGCGGCGGCGAATCAGAAGCTGGGCTCCCCCGGGGGCGGCGGGCCGCAGTTCGGCCCCAACACCGCGTTCCCGCACGGCTCGCAGGCGCCGCGGACGCTCACGCCCGGCGACGCGGTCCTCGTCGACGGCGGCTGCGCCGTCGAGGGCTATCGTTCCGACGTCACCAGGACCGTCGTTTTCGGGAAACCTTCCGACAAGCAGCGCCGCGTTTGGGACATCGTCAAAAAGGCCCAGGACGCCGCGCTGAAGGCCGCCAGGCCCGGCGCGACCTGCGCATCGGTCGACGCCGCGGCGCGCAAGGTCGTCGAGGATGCCGGGTACGGACCGGATTACAAGTACTTCGCGCACCGCCTCGGACACGGCATCGGCATGGAAGGCCACGAATACCCCTATCTCGTCAGGGGAAACACGCTCAAGCTCGAGCCGGGGATGACCTTCAGCAACGAGCCGGGCATCTACATCTACGGCGAGTTCGGCATCCGCACCGAGGATTGCATGGTGGTCACGGAGAACGGCGCCCGCTATCTCGGAGGCATGGAGGCGAGGTCGATCGAGGAGCCGATCGGGCCGGAATGAGCGCCGCCGGGCGGCCAGACGGACGGTCGAGCCGTTAGCCGGCCGCGAGGATCTTCCGGATCTTCTGGGCGTAGGCCTCGCTCGCCGCGTCGGGCGTCGCGATGACGATGGCGGCGGCCGAAGAGATCCCCAACCCCAGCTCCACGGCCCGGGCGATCTGCTCCTGGGCGAAGATGGCCGGCTTCATGATGGCGTCGTTCGAGCCCAGCTCCTTGAGGATGGCCACGCCCACGGCATCGACGGCGATGCGGTCCGTCCCGGCCAGGAAGACGCCGGCGTCCTTGCGCGGCCCGGACATCGGGCCCTCGTCGACGAAGGCCACGAGCCCGTCGAGGACGATCAGGGCCGGCTTGTAGGCGGAGTTGATCTCGGCGATCATGCGCCGCTGGTCGGGCGAGGCGTGGAGCTCGCGCATGAGCGTCGTGCCCTTGCGCGGCACCGTGCCGACGGAGTTCTTGAGCGACATCGTAAACACCCCGCCGTACTGGTGGGTCTTCAGGCAGCAGGTCGAGACGACCCGCTCGGTCTCGACGACGGGCTTGGCGATGAGGAAGCCGTCCTTCCAATGGGATCCCGGAGGGGCGATCTTGACGTAGCCCTCCGCGCCGAGCTCGTCGAAGTTCAGGACCTTGGCGTCGAAGGAGCCGGCCAGCGCGGGAATGCCCTTCTTTTCCAGGACCTGCGGCGTCGGCTCCGGCCCGCTCCGGTCCCCGATGGCGAGGCTCTTCGCCCCTTTGTCGCGCATGTGGCCGAGGAGGGCCTTGAGCGTATCGACGTGGGTCGAGCCGGGCGTCTCGTCGGACGTGTTGAAGTTCGGCTTGATGAGGACGCTCTTTCCCTTGACCGGGGCGAACTTCAGGAGGTCGAGGCATTTCTTGACGCCGTCGGCCCGCGAATCGGTCCTGACCAGGACGACCCGGGCCTTGCCCGCGGCGCCGGCGGCGCGCGCCAT
>Ga0326726_10006022_pt1 | contig 10935 bp, 9 predicted proteins | sample MHFenrmetagenome_2_FD_207603 | JGI IMG/M metagenome (GOLD analysis project Ga0326726, IMG submission 207603) | Lab enriched peat soil microbial communities from Michigan Hollow, Ithaca, NY, United States - MHF15MN | ecosystem: Environmental > Terrestrial > Soil > Wetlands > Peat | place: USA...
TGGGCGAAGAGCTACTTTCCACAAAAGGGCAACGCCGGCAGGCCTTCTGGAGCATTGGACTTCCCCTCCGACGCCTGAAGGAGTCGCGCCAGCTTCACGACAACCTGCGTGAGGCTGTCGTGCTCAGGTCGGCGACGATTCCGCTTGTCCGTCGGAGACGCTGATGAACCGGGCCGCGTAGATCAAGGGGAGGCTGAGGAGAGTGACCGCCATCTTTATCACGTACTGCCCCGTGATCAGCGGAAGGAGCGGGAGGGTTCCGGCAAACGCAACGGCGACAAAGAGGAAGCTGTCAACCGCGGTGGAGACCGCATTGCTGGCGAGAACGCGCACCCACTTGCCTCCGCCGATGCGGGCTTTCCAGGCGGCGAAGATTTCAACGTCGATCCATGAGCTCACCAGGTAGGCAAAGAGGCTTGCCGTTATAATCCGGGGGGTGGCACCGAGCACGGTCACAAACGCATCGCGCTGGCTAAAGAAGGGGGGAGTCGGGAGCGACAACACGAAATCGCTGTAGAGGGCGAGGAGCGCGTTTGCTGCGAAAGCGCCAAGGATAACATGCCGGGCGCGGGTTTTCCCCAGCCTCTCGTTGATGAGGTCGATCAGCGTGAAGGTCAGCGCATAGATGAAAACGCCGCCCGGCGCCTGCAGCCCGCAGAGTTCAAGTGGTCGCCCTGCAGTGATGTTCGCGATCAGTTCGCAGGCTACGTAGAGGGCAATGAGAAGAGGAACCCCGATTCCGGTCACCGTCGTCCCGCCCGTCTCCCGTGTTCGCGGCTGACCACCGTATGGATGCCACCACGAATCCGGTAGTCTACGGTCACCCTCATCCATTGCGGGGAGGCCACGCGGGTCAGATCTTCGAGGATTCGGTTCGCCAGATGCTCCTGGTAGATCCCTGCATTGCGGTACGAGAGCAGATAGTATTTAAAGGACCGCAGCTCGAGGATGGCTGTGCGTGGAATGTATTCAATCCTCACGCTGCCGAAATCCGGGAGGCCCGACCAGGGGCAGACCGCAGTGAATTCATCGGTATCGATTGCAACAACAATTTCCTTCCCCGGGTATTCGTAAGGGAAAGTCTCCAGGGCTTGAACATCAATTGTTGAAAGATCCTGGACGTCGTACCGCCGGTCCAATGGCTTGGGGGGAGGGGATCGTTTGGGACGCACGGATTATCTCCTCGAAAGTGGATGGAAATATACCGGATTCCCGAGGAAAAGTAAATTCATGACACGCATGGTACTTGCGGGGCTGCTGACGGTGCTGGCGGGGTGCTCGTCCTTCCCGGCGCGCACCGGCGAGGGATCTTCCGCGTCCGTCTCCACCGTTAGCGGATGGGTGAAGAAATCGTTTCTTCTGACAGACCCCGGCCACGCAGAATTCCGCGCGCGGTACGATACGGTGACTGTGGATGAAAACCTGACGGGTATGATTCATTCCCTCTCGGCAGGCGTGGAGGTGATGGTCTTTTACGGGCCGTGGTGCAGCGACAGCAGGAAGCTTGTACCGGTGTTCCTGCGGATTGCAGAGAGGGCGGGAATCCTCGATGAACGAGTCCGGTACTATACTCTGGATCGGTCGAAGAAAAGCGGCGATGGCCTGACAGAGCGGTATGCTGTGGAGAAGGTCCCCACGTTCATTTTTCTGAAAGGGGGGAAAGAGATCGGAAGAGTGGTGGAATCACCCCGGACTACCCTGGAGGGAGATATCGTTGCGATCCTTGTGGCGGCCGCCCCGCACGGAGAATTATGAAGTTTGATACGCCATTGCTTTCAGAAGAGTGATGCGTCGTTGCACCGGAGGATGAGTTCCCAGGAGATCCGCAAAAAAACCCTCGTGATTGTTAGCCTCGCGGCCAAGGGGATCCGCAATGCAGAGATGCGCGGTCCCCTTTTTTATGAGCCGCGTCGGGTCGTCCGCCGCGGCGATCTTTTCGAGGGCGGATGCCAGTCCCCCGGGGTTTCGCGTCAGCTCGGCGCCTGACGCGTCGGCGAGATACTCCCGTTGCCGCGAGACAGCCATCGCCAGGAGGTTGGCAATGAACGGTGCAAGGACCATTGCGATGATCCAGAGACCGAACAGGATCAGCATCGCAGGGCCGCCCCCGCTCCGCGAGCTTCGCCGGCTTCCCTTCGTGCCGCCGAAACGGAACATCCGGGTCCCGAACTCCGCAATCAGCATCACCGCGCCGATAAGAGAGGCAACAACCGTCATCAGACGAATATCCTCGTTCCGGATGTGGCTCATCTCGTGGGCGATGACCCCCTGGAGTTCGTCCCGGTTCAGTCTCTCCACCAGTCCCTCCGTCACCGCGATCGACGCATGGGCGGGGTCCCTTCCCGTTGCAAAGGCGTTCGGGTCGGGATCGGGGACGAGGTAGATCTTCGGGCGTGGAAGGCCGGCTGCAATCGACATCTCCTCGACGATGTTGATCAGCGGCCGGTATCTGGGGTTCTCTTCCGGAACCGGCGTTGCAGTGGCTGATGCGAGGACGGCAGCATCGCCGTGCGTGGCGCTGCGGACGGCTCCCACAGAGGCAACGGCGACGGCGGCAAGCGTGGCAAAGGGAATCGGGAAGGGCATAGTTGCGTCGTCGGTCAGGAGGGGGCCGAACAGGAAGAGATCGAGGCCGAAGCCAAGAAAGCCGACGAACAGAACGAACAGCACGAGAACCAGAATCGTCAGCCGTCTGTTCTGCCCCTGCTGCTCATAGATATTCCGCGGGAGGGGAGGCATGGAGCGGGGATCACTTCTTCAGGGAAAGGTCGACCGTCGGAACGGCTCGATCCCCGGCTTCCGTGATCTCGAAGAGTTCTGATCGCTGGAAATTGAATATTCCGGCGATAATGTTCCCCGGGAACACCTGCTGGGCAATGTTGAACCGTGTCGCGATATCGTTGTAGAACTGCCGGGCGAATCCAATCTTGTTTTCGGTGCTTGCGAGCTCTTCCTGGAGCTGTTTCGCGTTTTCGTTGGCCTTCAGGGTGGGGTAGTTCTCGGCCAGCGCGAACAGGCGGGAGAGGGCACCGGAGAGCGCGCTCTCTTTCGTTGCTGCGTCGGCTATCCCGGAAGCGCCTGCGGCGGCGTTCCGTGCCTGGATGACCTTCTCCAGGGTTTCCTGCTCGTACTGCATGTATCCCTTCACGGTATTGATCAGGTTGGGAATGAGATCATGCCGGCGCTTGAGCTGAACGTCAATTTGCTTCCATCCGTTTTCCACCTGGTTCCGGAGGGAAACAAGCCGGTTGTACTGTGCTACGGCCCAGAAGAGGACCAGCAAACAGAGAACGAGCAAAACGAGAAAAGGCATGGAGATTCTCCACCGATGTGAGTGCAACTTCTGCACAAACGTAGGCAGATTTCGCACTGAAATCAAACCCCCGGCCTTTCATTGACATTCCGCGGGGCTATGGATATATTTCCATCTCCAGCAAAGACGGAACTCCCATGAGTGACGACGACAATCAGTCACAGTCTGAAAAAGAGAAGCTTCTCGAAGAGATCCGGCGGCGGGCGGAAGAAGCCGAATTGAAGCGATTGGAAGAGGAGGAGACGCAGGCCCCGGCCGAGGTGCCGACGCCGGTGCCGGTGATTGATGAGGTATCCCCCCCTCCGGCGCCACCCGTGGAGCAGACAGCGCTTCCCCCGAAGGCGGTCCGGGATCAGAAAGTCCTCGTCATTCGTGAACGCCTGACGATCGCACTTGACCGTGGCAAGTATGACAAGGCGGTCGAACTGCTGAACGAGCTGAGCACCCTGCTCCCCGGGAGTTCGGAGGTCGAGGAATTCCGTCAGCGGATCTCCGTGGCCCGGGAACAAAAACGGCAGACGCAGGGGAGGAAGCGGATGTCGTCGGAGAGGAAGTCGGCCACAGATTCCTCCGTCGGCCGGGAGGGAAAGGCCGCACAGCGAAAGAAGGTCCTCGAACTTCTTGATCTGGCCCAGAGCAACTACCAGCAGGAAAAGTACGACAGGGCGCTCGAGAGCGTTGAAGAATTGCTCGGCATCGATCCCGGCAACGAAGACGGTGAGAGCCTCAAGCAGCAGATCGTCAAAGCCCAGCGCATTGCCGAGCTGATCAAACGCGAGGAAGCCCGGGCGCGTGCGGAGCAGGCTTCCCTTCACCCTGCGCGGGAAGAGGAACCTGTCGCACCGATTTCCCATGAGGAAGGGGAGGTCTGGGGAACATCCACTGCGGTCCAGCCCGGCGACATGGGACTGGAGCTGCCGCCGGAGGAAAAGGGGCCTCTTGCGCCACCGAAGCTTCCACTGGTGAGCAGGATGGCCAACCGGGTTTCGAAAATCAAAATACCGGTGAAGACGCTGAGTATCATCGGTGGGGCCCTGGTTCTTGCGGTGGCGGGATATCTCCTCTTCGATAGCATCAAGAACGCCGTCGCCCCTCCTCTCTACTCCGTGCTGGTGTACCCTGCTTCGACCGCGGCGACTGATAGCGCGAGTCTCTGGACGGCGGACGGTCTGACCGAAGGGATCATCTCCGACCTTGCGGGGATTAGCGGCATACGCGTCATCGGGGAGGCGACGAGTTTCGCATTCAAGAATTCGGGCCGCGACGTTGTCCGGAGCGCCAGAGGGCTGGGTGCCAACTTTGCCCTGCAGATCTCCCTTGGACGGGTAGGAGACAAGATTGCGTTACAATCCTCGCTCTATGATTCGCTGAAGGGACGGGTAGTGTGGAGTTCGACGATGCAGAGTTCCCTTCGTGAACTGCCAGCGACCCGCAGGGAGGTGGTGCGAAAACTTCTCGCGTTCCTCGAAGTCGAATTGAAGCCTGAAGAGGAGACCGCACTTCGCCGGACCCCCACGCCGGCCGCCGGCTCCTTTGATCTGTATCTCCGGGCGCGAGCCATGCTCCGGGCGTTCGATGGATCCGGGGCGCGGGCGGTGATCGATGCCTTTCAGCAGGCGGTTCGGGCCGACTCATTTTATGCCGAGGCGCATGCAGGACTGGGATGGGCGTTTGTCCGGGCATATGAGGCTGACAGGGAGGGTCCCGAAGCGTACCTGACGCAGGCGCGGTGGAGTGTCCAGCGGGCCCTCACGCTCACACAGCGAAACGCGGAGACCTTCCGGGCCTGGGGGGTGGTTGAACAGTACGGCGGGCAACGGCTGAAAGCCGTGGAGCGCCTGGAGCAGGCGGTTGCGATTGCCCCGAGCGATGCGGAGGCACAACGCAGGCTCGCTATTGCCTCTCTGTCGGCGGGTCGCATGGAGCAGGCACTCAAGGCGGCACAGCGCGCCGTGGCGGATGATCCGGGGTCGGTCGATTCCTACACGGTCCTCGCGGAGGTGCAGCAGTATATGGGCGACTTCAAAAGCGCCTCGCAGAACTATGATCTGGGTCTTCGCCTTGCCCCGGACAAGAGCGGATATGCGGCGGCAGGTCTCGTCGACGTACTCGTGCGCCTCCAGCAGCATGAACGTGCCATCGATATTCTCCAGGACCGACTTGCCCGGGTGCGCGACAGCTACGAAGATCTCTACAAGCTGGCGCGGGTGCAGCAGTTGGCCGGCCGGTCGAAGGCTGAATGGTTTTCCGCGCTGCAGAGAGCACGGACGGTAGTGGAAGAGCGGCTCAGGGAGAATCCGCGCGATGCGGAAGCTTTCTCGTGGAAGGCGATGATTCATACACGCCTCGGAGAGTTCAAAGATGCCACCGCGGCGTTGAAGCAGGCGCAGGAAATCGATCCCAACGATATCGCGGCGCTGTACAACGGTGCCCGGATGTATGCGCTCCAGAGTGACAAGTCGCAGGCCCTCGAACTGCTCAGACGTGCAGTGACCCGGCGGTACAGTCTGCCGAGTATTCTCGACATGGATTTTTACAACCTGCGTCCGGAACCCGACTTTCAGCAGATCGTTGCTCACTGAGCGCTCCCTTTCTCGCGCAGTCACAGTGGTGCACGGAGATCTGTGATGTGCGCTGGGGACGCGTCGGGCCTGCGTTGACAATCCCCGCAAAAAAGGATATCTTCCTCTATTCATGTAGTTCTTCACGCGAATCTCATTATCACTTCTGACGCCGTGCCCGACCTCGACGACGCCGTACGACAAGAACAGCGCAAAAAAGCCGGTGACTTCTTGAAGATGGCTGATAAGCTCTTCAAGGGGGGCGACTTCGAGGGAGCAGCCCGGCTTGTGCAGAACGCCATGGCGACGGATCCACACAATCCCTACGCTATTGCGTATCACGAGCGGATTAAGTACGCGATCCATCAGAAGCAGCAGGACAAGACCCAACCACCTCCCGCCGGGGTATCTCCTCCTCCCCAGAAACCCACTCCGTCCAGTCAACGGATGACCGTGCCGCCCGCACCCCCGTCTTCGCCGGCAAAGGCCACCAATCCGGAAATGGCCCGTCGGGCTGCGGAAACCGTGGCGAGGGCGGAAGAGGAGCGCCGCCGTGCGCAACTCGATTCGCAGCGCGATGCTATCGTGGACGAGGCGCGGCGTAACGCCATTACCGAAGTGAAACGGAAAGCGGAGGATGATGCGCGCCGGAGGGTGGACGAAGAAAAACATCGGCTGGCGGAAGAGGATATCCGGAAACGGCTCGAAGAGGCGAACCGGAAACTCGAAGAGGAGCGACGTCGGTTTGAGCAGGAGATGAAGAAGAAGCAGGATGAGGAAGGCCGTCGCAAAGTGGAGGAGGAAGCGCGGCGAAAGGTGGAGGAGGAGGAGCGGCGCAAAGCGGAGCATCAGGCGCGTGAGCGCATCGAAGCGGAAAGCCACCGGCAGATCGAGCAGGAACGAAAACGTCTTGAAGAAGAGACCCGGCGCCGCATGGAGGAAGAGCGCAAACGACTGGAGGCCGAGCTCGGCGCACGGCTGGAAGAGGAACGAAAAAAGTTTGACGAGCTCCGGCGCAAGGATCAGGAAGCCGCGGAGGCGAAACGGCACGGGGAGGAGGAGCGGCTCCGGAAGGCGGAGGAGGAATCGAAACAACGCCTTGAAGCGGAGCGGAAACGGATCGAGGAGGAAATCCAGGCACGGGCGCGCGAGGAGCGAAAACGTCTGGAAGAACTCTACCGGAAAGAACAGGAACAGGCAGAAACCCGGCGTAAGTCGCAAGAGCAAATCAATCAGGAAATTGAAGAGAAGGTCCGTCAGCAGGTCGAGGCGGAGCGCCAGCGGTTGGACGAAGAGCGTCGGCGCATTGAGGAAGCGGCACAGGTACGGATTGAGGAGACTGCGCAGACGCGGCTGAAGGCTGAACGGGAGCGGCTCGAGATCGAGACGCGCGCACGGATCGAGGAAGAGCGGTTGAAGCTGGACGAGATGCGCCGCCAGGAAGAGGAACGCCGGCGGCAGTTCGAGTCGGAAATCGTCAGCCGGGCGGAAGAAGAGCGCCGCAAGCTTGAAGAGACCTTCCGGCAGGAGCAGGCGGAGGCGGAGGAACGGCGGCATGCGGAAGAACAGCGGCTGCACGAGGTGGAGGAACAGGCCGCACGCCTTCTCGGGGAAGAGCGGGACCGCCTCGTAGTGGAACGGCGCCGCATTGAAGAAGAGGGCGAAACACGGCTTGCGGAGGAACGGCGAAAGCTCCAGTATGAGGAGCTCGAGGCACGACGGCGCACGGAGGATGAGGTCCGACGCCAGATCGAAGAGGAATTCCGGCGCCGGCTGGCGGAAGAGCGTGAACGCCTGGCGGAGGAACAGCGACGACAGTTCGATGTGGAACGTCAGCGTGTGGAGGGGGAAGCACACCGGCGTGCGGAAGACGAACGCCTCCGGCTGATGGAGGAGGAGCAGCGCTCAACAGAGGAAGCGCGTCGCAAGGAAGAAGAAGAGAAACGACAGCGCGAGGAAGAAATCGCGGTCCTCAAGGCCAAAGAAGAAGAGGAAACCCGGAAGTACGAAGAGGCCGTCCGTCAGGCGATCGAGGAAGGCCGGCGCCTCGCCCAGACCAAGAAGACGCGCGGCTATCTCGACCGGGCGAAGGAACTGGTGACCGAGGCACAGTTCGACGAGGCGCTCAAGGAAATCACCAAGGTCTTCCGGATCGACCCCACGAGTGCGGATGCGCGCGCACTCGAACAGACAATTTACACCGCCCGCGACGAACACCTTCACCGCGAACAGGAAGCGCTGAAGATGCACGAGGAACAACGGCGGAAAGTGGAGGAGATTCAGCGAAAGCTCGAGGAAGTCTCCCGACGGGAGGAAGAAGAACGCCAGCGCCGCGCCATCCGCGAAACAAAAATCGCGGGATGCCTGCAAAAAGCCCGGGACTATTTGAAGGAACAAAAATTCGACCGCGCCCTTAACGAGATCGAGACAATGTACGCGATGGACCCGGGGAACGCCGAGGCGCAGGAACTGGAAGTGCAGATCCTCAACGCGCAACGGAAATCCGCCGACGTTCGCGCGATCGCGCGGGTCCGGACCAAAGAGGGCGAAGAATGGAAGAAGGAAGAAGAAGAAAAAGAGCGTGCGGCGCAGGCGGACCGTGAACGCCTCCGCCAGGAGTCCGCGCAGACGTACCGCAATGTGGTAAAGCAGGCTTGGGTCGACGGAATCCCGACACCGGAAGAACACTCCATGCTGGAAGTCGTCAGAATCTCGCTCGGCATCCCCGATACCGACCACGAAATCATGGAACGCGAAGTGCAGCTGGAATCCTATGCCGAGGCGTTACAGTCTGCATGGAAGAACGGGCTCGTTGCCCCGGAGGACGAAAGCACCAACGAGAAACTCCGACAGCTCTACGGCGTCAGCCTCGAAGATCACCGGGCGATCCAGGCGAGCCTTCTGGCGAACCGCTGATATCCCGTCGTCGTGCTACCGGGCTCCGAAGACCCGGGAGCGCAATACCACCCTCCGATACATCACCGTCAGACCCCACACTCCGTTCATGACCAGAAGGTTCATCCAGAGGTAGCCTTCGAGGTTTCCGGCGAGCGAACAGAGCGTCAGGAGAAAAAGCTCTGTGCCGATGCCGAGAAGGCCGGAGAGTCGAAGACCGACAGGGTCTGCGTGCCACCGCCGGTGCCGCTCCCCGGAGAAGGCTTCCGTGCCGCGCGACCAGCGATCGATGCGAAGTATCAACGCGTCCTGCCAGCCGTAGAAGATCCGGAAGACCCGCTGCAGCATCAGTACCCGGGGATCCCCGCGGAAGTCCTCCTCCCTGATCTCTTCGGTCAACCGATTGGTGGCATACGACTCCTCCAGATGGAGGAACGCGGTCTGGTAGAAGACGTGGTAGGAGACGCGAAGAGAGATTCCCAGAAACCCTGCCAGGGCCAGTAGCCAGAATGTTGCGGTGCCGTGATTCTTCGTGAGCACCAGACCAATCGCCCCGAACACTGCCAGGTTCACGATGAAGTCTCCGATCGAATCCAGGAAGCGACCGATTCTGCTGTACATTGATTTTGCGCGAGCGAGCTGGCCGTCCGCTGAATCAAGAATATCCTTCGCCGTGATGCAAAGCCCCGCGGCAATGGTTGTCCCTTCGCTGTTCGCGAGATACAGAGCCGCCGCCACAAGCCCGACGAACGTGCTAACTATCGTCACGTGATTTGGCGTGACGGATGTCCGGTACAGCAACCGCACAAGCAAACCCGCCGCCGGACGGAGCGCATAGGTGTTGATCAGCTCGTCGGAGACGCCGGACTTGACCGATGCCTGATAGCTATATCCTCCCGGGGGTGGCATGGGCAAATGTTACCGAAATTTTCCGTATACTTACAGTCAGCTTCTTTTTCCACTACCGATAAAAGACTATGAAACTGCAACAGATTGGAATTCTTACCGGAGGGGGCGATTGCCCGGGACTGAATGCGGTCATTCGCAGCATTGCCAAACCCGCCATGGCACATTTCAACGCCAAGGTAATCGGCATCCTTGACGGATACGAAGGGATGGTGGAGGGACGGGCCAGAGAGCTGACCCCCATCGACGTGCTGGGCATTATCAACCAGGGCGGAACGATCCTCGGCACCTCAAACAAAGGAGACCCCTTCCATTTTCCGATGGGTGAACGGACCAATCTGAGAATCGTGGACGCGTCGGATCAGGTTCTTGATACATATCGAAACCTGAAACTGGACGTGCTGTTCACGATCGGGGGAGATGGGACCCAGATTATCGCCAATAAGCTCGGCGGCATGGGATTGAATGTCATCGGAATTCCCAAAACCATCGACAACGATCTCGAGGCAACGGATATAACGTTCGGTCACGACTCGGCGCGTGCGGTTGCGACGGAAGCCATCGACCGGCTTCAGACCACGGCATCCGCTCATCACCGCGTAATGGTCATTGAAACCATGGGACGCTACGCGGGGTGGATCGCGCTGGGTGCGGGAGTTGCCGGAGGGGCTGATATCATCCTGATACCGGAAATTCCTTTTACCTGGGAATCGGTCTTCAGTGCGGTGCTCAAGCGGAGCAAGGGGGCCAAGTTCAGTATCGTTTGCGTTGCCGAGGGCGCGAAACCGGAGAACGGCGACATCAGTGTGCGAGAAGTGGACAAGAAGCGGACAGATCCCGTGCGCCTGGGGGGAATGGGCGAGCTGATCGCCAAGCGCATCGAGGACGAAACCGGTCTGGAGACACGAGTCACCGTGCTCGGGCATGTTCAGCGCGGCGGGAGCCCGACGGCGTACGACCGGCTGCTTGCCACCCGGTTCGGGGCGGTTGCGTTGCAGGCCGCTTCGCAGGCGCAATTCGGGGTTATGGCAAGTCTGCAGAAGAACGAGGTCGTCACCGTCTCTCTCAAAGACGCCATCGGCAAGCAGCGGCTGGTTCCGCCGGATTCTCAGCTGGTCTTTGCCGCACGCGCGGTCGGGACATGCCTCGGGGACTAGCAGGCTGCTGAAAAACTCAGAGAATTAGTTTTCCACATACGTTAGACTCGGTGGTGTGTGTGTTATATTTGCAGCGCACAATAATCATCGAGGAGACCCGCCG
>Ga0326726_10006023_pt1 | contig 10935 bp, 10 predicted proteins | sample MHFenrmetagenome_2_FD_207603 | JGI IMG/M metagenome (GOLD analysis project Ga0326726, IMG submission 207603) | Lab enriched peat soil microbial communities from Michigan Hollow, Ithaca, NY, United States - MHF15MN | ecosystem: Environmental > Terrestrial > Soil > Wetlands > Peat | place: USA...
GAACCCGCCGGCGGTGACGATCTTGCCCGACCCTGGGCCGAATGCAATTCGCCTGCAAAGCGACTCCTCGCGGGTGCTGCGGAAGGGTGGAAACGGACTAGTGAGACCACGATTTCTCCTTCGCCAGCCTGTTCACAGCCTCGACATACACCTCGGCACGATGCTCGTAGTTGCGGAACATATCGAAACTGGCACAGGCAGGCGACAGCAGTACTGCATCGCCGCTATGCGCCAGCCGTGCCGCCAGTTGTACTGCGTCATTCATATCCACTGCATGCAGCACATCTACACCGGAACCATTCAGTGCAGAGGCTATCAGCGGTGCATCGCGTCCGATCAACACCACCGCGCGGGCGTGTTGTGCCACCACCGGATTAAGCGGTGTGAAATCCTGCCCTTTGCCTTCACCGCCGGCGATCAATACCGCCTTGCATCCCAACCCCTGCAGCGCTGCGATGGTCGCGCCGACATTGGTGCCCTTGGAATCGTCGTAGTAAGCGATGCCATCGATCTCTGCCACACGCTCCACGCGATGCGGCAGCCCCTTGAAACTGCGCAGCGCTTCAATCAGCACAGGCATCGGAAAATCTATAGCCCGGCTCAGGGCCAATGCGGCCAGCGCATTCGCCACGTTATGCATACCTACCAGCTGCAACTCGCTGGCTTTGAGCAATTGCTGCTTGCCTTGCATCAACCAGATGTCTTCATCAACGCGCTCTATGCCGAAATCACTTTCTGTCTCCGGCGAATTCAGGCCGAACGTGATAATCTTGCAATCTTTGCGTGCCATGTTCATGCTGCGCTCATCATCGCGGTTCAAAATCTGCACACTGCAACCGGCAAAGATCCTTGCCTTGGCGGCAATGTATTCAGCCATATCAGCATAACGATCGAGGTGATCTTCGCTGATATTCAGCACCGTCGCAGCATCAGCATTGAGGTTATAGGTGGTTTCCAGCTGGAAACTGGACAGCTCCAAGACCCACACCTCGGGCTGGTTCACACCACGCTCCAGCACCACGTCCAGCACCGCCGGAGAGATGTTGCCTGCCGCTACCGCATCCTTGCCGGCAGCCTTGCACAAATGTTCGACCATGCTGGTGACGGTGGTCTTGCCGTTCGCACCGGTGATTGCGAGAATGTGCGGGCGGTTATCCTTCGGCAAGGATTGCGCGAACAATTCGATGTCCCCCACCACCTCGATACCGCGTGCGACCGCCCTCGCCACTGCAGGGTCGCGCAGCGGCACTCCGGGACTGATAGCAATCAGCTCGATGCCGTCAAACAGCGCATCGTTGAAATTCCCGCAGTAGATTTGACCGGCGGCAACGTACTGTCCGATCTCGGCCAGACTCGGCGGCGCGCTGCGACTGTCCGCCACACGCAATTGTGCCCTTTGCGCGCTGAGCCAGCGCACCATGGACAATCCGGTTTCACCCAGGCCGAGCACCAACACAGATTTGTCTTTATGCTGTGTCATATCAACTTGAGGGTCGCCAGACACGGCCATATTGGCAATATCGTTAGTTGCCGCCATAACTTTTGCTGTGCTCACATGAGCCTCCCCCAACGCTTGCATGCTTAGCTTTTTCATTTAGCCCCCACGATCATCTCAAGTTGAGGGTCGCCAGACCCGGAAATACCGGCAATATCGTTATGATCCGGAAGCGCACGTAGGCGTTTGGTGTCGCCATAACGCTCACTGTGTTCACATGAGTCTCCCCCAACGCTTGCGTGCTGCGCTTCTTCATTTGGCTCTCCGCGATCATCTCAACTTGAGGGTAGACAGACCCACCAATACCAGCAATATCGTTATGATCCAGAAGCGCACTACCACTTGCGTTTCTTTCCAGCCTTTCAGTTCGAAATGATGATGCAGTGGCGCCATGCGGAACACGCGCTTGCCAGTGAGCTTGAACGAGGCCACCTGGATCATCACCGAGATCGCCTCGACTACGAATACTCCGCCCATGATGAACAGCGCCAGCTCCTGACGCACGATCACTGCCACCGTGCCGAGTGCCGCTCCAAGTGCCAGTGCACCAACATCACCCATGAACACCTCGGCGGGATAAGCGTTGAACCACAAAAAGGCCAGGCCAGCACCGGCAATTGCTCCGCAGAACACCGCCAACTCGCCTGCGCCGGGAATGTATGGAATACCGAGATATTTCGAGAACACCACATGGCCCGCCACATAGGCGAAGAGCGCCAGCGCGCCGCTCACCAGCACTGTTGGCATGATCGCCAGCCCGTCCAGTCCATCGGTCAGGTTCACTGCATTACTGGTGCCGACAATGACAAAATAGGTCAGCGCGATGAACAGCAATGCGGGAAGCGGGAACACCAGGAACTTGAGGAACGGCACGATGAGCTCGGTATGAGCAGGCAGGCTTGCACTGTTCCACAAATAGAACCCGATGAGCAACGCGACGATGGACTGCCAGAACACTTTGGCTTTGGCCGACAAACCCTTGGGATTGCGGTGCACTACCTTGCGGTAGTCATCCACCCAGCCGATCACTCCGAAACCCAACGTGGCAAGCAGTACCACCCATACATAATGATTGCGCAAGTCACCCCACAGCAGGGTAGTGATCGCAATCGAGATCAGAATCAGCGCACCGCCCATGGTTGGCGTGCCTGCTTTTACCAGATGCGTCTGCGGCCCGTCGCTGCGAACCGATTGACCGATCTTGTAAGCGGTCAGTTTGCGGATCATTTTCGGCCCGACCAGAAACGATATCCCCAGTGCGGTCATAGCCGCCAATACGGTGCGCAGCGTGATGTAATTGAACACGCTGAAGAACCTTACGTCCTGAGCCAGCCATTGCGCGAGTGCTAAGAGCATGATTCCTCCCGCAGTCGTGGTGGATCATTAATTTCCCCGGCTTCCAGAAATTGCACCACGCGTTCCATTTTCATGAAGCGCGAGCCTTTCACCAGCACCGTGGTGTTCCCGTCCAATTCCTTTTCCAGCGCATCCTGTAGAGCTTCGATATTTTCAAAGTGCCGCCCACCGCTACCGAATTCTCTTGCCGCGTTGGCGCTTAATGCGCCCAGAGCAAAAAGTCTTTCGATGCCGGCATGGCGCGCTTCTCTTCCCGTTTCGGCATGAAGGGATACAGCTTTCTCACCCAGCTCGCCCATGTCGCCAAGCACCAGTACCCTTTTGCCGGCGGCCCTTGCCAGCACACCGATCGCGGCACTCAACGAGGCAGGATTGGCGTTGTAAGTGTCGTCGATCAGGGTCGCTCCATGCCTGGCCAACTTGCGCTGCATGCGCCCGGCAACGCCGGCGAATTTTTCCAAACCGGCCGCGATGGTCTCCAGCGGAATATTCAATCCGATTGCGGCAGCGGTCGCCGCCAAAGCATTGCATGCGTTGTGCGCGCCCGGCACCTGCAAATCTGCCGTGAAATTTCCCTGCGGAGTACGCACCTCGATCTGCAAGCCAGATTCTTTCGGATGCCACCGACCTGACACATCAGCATGCTGGCCCAGACCGAATTCGAGCAACGGGTGCGCACCCACGAGAGTTCGCCACAAAGGCGCAGATTCATCATCGGCATTGATGATCGCCGTACCATTTGCTCGCAGCCCGGCAAAAATTTCCCCTTTCGCCCTTGCCACCGCCTCTACCGAACCCAATCCTTCCAGGTGCGCGGTGCTGGCGTTATTCACCAGTGCCATATCCGGGCAGGCGATGCGCGTCAGATAATCAATCTCTCCGGGATGATTCATGCCCATTTCGATCACCGCATAACGATGCTGGCTGCCCATTTTCAGCAGGGTCAGCGGCATACCGATGTCGTTGTTGAGATTCCCAGTGGTCGCCAGCACCGCAGTCTCGTTGCCGGCCGCTGCCTGCAGGATACCGGCCAGCATTTCCTTCACGGTGGTCTTGCCGTTGCTGCCGGTGATCGCCACCAGCGGAATATCGAATTGCTTGCGCCAGTAAGCTGCAAGCTTCCCCAATGCAAGGCGAGTATCTTCCACGACCAGGAGCGGGATGCCGGCACTCACCCGCTCCTTACCCCGCACCGCCTTTTTCCCTTTTATTATGCTGTTCGCATTCACCATAGCCGCGACTGCACCGTGGTTTGCGGCCTTCGCAACAAATTCATAGCCGTCGAAATGTTCTCCGCGCAACGCGATGAACAGATCGCCCTGCGCGAGTTTGCGGCTGTCGCTGGACACGGCAGTGAACTGAACATCAGCTCCGACCAACCGGCCATTCAAAACCTGCGCGGCCTGTGACAGCATCATCATGCGCGTTCCCCGGCATGACTGACTTTCAGCGCCTGTTCCGCCACCAGTACATCGCTGAACGGATGCTTTACACCGCTGATCTCCTGATAACGCTCGTGGCCCTTGCCCGCTATCAGCACTGTATCGATTTGCTGCGCGCGACTGATGGCACGCTGGATCGCCGCAGCCCGCTCCACGATGATCTCGCGGTTATCACCACTCATTCCGCCGACGATCTCCGCGATGATTTCTTGAGGATCTTCGCTGCGCGGATTATCCGAAGTGACGATGCACCAGTCGGAAAATCGCTCCGCGACTTTTCCCATCATGGCGCGCTTGCCGCGATCGCGATCGCCGCCACAACCGAATACGCAGATAAGCCTGCTGCCTCTCGGCGCGCTGGCCTCTCGCAACGCCAGCAGCACTTTTTCCAGCGCGTCGGGCGTGTGTGCATAGTCCACGATCACCGTCGGCTGCTGCTCATTGCCCACCCGCTGCATGCGTCCGGCGACGGCTTGCACTATTCCCAGTGATCGCACCGCATCGCTCAAGCCGATGCCGCTTGCCAGCAGTACCGCCAACGCGCCCAGCAAGTTCGCGGCGTTGAATCGTCCGATCAGCGCACTGTTCAACTGCGCTCCGCCCCAGCTGGTATGAACATCCAGCTGCAATCCATGTCCGCTCATTTCGGCCAGGTGGCCATAAACCATGCGGATACCCAGTTGTCCGGCAAATTTCATAGCGGCATCGCTCATGCCGTAACCGATCGCCTCGACGGTTTCATCCCTCAGTTGTTCAGCCAGCTTCGCGCCGAACTCGTCATCGAGATTCAGCACTGCATATTTCAACCGATCCCATACGAACAGTTTGCGTTTGCTCGCCGCGTAGCTTTCCATATCGCCGTGATAATCGAGATGATCGCGACTCAGATTGGTGTGCAGAGCCACATCGAAGCGCACACCGTTCACCCTTCCCTGCGCCAGCGCATGCGAAGACACTTCCATCGCAACGGCTTGCGCACCATCGCGCAAATAATCTGCTAGCAGACCATGAACAGTTACGGCATCAGGTGTGGTATTTGCACCGGCTTCCAGCTTGCCTGCGAAACCGTTGCCCAATGTCCCGATCATTGCGCATTTCCTTGAATTGTCGCTCAGTGCTTGCGCCACCCAATGGCATGTCGAGGTCTTGCCGTTGGTGCCGGTGATACCCACCATCCACAGATTTCCCGAAGGTGAACCAAATACTGTATCGGCCAACCACCCTGTCTTGTGGCGCAAATCCGCCACACCGAGATTGGGTATTTGCCATGCATCGTTCCATACGAAATGCTGCGATTCCCAGATCACCGCATTGGCGCCCTTTTCTATCGCATCTGATATGAACCGCCTTCCGTCTGTTTTCTCACCCGGACAGGCGACGAATGTATCTCCCTGTTGCAAGGCGCGACTGTCAGTCACCAGGTGTGTGATTGGCACTTTCAACGTCGCCAATTGTTCAAGAGGAAACATCACACTTCCTCCTTGATGACATCTGCAGTAGGCACTATGACGTTATCCAGCGGCGCATCGTTCGGCACGTTGAGAGCATGCAATGCCGCGCCGGTAACTTTGCTGAAAACCGGCGCAGCCACCATGCCGCCGTAATACTCGCCGTTGTTAGGCTCGTCTATCATCACCGCCACCACCAGGCGCGGATTTGATACCGGCGCAAAACCGACGAACGAAGCGACATAGCGGTTGACATAACGCCCGTCTTCCAGCTTGTGCGCGGTCCCGGTCTTTCCCGCCACACGGTAACCGGACACTTGTGCCAACGGAGCAGTTCCACCGGGCTGGGTTACCATCTCGAGCATATTTATCAGCGCGCGGGCAGTGCGTTCGGAAAACACTTTCTTTCCTGCCACCGACTCATCAAGTTTGAGCATCGATATCGGTTTCAATTCTCCATCGCTGGCGAAGATGGTGTAGGCACGCGCTAGCTGCAACAGGCTGACCGAAATGCCATGTCCATAGGATATGGTGGCCTGCTCGATGGGACGCCATGTTTTCGGGTCCCGCAATTTTCCCTCGGCCTCACCCGGGAAGTTGCTGCCTGTCTGAACACCGAAACCGCTATCCGAAAGTCCCCGCCAGAGCACCTCGGATTTCAGCGACAACGCCACTTTGGCCGCACCTACGTTGCTGGATCTTTGTATGATCTGCGAGACGGTCATCATCGCAGCCGGATGCTGGTCGTGAATTTTCCTGTTGTTTACCGTGAACACACCGTTCTCTGTGTTGATCAGGGTGTTCGGACGCACTTTGCCCGCCTCTATCGCCGTGGCCACTGCGAACGGTTTCATCGTAGAGCCCGGCTCGAACAGATCGGTTATCGCCCGGTTACGCATACTCTTGTTGCTGGCATTGTTGCGGCTGTTGGGGTTGTAGCCGGGATAGTTGGCGAGTGCCAGCACTTCACCGCTGCGCGCATCGAGAACGACTATCGCACCGGATTTGGCTCGATTCTGCCTGACTGCATACTCCAGTTCCTTGTAGGCAAGATGTTGCACTTTGCTATCCAGGCTGAGGACCACGTCTCTGCCTGGCTTGGACACATGAAGGCTGCCTGCATCCTCAACGATGTGGCCGCGCCTGTCCTTGATAACGCGCTGGCTGCCAGGTTTGCCGGCGAGCTGTTCCTGCAAGGCCAGTTCCAACCCTTCTTGCCCGTTATCATCCTGCCCGGTAAAACCCAGCGTTTGTGCGGCTTCCTCGCCAGCCGGATAATAACGACGATATTCCCGCTGCAACATTATCCCGGGTATATTCAGACCCACCACTTTCTCGACCTGATCGGGAGGCAGTTGTCGCTTGAGATAAACGAAATCACGTGAAGTATCGAACAGGCGATCCTTAAGTTCATTCGCATCCATGTCGAGGATTTGACCCAATTTCTTTAATTGTCGCGAGTCAGCTTCCACATCCGAAGGACTTGCCCAAACTGACTCCACCGGTGTGCTCACTGCAAGTGGCTCACCATTGCGATCGGAAATCATGCCGCGGTGAGCGCTGACTTCGATCACCCGGCTATAACGCGCATCGCCTTTTTTCTGCAAAAAGTCGTCGTGTATCCCTTGCAAATACACACCTCGGCCGAGCAAGCCGGTAAAGCCGGCCAGCATTACCATAAAAAGTACGATGGCGCGCCATCCAGGCAATATCGCCGTTACGTCTGCATGTGCGCTTGCCGCGTAATTCATTGTTGTGGCTATGCTCCGTTAATGCTCATTTAAGCTATACCCATCGCTATGCTCACTTCCTGTATGCCGGTTGCGCAAACGCTGGGATGAGGCTAGGCAAAGACTGATTCAATGTTATGAATTGAACCTGCCCGTTCTTCGGCAATTGCATCTTCAACTGTTGCGCTGCAATCTTCTCAACGCGCGCCGGAGTTGCCCAGGTGCTTTGCTCCAGTTGCAATTGCCCCCATTCCACTTCCATTTGCTGCGCGTGCTCTTTTTCTTTCTGCAATTCGATGTACAGTTTGCGAGCCTTGTGTTGCGAAGTGACCACGCTTGATGCACAAATCACCACCGCTACCAGCAACAAAACGTTCAGCCCATTGCTGCTACGCAACATCGCTGCGCTCCGCAACACGCATCACCGCACTGCGCGCGCGCGGATTGTCTTTCATTTCCATCACTCCGGCGCGCACTGCCTTGCCGATCAATTTCAATTTACCGCGCGGTACTTCGCTGGCACGTACTGGAACATCGCGTGGTAATTTGTCGCCTTCTGCCATGTCGCGCATAAAGTGCTTCACGATTCGATCTTCCAGCGAATGAAAACTGATCACCACCAGGCGGCCAGCGCTCTTGAGGTGCTTCACGCAGTCTGGTAGCACCCGCGCAAGTTCCTCGAGTTCCTGGTTGAGATAAATCCGTATAGCCTGAAATGTGCGTGTCGCCGGATTCTGCCCTGGCTCACGGGTCCGTACCGCTTTGCCAACCAGTTCGGCGAGTTGCCGCGTAGTATCGATGGGCTGAATTGTGCGCGCCGCAACAATCGATCTTGCAATCTGCTTAGCAAACCGTTCTTCGCCGTAATCATGTATTACCTCCCCAAGTAAACCCTCGTCCACCGTCGCCAGCCATTGCGCTGCGGTAATACCGCTGCTGACATCCATGCGCATATCCAGCGGTGCATCAAAGCGAAAACTGAAGCCACGCTCTGCGTCATCCAGCTGCGGTGACGACACTCCCAGATCGAGCAGAATGCCATCCACCATTTCCACGCCCTGCTTGCTCAACACCTCCGCCAACTGCACGAAGCTGCTGTGCACTATCCGAAATCGACGATCCCTCCATTGCTTGCCCACCGAAATCGCTGCCGGATCTTTGTCCAGCGCAATCAATATTCCGTTGCCACCTAATCGTTCCAGGATGAGCTTGCTGTGACCGCCGCGACCGAACGTGCCGTCCACATAGATGCCTTCCGGCTTGATCGCAAGTGCTGCAACAGCTTCATTCAACAGAACTGTGGTATGGGCCGAGCCCTCACTCACAAAGAGAAGCCTTCCAGTTCAGGAGGCAATTCACCATTCATGAACGACAGGCCGGTCTCTTGCTGCGTCTGCCATTTCGTCTCGTCCCACAATTCGAATTTGTTGCCCTGACCTACCAGCATCACGCGCTTGTCCAGCACGGCGTAGCTGCGCAGGGTCGGAGAGATCAGCACGCGCCCAGCACCATCCATCACCACATCTTCGGCATATCCGATCAGGCGGCGTTGCAGGGCACGTATCTTTGGATTGAGCGCGGAAAGTTTGAGCAACTTCTCGCGGATCGGTTGCCACTCGGGTTGCGGATAGACCAGCAGGCAACCATCCGCATCTGCGGTCACCACCAGGCTGCCTGCGCAATGCGCGAGCAGCATGTCGCGATACCGCGCCGGTATCGCGAGCCTGCCCTTGCTATCCAGACTAAGTTGTGCCGCTCCCTGAAACATTTCCAACCCCCACTTTTACCCACTTTTTACCACTTGTGCCCACTATATTTGATAAAAACATAGTGGTCAAGTAATAAAAACAGGTTTTTTCTTTACGGGACAATGGGTTAGCGCCGGAAGTTAAAGAAAAACAAATATGCTTAAAAAATAATGGATTACACAAATAAGCTAAAGTGTTTTGTGATGACAGACCAAGGGATTTGGGCGAGATCAGGAAAGGCAGCAACCTAGCTGCTTTTGGTGCCTGTGTGATTTTTGAAAAGGATAAAGGCAATTTGCACTTCATCACAGATGCGTTCAAGTTATCAGCCAAGCTGACTCGAATAAGTCGGCCTCGTTCCGGGTTTTTACATCGACTGAAGCAACATATTCGCAACATCGATCCCGGCTCAAGCAATATCTTGAGCAGTGCGCCGCTTAACCGCGACAATTTCGCACAAAGGATATTTGGATTTTAAAACAACCTATAATGATGGCTCTTGATTCACATCACCGTGCTGGATAGGATGCGCCATGCACTTGAATATACCGGGTTGACTGAACGCAATCCGCATCAAAAATAACCTTGGGAATCACCCATGAATAAAACTGCGCTTGCCGCTTTGCTTGCCGCCTTCATTGCCACCCCTGTTGAAGCGGGAGATATGTATGCCGGCATCAAGTTGGGGAAATCCAGGCACAATATCTCAGGAGTGATCAATACCCCGACCGCTTTGGGAATATTCGGCGGTTATAAAATCAATCCTGACTTTGCAATCGAAGCGGGATATATAGACTTGGGCAACTTTGGCAGTAACAAAGCCACCGCCGCGGATGTCAGCGCATTGTTCTTTTATCCGGGTGACGAACCATTCTCTATGTATGCAAAAATAAGTTACGCCAGCAGTGCATGGAAAGTGCCTGGCCAGGTGCAATACAACTCCTCTTTTACTCCTGGGTTGGGACTCAATTACGATACAAGCCAATCAACAAGTTTCAGATTTGCCTGGGATCGCTACATGGTAGGCAATCCAAGTGTCGCCAATATAGATGTGTTGAACGTTGCAGGTATTATCAGATTCTGATCCGATACATACCATCACACAAAGGTTGAACTGTTGAGTTGACAATTAATCTACCCGCTATACGAACGAATTGTTGTTTCTGTATGCTGCTTCACAGTCACAGCTTGGGCCGGATTGTGAATACTGAATGTAAAAAGTGAGATTATCATTATCTTTTGGCATTGCACTGGCAGTTTCCGTGGTCATATCCGCGCTACGCTATTTTGAAAACTCACGAAACTTTAACCACATCACAAGGGTTACATCATGAAAAGAGTTGCTATTGCTGCACTGATGTCCGCTGTTGCTGCCACGCCCGCTGTTGCAGCCGACAAGGGGTTATATATTGGAGCTAAATTGGGCGTTGTTAATTATGGCTACAGCAACGTGTATAACAACAGCCAAGCTGGATACGGTCTGTTTGGTGGTTACGCTCTCAACGATTACTTTGCCATAGAAGCTGAAATCAACAACCTGGGTGGATTTGACACTCTTTATAGCATCATCAAGGGCAGTTCATATGGGGTTAGCGGGGTACTTTCTTTGCCTATGGATCCCTATTTCTCCCTGTTCGCCAAGCTGGGTATTACCAGCAGTTCTCTGGAAGATTCACCCCAGAATGGCGCCTCTGGCGGGACTTACACTTATACCAA
>Ga0326726_10006024_pt1 | contig 10933 bp, 6 predicted proteins | sample MHFenrmetagenome_2_FD_207603 | JGI IMG/M metagenome (GOLD analysis project Ga0326726, IMG submission 207603) | Lab enriched peat soil microbial communities from Michigan Hollow, Ithaca, NY, United States - MHF15MN | ecosystem: Environmental > Terrestrial > Soil > Wetlands > Peat | place: USA...
GGCAACTTCAACTGCGGCGCCGGCGCCGCCAACATCCTGTGCGGCAGCGGCCGGCTCGGTGTCGACCTGATGCAGCTGATCGTCGCGCCCACCGCGGCATACAAGGTGACGCCGAATCACTCGATCGGTGTCGCACCGCTGTTCGGGTACCAGCGCTTCAAGGCCGAGGGCCTGCAGGCGTTCGACAATGCGCCCGGCTTCCCCGCGTTCACGAGCAGCCCCGGCAACGTTACGAACCGCGGCTACGACTCCTCGACCGGCTTCGGCGTGCGCGTCGGCTATCAGGGCCACATCGGCGATTTCTCCTGGGGCGCAGCCTATGCGAGCCGCATGCGCATGAGCGAGTTCAAGAAGTACAGTGGCCTGTTCGCCGAGAACGGCGACTTCGACATTCCGTCGCACTACGCGGCAGGCGTGGCCTGGCGGACCGCCGCGTTCCTCACCCTCGCGTTCGACTACATGCGCATCAACTACAGCGAGGTCGCCTCGGTCGGCAACCCGAGCACCAACCAGGCGCCGCTGGGTGCGTCGAACGGCCCTGGCTTCGGCTGGAAGGACATCAACGTCTACAAGTTCGGCGTCGCATGGCAGGCGACCCCTGCGCTCGTGGCGCGCGCCGGCTACAACCATGGCGACAACCCGATCACGTCGCGCGATGTGACCTTCAACATCCTGGCGCCCGGCGTGATCCAGAATCACTACACGCTCGGCATGACGTACTCGGTGAACCCGACTTCTGAACTCACGCTCGCGTACATGTATGCGCAGGGCAATTCGGTCTCGGGATCGTCGCTCTTCAATGCCTTCATGGGCGGTGCAGCCGGCAACGAGACGATCCGGATGCATGAGTATTCGTTCGGCCTCGCCTATGGCATGCGCTTTTGAGCCACTCGGCACAGCGCACCGTGCAAAAGCCGCCTGCGGAATACGCAGGCGCTCTAGCTGAGTGCCGAACGGGGCCCGGCCGTCGCGAAAAATCCGTACCTGCAGTTTCGCTTCAGCCGCGGGAAGAAGAGCGACGGGATCGGCGCCACGTGGGTTGACAACAAGGGCGACACGCGCACCGACAACGTGATCGTGGGCTGACGCCTCCTTCGGTCTTTTGCGCCCGCGAACTCTGTCGCACGGTGCCCGCCTCAAAGCCCGCACGTGCCGCAGCGGGTCGACTCACCGAGATCAACAACCCACCGCCACGCGGGACCGATCAAAAGCGCGCTCTTCCGGACATCCGCCGAGGAGCCGGCGTGTGGCGCACGACTGCGCGAGGTTCCACCGCGAGGGATGCATCGAACGCACGGCCACCAGCGCCGCGGGCGGCGCTGTGCTCGAATCTGCCGCCCTGGAAACTCCCTTTGGGCCGCGGGCGAAGGGCGTCTCGAGCCGGTCCCACCCGGAGGCGCCGTCCATCGATATCATCGGCCCTCCGCCGCCAGACCGGCTGTTCCCCGTACTATCCGCGCCGCGCTTTGTTTCCGACCACTCCCATTCCGGCCCGCACTCGTGCTCGACAAGCTCTTCTCCCGCCCGCTGCATGAACACGCCGATCCATCGCAGCGCGTGCTCGGCGTTCAGGCGTTGCAACCGGGTTCGCCGCAGGTTGTGCAACTGTTGCGCGACGACCCCGCGCCGGAAGTGCGCGCCGCCGCGGCAGGGCGGGTCGAGGATATCGCCGCTCTGAACGCAGCATGGCAGGCAGAGAGCGACCCCGGCGTGCGGCGCGCGCTTGCCGGCGCGCTTGGGGGCGCGATCGCCGCGTTGACGGACTTGGAAACGGCGCGCGCGCAACTCGCTGCGCCGAACTGCACCGACGCGGTCCGCGCCGTGGTGGCGGATCGTGCGCAGGACGAAGTGCTGCGCGCGCACGCGCTCGATGGCATCGGCGACGAGAAGGTGCTCGCCGAGCTGGCGCTTTCCGGCGCGCACGCGCCGACGCGGCTTGCCGCGGCCGAGCGTGTCAAGTCGGCCGACGCGCTGCGTCGCCTCGTCGAGGCGGCACAGGACAGGGATCGCGGCGTCGCGCGCAGCGCGCGCAAGCGCGTCGAAGCGATCGATCGCCGTGCCAGCCAGGCGGTCGAAGCCGACGCGATCCTGGCACGGGCCGAAGCGCTGATCGCGTTGCCCGGGCCGATCGTCACGGCCGCGATCGACATCGAGCGACGCTGGAAGGCGCTCGACCTTCGCGACGACGTAACGCGCCGCGCGCGTTGGGACGCCACCACGCACGCCCTGCAGGAGCGCTTCGATCGCGAGCACGCGCAGCAGCGCACCCTCGTGCAGTTTCATCGCCGCCTGCAGGAATGGAAGGAAGCGGTCCGTGCACCCGCGACGGACACGCTGCCTGGATTGCGCACCGAGCTCGTCGCGTTGCGCGTGCTTGCGCAGGAAATCGCGGACGCATCGGCGCAGGCGGACCTCGACCAGGGCGAGCAGCAGCTTGTCCAGTGGGAGCAGGCGCAGCAGGGGCTGGCGGGTGCAGAGGCGCTGGTCGCGGAGGCCGAACAGCTTGCCGCCGGCACGCCGATCGACGACGCGCAATTGCCGCAGCGCTGGCAGGCGCTCGAACTCGCGGTCCGTACGCCGGCGCTCACGCGGCGCTTCGAAGCGGCATTGCTGGTGATCGAACAGCGCCGGCTCGCGTACGTGCGCGCCGCGCAGGAACAGGCGACGGCGTCGCGCCAGGAGCTGCACACGCAGCTGCATGCGGCTGAGCAGGCGCTTGCGGCCGGCCAGTTGCAGGCGGCGCGCACCGCACTCGATGCAGCGCGTGGGATCAAGCCCACGGCCGGCTTGTTGCCCAAGCCGACGATGCAACGCTTGAGTCGGGTGACGCAACAGCTCGTCGAACTGGAGCGCTGGCAGAGTTTCGGTCAGCACTCGGCGCGCGTGCAGCTTTGCGAGCGCGCCGAAAAACTTGCCGGCGCCACGCTCGATCCCGCGCAGCTTGCGGCCGAGGTGCAGAAGCTGCGCGCCGAGTGGAAGACGCTGGACAAGGAGCACGCCAACGTCCCGAAGCCGCTGTGGGAGCGTTTCGATAGCGCGTGTGAAAAGGCCTACGCGCCGGCGGCGCGCCATTTTGCGCAGCTCGCCGCACAACGCAAGGAGGCGCGCAGGCAGCGCGAAACGTTCATCGGCGCCGCAGTGGCGCATGCGCCGACCCTGCTCGCCGAACCACGCGACCTGCGCGCGATCGCGCACTGGCTGCAGGAGACCGATCGTGCCTGGCACGGCAGCGATCTCGGCAGTGTCGATCCCGGCGCGTGGAAGAAGCTCGATGTGCAGCTCAAGGCTGCCCTCGCGCCGCTGCGCGCGACGCTCTCCGAAGTGCGCGGCAAGGCGAAGACCGAGCGCGAGGCGCTCGTCGAGCAGGCCAAGGCGTTGGCCGCCAAGGCGGCGGAGCGCGATGCGCCAGCGCAGGTCAAGGCGCTGCAGGCGAAGTGGAAGGAGCAGGCAACGGGCGCGCCGCTCGCGCCGCGCGACGAACGCGTGTTGTGGGAACAGTTCCGCGCGGCCTGCGATGCAGTGTTCAACGCGCGCGACAGCCAGCGCAAGGACGCGGACAAGCGCAAACGCGAGCACGGCCGCGCGTTCGAGTTGCTGTGCGAGCAGATGGAGCAGCTCGCGCACGACACGCGCGACGATGCCGAGGTCCGTCGCGCGCAGCGGGAACTGCAGACGCAATGGAAGAACGCGTCGACCGGTGCGGAGACCGCGCCGGCCGCACTCGACGCGCGGTTCCGTCGCGCGCGCGCCGCCGTGGAGGCGATGCTCGCCGGGCGTGCACGCTCGCGCGATGCGGCCCAGGCGCAGGCGCTCGTGCAAAAAGCCCAGGTGTGTGAGGAGCTCGATGCGCTCGTCACGCAGGAGCAGGCGGCAACAACCGCCGAACCGCTGATCGCGCGCTGGGAAACGCTGCCTGCTTTGCCGGAAGCCTGGGAAAAGACGATGCGCGCGCGCCGCGATGCCGCAGTCCAGGCGTTGTCCGACGAAGACGCGCGCTACGACTACGCCGACCGGATCGACGCCGAACGCGAGGCACGGGCCGAAGGGCTGATCGAACTCGAGATGCAGCTCGGCATCGACACGCCGAACGACTTGCGCACGCTGCGCCTGGCGGTCCAGGTCAAGCACCTGAACAGCCGGTTCAAGAGCACGGCGGCGACGCCCGGCGCAGCCGAAGAGCAGCTGCTCGTGTGGTGCGCGCGACCCGGTGTGGGCGACGCGCGCGACCACCAGCGGCTCGAGCGGATCGTCGCGGCGCTTGCGCGGCCACGTTGAGCCCGGCGACCTGGCCGCGTCATCCCGCCTGCAGCGAAAGAATCCCCCGACCCATCTGCCGCCAGGCTTGGTGTCGGCGCGCTTTACGCTGCGCCTTTAAGGCAATCTTCATCGCGCGTCGTTTCAAGTAGTTGCGATGGGCGGCACGATCTATGCAGGCGCCTACGTCGGAGCGGACTTCACCAATGGGAGCAAGCATGCGCGCGACGTGGACAACGATCACCGCCCGGCTCGTAATGGGCGTCGGTCTGGGTTTCTTGGCCGGCTCGGCCGCCCAGGCGGACGTGATTCTGTTAAGCGGAGTGCTCAATTCGGCGCAGGTGGTCGATGGCGGGGGCAGTACCTCGACCGGGACCGGCTTCGCAAGCCTCGCACTCGATACCGGCGCCCAGACTTTGACGCTGGACTTCACGTGGAGCGGGATGAGCGGACCGGTGGACCGGGCACACCTGCATGACGCCCCGGCCGGCGAGAGCCGGCTTGTTTACGACCCGTTTGACCTTTTCTTCGACGAGGAGTTCTTCTTCGACAACCCGCTGCGGACCATCGACTGCCCCTGGTCCTCGTTCGGTACGTGCGTGCCCGCCTCGGGCACGCTGCACTTCACACAAGATTTCACCGACATCATCGACTTCTCGTCGTCCTGCGACCCCACCGGCGAGGTATGCAGCATCGCCCAGCTCGTGAACATGGCGCTCAACGACATCATCTACCTCGACATGCACACCGAGCTTTACCCGTCCGGCGAAATTCGCGGCCAACTCACGCCGACCGCCGTGCCTGAGCCTGGCGTGCCACTGCTGCTCGCGTGGAGCCTCGTCTTCCTCGCGTGGCACGGACGAACGCGGGTCGCCGCGCGGAAGTCGTAGACCCTGCATTCCGCGCCGCTTCAGCGCGGCGCGAACACCAGGAAGAACTGCTGCGGCAGGAACGTGTGCTCCGCCTGCAGCGTGTAACCCGCTTGCGCCAGTTCCTGCTTGACTACGTCGGGCGGGATGCGCATCGCTTTTGGCGGGCCGTTTGGCGCGTCGGGCCGGAAGTCGATCAACGCAAGCCGGCCGCCGGCCTTGAGCGAATCGCGCAACTTGCTGAAGAAGCGCTCGCGCTGGTCGATGTGGTGATAGACATCCACCAGCAGGATGAGGTCGGCCTTCGCCGGCAGCCGCGGATCGTCCGCGACGCCCGCGACCGCGCGCAGGTTGGGAAGCTTCTCCCGTTTGGCGCGCTCGGCGAGGTACTTCACCATGTCGGGCTCGATGTCCTCGGCGTACACCACGCCCTGCGGCAGCATGTTCGCGAGCCGCGCGGCAAAGTACCCGGTGCCGGCGCCGACGTCCGCCACGACCGCGTCCGGCTTGAGCGCCAGCGCCTGGATTACTTCATGCGGTTTCTGCCAGGCGTCGCGTTGCGGATCGTCGAAGACGTGGGCCCACTTCTCGGCGTCACCGAAACTGTGTTGATGCGTCCCGGGCGATTGCGCCATCGCGCAGGGCGCGGCGAGCAGGGCTACCAACGCCGCGCCCAGGCCGCAACGCAACCTTGAAGCCAAATGAAGGTTCATCACGTTCTTTCCGGTTTTCGTATCCAGTGCAGCCAAGTCTATGAGGAACCGGACTTGCCGCAACGGCTCGATGCCGCACAATGATCCCCAATGAGCGTGCGCGGATTCATCTTTCAGGCGACCTACCGGATGCAGACGCAGCCGTCGGGTGCGCGCGTCCCGGTGGTGTTCCTCTATGGCCGGCTGGAAGAGGGCGGGTCGTTCCTCGTGCGCGACGATCGGCAACGCCCGCACTTCTACGTCCGCGCTGCGCACGCCGAACGCGCGCATGCGGTGGGCGCACCGGCGCCGCAACCGATCGGCCGGCGCACGTTCGACGGCGCGCCTGTCAGCCGGATCGAACTCGTCGATCCCGGGGACGTCCGCGCGCTGCGCGACCGCCTGCACGACGCCGGCATCGAGACCTTCGAGGCCGACGTCCGCTTTGCAGTGCGCTACCTGATCGAGCGCGGAATCAAGGGCGGCTGCGAGATCGACGGCACGGGCACGCCGGGCGACGGCCTCACGCTGGTCTTCGACAACCCGCAGCTTCGCCCGGCCGACGTGAAGGTCGAGCCGCGCACCCTTGCGTTCGACATCGAAACCGACGCAAAAGCGGAGCGCCTGTTCGCGATTTCGCTCTACGCGCCCGGTATCGATGAAGTGCTGATCGTCGATGGCGGCGAGCGCGCGATGCCGGCGCAGGCGCTGCGCTGTGTCAATGAACGCGCTGCGCTGGATACCTTCTGCGAACGCGTCCGCCGGTACGACCCCGACGTGTTGACCGGCTGGAACACGATCGATTTCGACTTCACGGTGCTGGAACGTATCGCCTTGCGCGTGCGCCATCCGTTCAACCTCGGGCGCGAAGCGGGCACGATCCGCATCCGCAAGGCGGAGGGGTATTTCGGCAGCGGCCAGGCGACCGTGCCCGGACGCCTGGTGCTCGACGGCATCGACCTGCTGCGCGGCGCGTTCGTGCGCATGGACGACTACTCGCTCGACGCGGTCGCGCGCGACGTGCTCGGTGAAGGCAAGGCGGTGCAAGGCGATGCGCGCAACCGCATCGCCGAGATCGAGACGAACTACCGCAACGACCTGCCTGCGTTTGCCAACTACGCGCGCACCGACGCGCGGCTCGCCTACCAGATCATCGAGCGGCTCAACCTCGTGCCCCTGGCGTTCGCGCGGAGCCGCTTGAGCGGGATGACCCCGGACCGGGTGGCGGCGAGCATCGCGTCGTTCGATTTCCTCTACCTGACCGAACTCGAGCGCCTGGGGATCGTTGCGCCGAGCGTGCAATCAAGCGATTCACGCGTGTTCGCCGCGCAGCAGGGCGGGCACGTGCTCGAGCCGGTGCCGGGCCTGCATCCGAATGTCTGGGTGTTCGACTTCAAGAGCCTGTATCCCAGCATCATGCGGACGTTCAACATCGATCCGCTCTCGTACGTCGCATCGCCGTCCGCGGGCGAGGATCTGATCGTGACACCCGGCGGCGCGTTCCGGCGCGAGCCGGCGATCCTGCCGGGTTTGCTGGATGAGTTGTTTCCCCGGCGCGAGGCGGCCAAGAAGGCCGGCGACAGCGTCGCGTCGCACGCGATCAAGATCCTGATGAATTCGTTCTATGGCGTGCTCGGCACGCCGGCCTGCCGCTTCTCCAATCCGGCGCTTGCGAACTCGATCACGGGTTTGGGGCGTGAACTCCTGTTGTGGTCCAAGCAGTGGTTCGAGCAGGCCGGGTTCAAGGTGCTCTACGGCGACACGGACAGTCTTTTCGTGCAGGCGAACGAGACCGACCCCGAGCGCGCGCTCGCGCAGGGACGTGCGCTCGCCGGCGCACTCAATGGTGATCTGGCGGGCCACATCGAGGCGCGCTGGCGCGTGACGAGCCGCCTCGAACTGCAGTTCGCCAAGCTCTACGTGAAGCTCTTCCTGCCGCGCGCGCGTCACAGCGTGCGCGGTGCGAGCAAGCGCTACGCGGGACTCGTGCACGATGGCGGTGCTGATCGCGTCGAATTCATCGGCATGGAGGTCGTGCGCCGGGACTGGACGGAACTCGCAAAGCAGGTGCAGCGCGAGCTCTACCAGCGGCTATTTACCGGGCAGCCGCTCGAGCACTATCTCGCGGACATCGTGCGCGGCGTGCGCAACGGCGACCTCGACGATGCGCTTGTCTATCGCAAGAACCTGCGCAAGGACGCCGAGGAGTACACCGCGACCACGCCGCCCCATGTCGCAGCGGCGCGCAAATCGACGCAGAACGATCGGCGCCTCATCAGCTACGTGATGACGACGGCGGGTCCGGAGCCGATCGACAACGTGCAACATCCGCTCGACCGCGAGCACTACGTGGCGAAACAGGTCAGGCCCGTCGCCGAACCGGTGCTCGGCGCACTCGGGCTCGACTTCGACCGCGTGATCGGCGACGACAAGCAGATGGAACTTTCGCTGCTCGACGCTGCGCGGTAGTCGCAAGTCACGCGGCGACGGCCGCCAGGCGCCGGGCGGTACCGCGCTGATCGGGCCGCCGTTCGGGGCCTGCGGCCGTAGATGTCGACGACCGATAGCCGATTCAGGTTCCTGAGGCGTTCGGAGCACCGCGGAAGATCGTCGCATGGCGCAGGGCGAAGTCCATGAAGCTCGTCGCCGGCCGTCCCAGGAGCGCGGCAACCATCGGCGAGACGCTGCTCTCCTTGCCTTTGCGGCGCTCGGCGAACAACTCAGTCAGGCCGTCCACCAGGAAAGGCGGCAGTCCGGCGGCGAGCTGCGCCTTTCTCGCATCTTCGGGCGACACGTTCACGTAGCGAACCGTCTTGCCCGTCGCGGCCGAAATCTTCTGCGCGATCTCGTTCATCGTGAGGGCTTCGGGACCCGTAAGCGGATACGCCTTTCCTTCATGCCCAAACGTTGTCAGCACGGTGACGGCAACGTCGGCGATATCGCCGACGTCGATGGAGGCGATCCGCGCGTCCTCCATCGGCAGGAAGATCGTTCCCTTCGCGACGATCGACGGCACCTGGCGGAAGTACGACGGCATGAACTCGCCGGCGCGCAGGTGCGTGAAAGCCAACCCCGACGCCTCAAGGTATCGCTCGATCTGGGCGTGCATTCGGGCGAAGCGAAAGGGTGACTCGATATCGGGGATGATCCCCGAGAGCTTCACGACGTGCCGCACCCCCGCCTTGCGTGCCGCGTCGATGAAATTCGACTGCACTTCGACCATGGCCGGATCCGCCGACGAGATGAGCATGGCGCGGTCCACGCCCTGCAAAACACCCGCCAGGGTTTCAGGCCGCGCCATGTCGCCCTCGGCGATCTCGACGTTCGGCAGCCCGGCAAGCAATTGCGCCTTCGCGGCACTGCGCGACAACGCACGTACCCGCACTCCGCGTGCCGACAATCGCTGCACCAGTTCCCTGCCGTTGAGCCCGGTTGCCCCGGTCACCAGAATCATGTCCGTCTCCTCCTGTAGGCTTGGCGAGCATTTGGCACCGGAAGGCGCACTTTGGGAAGTATGGACAAATTTGATAGTGCAGACGCCTCTGGCAGGAGATGACGATGGTCGACCCAAAGCTGGCCTCCGGCTGCGGCTGCCCGGTCACCGAGTTTCAGCGGTTGATCAGCGGTAAGTACAAGCTGCGCATCGTGTGGGACTTGAAGGACGGTGCGCTTCGCTACAGCGAGATCCGCGGCGGGTTGTTGCGGGGCGCCGTGGGCAGCAAAGAGATCGCCCCGCGGGTCCTGAGTCGCGAGCTGAAGGCGCTCACCCAGGCGGGTCTCCTGGATCGAACCGACTACGGCGTCGTTCCGCCCAAGGTCGAGTACCGCCTGACACGCAAGGGCAAGAGCTTCCTGCCTGTCATCGCTGCAATCCGGCGCTGGGGAATGCGCCACCTGCGTCAGGCCGGCCCGAAGACGGGGCGGGGCGCACCACGCGCGGCGTAGTCGCGCGCTTCGCGACTTTCATCAACTGAGCGCATGGGCGCAGGATCCGGAACCCGACCGCATCGGCGCCGCCTCCACTGCACGGGCGGACTCGCCCTGCGGCGCACTCGACAAGTCACCCGCCCAAGAACGCGACGTACAGCCGTCCTTGACGGTGGTACCGTGACACGGTGTGGCTTCGGAGTCAGACCACCGATGCGTGAGCGCGTTTGCGGACGAGGTGACGCCCATCGGGCTTGGGAGAAGACGATGCACTCAGTGCTGCGTAGGTCGTTGTGGGTGGTAACGCTCCTGGCAGGTTGCGTAGTGCCGCCGCTGGAGCCGGGACCGCCACCGGTATCCGAGGCGCGCGACCCCGGTGTGCGGGGCGGCGCCGCAGGCGCGGGTGCGCCGCTCGCCAGTCTGACGAAAGCCGAGCGGGCTGCATTTGACGCCGGCCTGGTGGATTTCGCCGACGTCGAGGGCGTGAAGGACGGACTCGGCCCGACAATGAATCTCGACAGCTGCGCCGGGTGCCATCTTGCCCCGAGCCTCGGTGGCACCAGCCCGCCGACCAACCCGCAGGTTGCGTTCGCGACCAAGGAGAGCGCGACCAACACGCTTCCGTCCTTCATTCGCCCCGACGGCCCCGTGCGCGAGGTCCGTTTCATCCGCAACACCGACGGCACGCCCGACGGCGGCGTGCATGCGCTGTTCACCATTGCGGGCCGCACGGACGCGCCTGGCTGCACGCTGGCGCAGCCCGACTTCGGCGCCGAGCTGGCACGCGGCAACATCATTTTTCGCATTCCCACGCCAACGTTCGGGACAGGTCTCATCGAACAGATTCCAGACAGCGCAATCCTTGCCAACCTGACTCAGGATCGCGTCGAGAAGCGCGCGATGGGCATCGCGGGGCGGCCAAACATCGTGCTGCCTTTCCACACGATCTCAGGACAACCGAACAAGAACGGCAACGACGGGACGCTCGGCCGCTTCGGCTGGAAGGCGCAGAACAAATCACTGCTGGTGTTCGCCGGCGAGGCCTACAACGTCGAGATGGGCATCACCAACGAGGCATTCCCCACCGAACGCGATGAGACGGTTGCGTGCCAGTTCGCGCCGCTGCCCAACAGCGTGCACGATCTGGCCGCCAAGACGTTGCTCGACGGCATGAGCTCGATCGAGAAGTTC
>Ga0326726_10006025_pt1 | contig 10931 bp, 7 predicted proteins | sample MHFenrmetagenome_2_FD_207603 | JGI IMG/M metagenome (GOLD analysis project Ga0326726, IMG submission 207603) | Lab enriched peat soil microbial communities from Michigan Hollow, Ithaca, NY, United States - MHF15MN | ecosystem: Environmental > Terrestrial > Soil > Wetlands > Peat | place: USA...
AGATCATGCCAAGATTGGTGTTAAGTACTGTATACAGCCATGGATTGTGGAAGAAGCACGGACGACAATTGCAAGCTTTCAGAAGATGGCAGCTGACTGGAACCAGGTTGGCGGAATTATGAAACAACACGGGATCCAGTTCGGATACCATAACCACAATTTTGAGTTTGGTCCGGTTGAAGGTAAAATACCATACTTTGATGTTATGCTGGCAGAGCTTGATAAAGATCTTGTTACTATGGAAATCGACCTGTTCTGGACAACCAAAGCCGGTCGCGACCCGATTGATATTTTCAAAAAGTACCCAGGCAGGTTCCAGCTTTTCCATATGAAAGATATGTACACCCGTGAAGCTCCTTATTTTACGACGATCGGCGAAAAAGATTTTGCTCCCGTTGGCGAGGGTATAATAGACTTTAAGGCGATACTTGCTGCCAAGGATATAGCCGGCATGAAATACATGGTCGTTGAGCAGGATTTAAGTAAGAACGGAACACCATTTGAGGATATTAAGACAAGTATTGTTAATCTGAAAACAAAAATACTTGTCTAACCCCCCAACCCCGCTTGAAGTAGAGACGCCCAAATTGGGCGTCTCTACTTCTTTTTTTGTTTCATTTCCTACTCAGCTGTCTTAAAACCTACCACAATCTGAGGTTCAGTCTGCAGTAGATCAAATATGATCATTTCGTTGGTACCCTTTCTTAAAAATGAAGCCGGACAATAGAGTCTTTTTTGCGGTCCGATTGACCAGTACCGTCCAAGATTATGGCCGTTTACCCATGCTATTCCTTTCTTGAAATTCGACATATCGAGGAATGTGTCGCCGGTACCTGCAAGGAAAAAGTTGCCTTTAAAGAAAATACCTCTCTTTCCCGGATTCCTGCTTGATGATCTCAGATTATAAATAAATTTTTCATCCATGGGCAGGTTATAAACTTTCCAGTTCATCAGAGTCATCCCGTTTAGGGTTACCCTGTCGGTGATTCCTTTCCTGTCGATAAGGTTCTGGGCAAAATTTATCCGGCCCATTCCTTCGACAAGTATTTCAAGAACCGGATGGACAACTTTACTCTCAGGGATATCAATAGAATTAATACCTTCCATCCTGTTGATTGTGCCTATGTATTCACCGTTAAGAAATACAGTTGCATAATCGTGCAGATCTGTAACAGTGAGTTTTCCCTTTTTATGACCAATTAGTTCGGTAGTGTAAAGCATGAAACCATAATCCTGGTTATAAGCCTCAAAAGGTTTAGGTTGAACCGAATTCACCGGTTGGGGAAGATTGTCCCATACTGATGAAAAATTCGTAAGACCAATTGAAGGAATTTCATATGCCGGAACTGGCTCCGGAACGGGCGGAAGTTTCTTTCCCTTGGGCAGATATGAACCTAAAAACCTCCGCAGTGCCATATATTTTGGTGTTGGCTGTCCCTGTTCGGTGATCGGGGCATCATAATCGTAACTTGTAACATCAGGTTCATAACCCTTGCCTCCTGAATTGGCTCCGGCTGTGTAGCCGAAGTTTGTGCCTCCATGAATAACATACAGGTTAAATGACTTCTTGTTATCCATCAGGAATTTTATCTCTTTCAGTAAATTTATTGTATCGGTCTTTGCCCATTTTTCGCCCCAGTGTGTAAGCCACCCGGGATAAGTTTCAGCACTAAATGATGGCACACCAGGATTCATTTTAGCAGCAAGCTCAAAATGAGAGAGCTGGCTTCCCGAATCAAGTCCTACAGCACATCCCGGGAGAGTTCCGGCTTCGAGCATATAAGTAGTGGGGCCGTCACCTGTAAAGAACGGAACATCAATTCCATTTTCTACCCAGACATCCTTCAGCCTTGTGATATAATTCCTGTCATTGCCAAAGCTGCCATACTCATTTTCGACCTGCAGCATCAGGACGGGCCCTCCATTCGTTATCAGGAATGGCTTGATTACAGCTGCAAGCTTTACCATATATCGCTCAGCAGCTGCCATATACCTGGCATCCATGCACCTGAGCTTTATATCCGGGATCCTAAGAAGATAAGGAGGTATTCCGCCAAATTCCCATTCAGCACAAACATATGGTCCGGGACGAACGATTAACCATAATCCCTCTTCCTGAACAATCCTGAAGAACTCCCCAAGGTTACGGTTTTCACTTTCAAAGTCAAAAACACCCTCCTGCTGTTCGTGAAAATTCCACATTATATATACACTTATAGTATTGCATCCCATCGCCTTCGCCATCTGGATCCTGTTACGCCAGTAAATTGCAGGTATTCTTGACGGATGCATCTCACCACTTATAATCTGAAATGGACTCTCGTCCAGCAAAAACTCAGTTGTCCCGAGGGCAAAAGTATGCCTGGCCTTTTGTTTCTGGGAAAACCCGGCTGTTGTTAAAAAAATAACAGTTAAGAAGGTCAAAATCATTTTTTTAGACATAATTTTTATTTTATTATTTATTTGGTAAGAATAACTGCTGTCCTTGATGAATACCTGGATGAAGATACTTTAAAAATATATACCCCAGAGGGAAGACCGAAAGATGACAGATCGACCAGTCCCGGATTTCCTATGGTGGTATGCTTAATTAATTTGCCGGTAACAGAGAATACTGTCAGATCCAAATTATTCACCTCTTCATCTGTGAGCATTTGAATTGTAACAATTCCGGCAGTCGGATTTGGATATGCAATCAGAGACCCGTTATCACCGGAATCAGGAGGTCCTACATCTGAAAGAACATTGTCAGCAAACGGGGTCCCGTCTTTCTTAACTGACAACGTCCAGTATGAATAGTCTCCCGGAGAGCCTGAAGGATTGAATTCTGCCGATGAGAGTGAGAATCCTTCTCCATCAGCTTCTGACGGCCATGGTGAGGAATCATCATACACAAAATCCAATATTTCCGCTCCATTTGAATCACTCAATAAAACCTCTTCTCCTGAATTTGAGAAGTTTCCCTGGAAATTTCCTGACGGCAGCATTCCATAGTAGTTATAGAATTTTTTTGGTTTGGATGCGATCACATAAAACTGTTTGGGAGGCAGCAGGATTTTTTCAGGAAAGGTGTAATGAACAGCCGAATCGACCACAAGTCCGCCAAGATTGACTGAATTATTGCCGGTGTTCTTGAATTCAAGAAATTCCAGATCCTGCCCTTCTGTTGTATCTGAACCTGAAATATAGTCGGGTGGGTGATAATTCAGTTCAGTGACCCTGAGCTTGCTATAATCTTCGTTCTGACCTATAAAATTGACCTGTCGCAAGGCACTCCATTGACCGTTTGATAAAACCCTTGCTTTGATCTGAGTAGATGCGCCTATTTTCATATTGATATCTCTGAGCGAAAAGATTGTTCCGGTATTGATCCCGCCTCCTGTTTTTCTTGGATCGGTTCCGTTAAGGGTATAATAGACAGTTCCTGAGCTGTTGGGATTTTCAATAATAATTGAAAGTGGGGAAGTAAATAAAATGTCGGTTTCATTTAAGGTATTCGCCTGACTTTTAATAACAGGAGCCTCAATCATGGGATAAAGGCCGGCTTGCTTAAGCTGACTTATCACAATGTTTGTTCGCAGAGGGATGAAATTGTTTTTTATCTTATTTATTTCAGGGATCCAGTTGCTGATCTTTGTATAAGGAGTCCCTGTTCGTTTTGAATCACCCCAACGGGCTGACTCAGCAACTACTGCCGGATCTAATTCATTTATTCTCTTATTAAGTCGCTTTAAGACGCTGTCGGGCGAAAAGACCCCATTATCTGAAAAGTGTCTCCATGCCCTGTCAGCAAATCTGATACGGTATTCAGGATTAGCTGACAGTTTGAAATGAAGCCACTGGGGGTGGAAGCTTGTTAAATCACTTACTTCCATACGCAAATTATCACTCCTGGTTCCTATATTTACCCTGTCCTCGTACAACCCAATGCCAGGACTATGGGCTTCATCAAAAAGTGTATGTTCAGCATCATGCGCAAAGAAAACAAAGCCCTTTGATTTATCCTCCCTGTCATCAATTGCGTAAAAATTATTGGCTTTTTTATTTTGCATGAAGACTGCGGTCGGAGAATCGAAATTTCCGGTATAGAAAATGACCGACATGAAATCAATGAGATTATCCAGGTCAACCATTATCTCTCCCCCTTTCACCGGTTTTCCATATTGATCCTTTCCTTCAATTTTGAAATAATCGGCATTAGAAGCAAATCCCTTCTGACAAAGGCTGTAAAGATTCTGCCATGAAGTTATTGATCCGTCAGTCACTTCAACATTGTAGCCGTTGGTATTTACCTTTATGACATCATAATCTTCTTCACTTCCCCCAAAGTAGGACTGAGCATACCTTGCCTCAGATCTTTCCTGCGACTGAAAAAGACCCCAGTACATCCCGTTAAGGTAAAGATGATAATATCTGCTTCGGGTATAAGGCTGGTTCATATCACGCTGGGTATCACGAGAAAAAACCTCGCGTACCATTGAGTTATTTGAAGAGCCGTTACTCCAGGCATAGTTCTGTTCACACCTCAGATCTATTTTATCAAATGTGTCAACTCCCTCGTCACCGAAGAGAGGGTACCTAAGTTTATCATTCCCGTATATTTCCCTGAAAAAAAGTCTGAATGCATGCTTGGGAAAACCGTCATTACGGCTCCACCCACCCCTGATCCTTAAACCTGCATTGACATTAAACCCGGGTGTGCCATCAGGATTAATAAGTTCGGCACTGCACTCCTTCTCCCACTCCAGACCGTGTCCCTGAGCATTTACGTATATCCCAGAAGCCGGATCAAAAAGGTTTTTAAGATCTGTAATTATTGATATTGAAGGGATGCTCAGGAGAGAGCTGATTATTTGTCCTGAATAGACAGGATTATTCACGACATCCGCATCCATTTCAAGATCAATAAGTTGGCCATTAATGTCCATTGACGGCCAGCCTCCTCCCGGCCATTTTTGTGTCCTCACTTTATCTGCAAAAACATAGGTCCTTGAGGCTGATATTGCTGGTTTATATCCTGGTTTGCTTGCAGATGCCCTCACAATTACTGAAGGGGTTGCAGGTCTGCCGGTGGTATTCTCGGGATCAATCATTATTGCAACTGGTTGATCTGATGAAAAGCCGGTTGTTGAATTCTGAGGATTGCTGCCATCAAGTGTATAAGTTATTTGAACAGACGCATCAGTGGAAGAAAGTACCAGGTTAAAGGGATTTTCAAAGAAGCCTGATTGTACTGAAAACTCTATTCCTGCCGGATCAATTAATTGCGGAAGGTTTTTTTCTGCATAAATTTCTATATCAAGATAGAAATCAGTGCTCGTCAGACTTACATTAAATCCCTGAACAGCAATGTAATTTATACCGTCTGAAAGGTTCAGCGATCCGGCATTGACAGTGTAAACGATTCCCGTTCCTGATTCATGACTTACCGGGGCCACACTGTTGTATAAAGGGATGGAGGGCGCATTATTGATGAGAGCAACGGATCCGTTTATCCATATTATAAATCCGTCATCATAATCGGCCGTTATTTTAATCTCCTGAATCAGATCCTTATTGGAGCACTCAAAAGTCGATCTCAGAAAAATAGTGGTATAACTATTCTGCATGTCTGAAAGTTCGGTGCCACCTGTTCCGTTTCCATATCTGAAAGGAGCCTTTCCTTTGGTCCATCCTGAGTAATCAAATCCTGGATTCATCCAGGTAGCAGGCAGAGATGCGGCATCTTTGCCTTTTACGTATGAGTAATCCGACTGGTAAGTAAATTCAATCTGGGCATTCAGTCCAGGGAATAATATCACAATGAGAATCAATGAAAGTACTAAATGATTATTTTTCCCCCGAACTATCATACCAAAATAAATTTTGCTTTGCGAGATTTCAAATTGCCTGAAAACTATGCAGTTTCCGGTAGTACCCTTCATCTTTTTTCATCAGTTCTGAATGAGTGCCGGTTTCAACAATTTTTCCTTCATCAATAACTACAATAAGATCAGCATGCTGAATAGTAGACAGCCGATGGGCTATCACGACAGAGGTTCTGTTCTTCATCAGTTTCAGTATGGCATCCTGAACAAGTCTTTCAGATTCTGTGTCAAGCGCTGAAGTTGCCTCATCAAGAATAAGTACCGGTGGATTAGCCATTATAGCTCGGGCAATGCTTATCCTCTGGCGCTGCCCTCCGCTCAGCTTGTTTCCTGATTCTCCCACACTGTTCTCATACCCCAGTTCAGTCTCCATAATAAAATCATGTGCATTGGCTATCCGTGCCGCATCCTCAACCCTGGCCATATCGGGGTCATCAACCCCGAAAGCAATATTCTCCTTAAAAGTGGCATTGAACAGAATTGATTGCTGGCTTACAATTCCCATAAGACTCCTCAGGTCCCTGAGCTTCAGGTCCCGGAGATCAATGCCATCAACTGTGATCTGACCCTCATCAACATCCATGAATCTCGGCAAAAGATCAGCCAGAGTTGATTTACCTGCCCCTGATTTACCAACTATTGCAACTGTCTGGCCTTTAAGTATCTTCAGATTAATATCTTTTAGTATCGGTTCATTGTTATAACCATACCATACACCTTTAAATTCAATCTCACCTTTAAACTCCTTGACAGGAACAGCATTTTCTTTTTCAGTCATCTTCTCCTCTGCATCAAGGATCTGGTCTATTCTGTCGACAGATGCCATTCCCTTCTGGATGTTGAACCAGGCAGTTGTGATATTTTTTGCAGGCTGGAGGATCTGGGAGAATACAACCAGAAAAGCGATCAGCTTCTCCTGTCCCATATTTCCGACACCCTTCAGGGCAAGGGCACTGCCAAAATACATCAGGATCATCAGGACAATAGTCGAAAGGAATTCGCTTATTGGTGATGCCATATAGGCTTTGCGTGTAACCCTCTTGAACACTTTTGAATAACGTTCGTTTATTTCAGAGAACTGCTTCTTCATTTTTCCCTCAGCATTGAATCCCTTGACGATCCTCAGTCCGGTCAGCGTTTCTTCAACAACTGAAAGAAGTCTTCCAAGGTGCTGCTGGCCAACAAATGATGAAGATCTCAATGTGCGGCTCGCTTTGCCAATAAGCCATCCGCTTACAGGAAGAAGAACAAGGGCAAAGAGAGTAAGCTGATAGCTTGTTATAAAAAGATAAATTACAAATATCAGGATATAAAGCGGATCACGAAACATCATTGTAAGTGATGACATTACTGATATCTCAATCTCCTGGACATCATTGGAGATCCTGGTCATTACATCTCCTTTCCTGGCGTCAGTGAAAAATGAGAGCGGCAGACGCAGGACTTTGTTGTACATTTTTTCCCTGAGATCTCTTACAGTACTGGCCCTAATATAGGCCATGCTGTTATTGGCAAGAAAAATGAATCCGTTTTTGAGCAGACTGGCAACCACAACAACGAGGCAAACAATCATCAGTGCATTGAATTCACCGTACTTGTCTATAAATGCGTACAGATAGTATTTGCCAGCAGATCCAAAATAGTCAAGGTTAAACTGAAAATCACCCGGATTCTGAACTGTCTCGACCCGATTAAAGAGAATTTTCAGGAATGGAATTACAAGTGTATATGAGATAAGCGCAAAAATTGCACTCAGGATGTTATAGGTGATATTCCTGGCAGCTGACCATTTATACGGTTCAATAAATTTCAGAAGGAGGTTGGCTTTATTCATAGACCTGCAAGATGTTAAAAACCTGTATAATTAAAAGGAGTGATCCTTTTCAGTTCCGATTTCAGGGATTCACTGATATCCAGGTTTTCAATAAAGCCGGTGATCGATTCCTTGGTTATTTTCTGGTTTGTACGTGTAAGTTCCAGCAGAGCTTCATAGGGTTTATGAAATCCTTCCCTCCTTAAAATTGTCTGCAATGCTTCTGAGACAACTACCCAGTTATTTTCAAGATCACTGTTGATCCTGTCCTCATTCACGACGATTTTATTAAGCCCTTTAAGCAAAGAATTGAAAGCAATTATTGTGTGACCCACAGGGACTCCGATATTCCTGAGTACCGTTGAATCGGTAAGGTCGCGCTGAAGTCTTGATATCGGCAGTTTCATCGACATGTGATCGAATATAGCATTCGCATACCCCAGATTCCCTTCACCGTTTTCAAAATCAATCGGATTTACCTTGTGAGGCATGGCTGATGACCCGATCTCTCCCTTTTTGATTTTTTGCCTGAAATAATCTATTGATATGTAATACCACATATCGCGTGCCAGGTCCAGAAGAATCACATTTATTCTGCGAAGATTATCAAACAGCGCTGCCAGGTTGTCATAGTGTTCAATCTGGGTTGTCGGGTAAGAACGCTGGAGCCCCAGCACTTCGCTGACAAAATTATTGGCAAACGAGACCCAGTCGATATCAGGATAAGCAACTTTGTGTGCATTCAGGTTGCCAGTTGCACCTCCGAACTTGGCTGAATAAGGTATTTGTCCGAAATATTTTGATTGTTCATCTATCCTGGCAATGAAAACCGAAATCTCTTTTCCCAACCTTGTAGGTGAGGCCGGTTGTCCATGGGTTCTTGCAAGCATTGGAATATCTTTCCATTCTTCAGCAAATCCTGCAAGCATTTCCCTTAATTCAAACAATAGCGGAAAATAGACATCGGTAAGTGCATCTCTCAGTGATAATGGAATTGCGGTATTATTAATATCCTGCGAAGTCAGTCCAAAATGAATGAATTCTGACCATTTTCCCCACCCCGACTGGAAAAACTTCTCTTTCAGGTAGTATTCAATGGCTTTAACATCGTGATTTGTAGTTTTTTCGATCTCCTTGACCTTTTCAGCCTCTTTAACGTCAAAATCTTCATAAAATGCGCGAAGTATCGTAAAACTATCCTTTCTGAAATCAGATAATTGCGGAAGAGGAATCTCACACAGTGCAATAAAATATTCAATTTCCACCATCAGCCTGTATCTTATAAGACCAAACTCGGAAAAGTATTTATCCAGTTCATCGGCTTTCTGCCTGTATCTTCCGTCAAGCGGAGAGATGGCCGTAAGATTATTTAATTCCATCGTTTATACTTTTGGCTGTTCATTTGTTTCTATCATGTATACAAAAGTAGTATTTTAGATGCAGTAAAAAACATGTGATGGAGAAAATCAGGATTTCGGCCGTAAGGTATGCAAATACTTATCCTTTTATTTACGGTCTGACAGAGAGTGGTTTTGATAAAAAGGCGATAATTGAGACTGACCATCCATCTGACTGTGCAGCAAAGCTTATTTCAGGCAGGGCTGATCTTGGACTTATTCCGGTAGCAGCAATCCCTCATTTGAAAGAATCTTATATTACAGGTGATTACTGCATTGGTGCTGACGGCAAGGTAAGAACTGTCCAGATAATGAGCAATTCATCATTTGATGATGTTAAAAAAGTGTTTCTCGATTACAGGTCAATGACCTCTGTCAATCTTGTGAAAGTAATTGCAAAAAGATTCTGGCAAAAAGATCTTACATGGGTTAATACATCAGAATATTTTGATTTTAAGTCGATCGGAGACAACGAAGCAGTTGTACTAATCGGAGACCAGTGTTTTGAATATGAAAATCAATACCGCTGCAAGATCGATCTGGCTGAGGAATGGAAGAAATGCACAGGTCTTCCGTTTGTTTTTGCCTGCTGGGTTGCAAACAGACCCCTCCCATTTGAATTCATATCGGATTTTAACAACGCGCTTTCGCTGGGTGTAAATAATATAGATAAGGTTGCTGAACGATTCAGGGAAAGCGGATCTATATCAGGAATGGAGCTCAGGAAGTATCTGACTGAAAACATCGATTTCTTCCTGGATAATAAGAAAAGAAAGGCGATGAATTTATTTCTTGAATATCTTAAAGAGCTATGACAGAAACTGACCTTGAAAATAAGTTTTTAATAAGGGAATACAGAGATGGTGACTTTGACGGGATAACAAGATTCTGGGAAGTGACAGGCATGGGAACTCCCGAACGGGGCGACAATAAGGAAATAATTGAGAACACTATTAAAATAGGCGGCACTTTGCTTGTTTTGGAAGAAAAAAGCACTGGAATGATCTCAGGAACTTCATGGATGACCTTTGACGGGCGCAGAATTCTTTTGCACCATTTTGGCATTCTCCCTGAATTCCAGGGTAAAGGACTTTCAAAAATACTCCTGAAGGAATCATTGCAGTTTGTTAAAAGCAAGGGCTTTCAGGTCAAACTTGAAGTCCATTCTACCAACTTCAAAGCCATAAACCTTTACAAAAAATTCGGTTTCAGGCATTTGGGTGAATACAATGTTTTTATTATCAGGGATATTTCGAATTTGTAAAATGATTTTTTAAGTTTATTAATTAATCATTAACTTTGTTACAGATTATTTAAATAATCTGTTGATACTAACTAAATCATGATATCATGGCTAAAACAATCACATTCAATGAACTCCGGAAGATCAAAGACCAATTACCCTCCGGAAGTATGAGAAAGATTGCTGACAAACTTGATCTGAATGAAGAAACTGTCAGAAACTACTTCGGAGGAACAAATTTTGACAAGGGACAAAGCGTTGGTATTCATCTTGAACAGGGTCCGGGAGGCGGAATAGTGACTTTTGATGACACAACAATACTCGATCTGGCTGAAAGCATGATCAAAGCATAAAAGATATCTGAAGCCTGTTCAAAAGCAAAAGGCCTGGTCTTTTGCTTTTTTTATTTTCAGAAAAATGAATCTGAAACAAATTATTGAATCTGCAGAAGAAAAATACCTGCAGATCCTTGAAGAGTTTTTCACAGAAAAGTGGGGAAAAACTCTTCTTTATTCACACGATATTAATCATCACCGGAGAGTCTGGCATTATGCAAAAGAGCTCCTTACAGAAGTCGGAAATCGCGAATCAGACAGAATTGCTTTTTCTCC
>Ga0326726_10006026_pt1 | contig 10930 bp, 12 predicted proteins | sample MHFenrmetagenome_2_FD_207603 | JGI IMG/M metagenome (GOLD analysis project Ga0326726, IMG submission 207603) | Lab enriched peat soil microbial communities from Michigan Hollow, Ithaca, NY, United States - MHF15MN | ecosystem: Environmental > Terrestrial > Soil > Wetlands > Peat | place: USA...
CGGATCGCAATTCACCCCTCCCGACCTCTCAGAAACCTTAAAAGAAACCTAAAACCAAAAATTGTTAACTTTTCTTTTTGCTTTTTTCCGGATGAACTGAAACGTCGGTGCATCCTATCACATATCATAATATATTTTAGGATCATTTCTCTAATGTCTTCTATGTCTCTTCGCTCGCTCAATCTTCCCGGTGTAGGAACAAAATATGAATTTGAGACCGATAAAGGTGATACGGTCGCAATTTTTTTCACAAAAACCGGAACTATCCAGATGTACACCCTCCAGAAAGGCTGCAAAACACCCAGCGCAGCGGAAATGACTCTGGTTGAGGCACGAAGACTTGGGAACATCCTTACCGGTGCGATTATGGAAGCGGATCAGGAAAGTGTCGAGATCGCATTCTCGGCGCTTGCCGATCTTCGTGTAACCATCCATTCATTCCTTATCCCCAAAGCTATTTCCGGAAGGACAATCGAAGATCTTCAGATAAGGGCAAAGACCGGCGCAACGGTAATCGCGGTCTGCCGGCATGACAGGAATATCATCAACCCCCCTCCAGCATTTGTGTTTGAGACAGGCGATGCGGCACTGGTTATCGGAGAAAGTGACCAGATCAGAATGTTCGAGCGCGAAATAATGGTGGATTAATGGAAGGGATCGTCCTCGCGTTATTTATCTGCCTTATTCTGGTGCTGATCACCAAGTACCTGTCGGTTCCTGCGATACCTTTCTATATCCTTGCCGGGGTATTGCTGGGAAAAGCCGGGCTCGGGTTGGTCACTTCAGATGAGATCAGCAACTTTTTCTCAGGTCTGGGATTGATTTTTTTACTATTCTTCATGGGTCTCGGGTTGAAACCTGAGCGGATAGCCGCGAACCGTTCTGCAGTCCTTACCAGTGGGATCATCGATCTTAATGTCAACATGATTATCGGATTTGTCGCGGCATACCTCCTGGGATTCTCAATTTCAGAGTCGCTTATTGTTGCCTCTGCATTCTATATTTCGAGCACGGCGATGGCAATAACCTCGCTCATCGAAAACCGGAAGCTGATGCTTCGTGAAGCCGAAACGGTCATCTGGCTGATGGTCTTTGAAGACCTTATTCTTATCATCTTTTTAGCCCTTATTTCAGCAGGTAACCAGAACCTGATAGTCTTCCTTGTGAAGATTCTCGGTGTGCTTGCTGTGCTCTATGCATTAGCCCATTATGGCAAAGAATTTCTCATCTCGATTCTTGACCGGGATGATGAGCTTCCCATCATCTTCACGTTTGTTGCCGTGCTCACGACTGCGTCTGTATCCATGTACCTGGGTATACCTGAAACAATGATGGTGATTGCACTGGGAGTCGCATTTGCAACAACGGATCCCGATGCCTTCGAGCAGCATGCACGCCCCTTCAAGGACGTTTTTTTGGTTGTTTTCTTCGTTTTCTTCGGTGTCACCATTGACTTTTCCGGAGGAGTAAACTGGTTCATGATCACGATTATCTGCCTCCTTGCTATTGTGAGCAAGCTTATATCCGGCATTTTAACCGGAATATTCATTCACCGTTCGGCGCTTTCTGGCTTAGAAATCTGGGGCAATACGATTGGAAGGGGAGAATTTTCTATTGCCATCGCCGTTCTTTATGGATCGCCACTTGTTGGAACCACGATTGCAGTGATGGTTATTGTGACATCGATCATTGGATCGTTCACTGCAAAATATAGTGCATCGTTACGAAAAGCAATCATGCACCTGGGGCGGAAAAAATCTCCGCCGCACCGGGTACATTTGGGCCGTTGACATTTACTCGATCAGCACAAGTCCGATCGAATGGATATCGGAATGAGTGATCTTCCCATACTCCATATCTTTACACGGGATCGTATCAAGGTTCCAGCCAACATTTTTTGCGGTTGCGAATACATCCATGCCAGCCGCTTCCATGCTTGGGCGTACCTTGTCCATATGCCGACACTTCCGGCGCATGCTCTCGTCAACAACACCCTCAGCTTCCTCAGCAACACAGTGCTGGTGCTCGCAGTATATACAGGGATAACCGCCAAACCCGAATGCTTTATAAAATCCGTCATAGAACGCCGTCTTTTCGAGCACGTGCATTGTTCCGTTTACCCAGAGGATCAGATCCCTGAACCAGTCATGGAAATCATCCGGAATGTCATCAGGGCCAAATGTTCCCCGACCCGGTACCCCGTCGAACCGAAGCAGCAATCCGGTGGAGTACTCGTCTACCATACGGCGGGTTTCATCTGGTGATGGGGCATAGGGGGGACAGCCGAAATGTTTTCCATATCCCTTACAGCCATACCGGCATTTGAACCGAACCCATTGTGATACAACAATTTTTTCCGGTGTTATTATCTGGATCTTTACACCCTTCCCGCTAGCAATTTCCACGAGTTTAGCAATCTCAGCTGAAATATCCTTAACCACACTCATCACCCATAGACAGTGGATAAGAACGGGAATCAATAAAAGTTTGTGCCCTGTTCAATATGCGACTTTGTTCAATCCGCGGGATTATTGAATTGTTTGCTGCAGGAGTATATGGGGGCAGCAGAGTCCAAATCACATGGTTATTCTCTGGAAAGTCATTAGGATACCTGAATACCGTCATAAATCCCAACGCAGGACTTACCTGGAGGTAGTGCACTATGTGCATATTCTCATATATAAAAGTGAATACAGGATGAAGTCCCCGGCGTTCTATCCCTGATTCTCATCCTTTTTCCCCCGCACGTTAATGATCCGCTGCACCACGAACCGCGAACTGCAAAGATCTCCGTCTTCGTATTTGCCGATGCGGACAATCTCCGGAGCCAGCCCGCGTTCAATAAGCTGCAAATGGAGTGTTGGCTCATCGAAATGCTGGTTGAATCCAATAGTAATTATATCTGGCTGGATCTCTTTAATCGGGCGGAACATATCTGTCTTATCCCCGAGGATTGCATGATCTACGGGTTTAAGGGCTGCGACCATCTGGCGGCGGTGCTCTTCAGGAATGATCGGACAGGGCTTGTGTTTGACATTTGCGTCCCGTGCAACGATCACCCAGAGTTCGTCACCCATTTTTTTTGATTCATCAAGATAGTAGAGATGCCCCGGGTGGAGGATGTCAAAGGTACCGGTGGCGACGACCCGGCGCGGAATCACGCAATCACCTCAAGAGTGTGCGGATTGCCTTCTGCAGTAAAACACTGCCAGTCAGAATCGCGATAGGGGTAGCCGATGATAAGATGATAACGGCCGGTTCGCGGGAAAAAATTCACGTCTGCATTCGAAGGGCGGAGTACACCGTTCGGGTGACTGTGGGCGCTCCCCGCAAGATGGGTATCAAGCGGCATCATATCAAAAAGGAGTGATGCGGAATTCTCTCCTGCCACCGTGCCCGGGAGCATATTCATTTCCTCGATAATACCCTCCCGTTCGCGGAGCAGAGCGACGAACTCGTTGGGATGGCTGTTGCGCCCCATCTCAAGGAGAAGTGAGAGGAGTTCCTGTCTGATTCCGCGAATTTTCATGATTTTATTACCCTATCAGCATCAGTGCTGTACCGATCTTTTTTGTTGTGTTCCTAAAAGAAACTCTCTAACCAGGGAAAGGATTTACTTTTCGGCCCTGCATCGGTCTTCACCCCATTCGACCCGGATGTCTGACTTGAATTCAGGTGGTCTTTTCGAGTGTATTGCCATCCATTTCAGACTGGAAACACGTCTCCCGGAAAAACTCGTACAGTTATTTACATTCGGTTGCCAACGCCACTAAAAAATTATTTCCTACCCGTCACTTTGATGATATGGTAACCAAACTGTGTCTTGACCGGGCCTACAACCTTACCGGGATCGTTTTCGAATGCAACCTTCTCAAATTCCGGTACCATCTGTCCTTTGCCGAACCAGCCGAGATCTCCACCGTTTTTCCGGGAGGGGCAGGATGAGAAGCGCTTAGAGACTGCAGCGAAGTCTTCGCCGTCATTGATCCTCTTAAGTATTTTATTAGCCTCGTCCTCGGTTTTAACGAGGATATGGGATGCACGTGCCTGGGAAGCCATGTATAGGAATAAGGGAGGATGGAATAAAAGAGTTGATGATGAGGAGAGCAAAAAAATGATGCTTCGTATCTGTGTGCTATTTCGTTAAATTATTCTCAATAGCCTTCCGAACCTTTCTCCCTGATGGGGTCTGATTAGGATACAATCAATTCAAATTTCTGCTTTTATATTGCAAATTTTAAAAAAAAATTCCTTTCTCTCCAGGCCACGACGCCATTCAGAACTCACCGTCCTGCTCAAAGCTCCTGCCGTACCTTATTGCCAGCTCTGCCTTGTATAACTCTTTTCCAAGATAGGCTGCATGATCAAGGAGAGAGACATCTTCATGTAAAAGAATGGTGTTCAGTACATCCTGCCAGTGCTTTCCCTGCACAGCCTTGCCGCGGATCACTGCAATAATATGATCCCCCTCAATGCCGATACGGAAGTTGCCTTTTGGATCATATATGATATCCGTCTGCATTTTCTTTGCAGTGGTTATCGTATCATAGTCAAGTGGGGGTTCTCGCCGTTTCCGCTTTTCTTTGAGTATGAGCAGATCGATGCCGAGATCTTTTGGATAGGGGCGGTCAGTGCAGAGTGACATCATTTCCGTCGCCAGACGCATCTCCTTGATTGATCCCTTTGTCTTGTCCGAGTGCTCGCTGGTAAAAATTATTGAAGCGCCCACTTCGTTTGCCATACCGGCAAGCACGGCATTGACCCCAATGGAGTCTGCATCAAGAAGCTCTACCACGTTGCCTGCACCAAAGAAGAGCGGATACCCCGTATCCTTAAAATTATTCAGGGATGTAACAAGACCGGAACCAACAGGCCGGAGCAGGGGATCAGCAATGATGCATTCAATGCCAGCACTCTCTGCCATCGCTAGGTTCTTTTTTAGCGTGCTGTTGCCCGGTACAATCACGGCTGCTGCTCCTGCATCGGCAACATATGCACCCACTGCAGGAATATTGGCCTCCTGAAGGCTGAGTACAATATCAGCCCGGACAAGTGCTGCACGGATCAGATCCGGATGTTGGGAATCAACAGCGAGCGGGCGATCCATATCATCTAATAACGAGAAGACCCGCGTAACATCCTCCGGCGTAGCATCGAAGCCAAACCCAAGGTCAACGATATCGGCGCCCGAACTAAAGTAGTGTTCCACGACATCCCGGATATTATCACACCGATAGGCATCCATCACTTCTGCAAGTACCTTGATTCGTGATCCGCCACCGATCTTTGTATTCCTGATCACAAAATCGAATCCGGAATTGTGCTCACGTTCCCCGATTTTTTTTAGTGCATCTTCCGCTTTTCTCCCTGCAAGAAAGTCGTCAGCAGGAATCGTACGTGACAGGGCTATCGTATCGAGTACCGGTAGGATCAATGCAAGGTCTGCTGCATGCCGGGGACCGCGGTAGACTGGGACACCTGTCTCGCGTTCTACCTGCTCAAATGTTGCGGTGCACATTCCAGAGACGATAACCAGATCATATGTCCCTTTTTTGATCAGCACATGGAGCATGTGAGGGGTAAGAAATGATGCTATCTCTCCGGTAACAACAACATTCGCGTCAAAACCTGCCGCCGCACATTTTACCATTTCTTCGGTGGCAGAACCAGTAGGCAGGAGGATGCGCATAAGTTCCCTTAATACCAGAGAGATAAAAACACTATGATCAGATGCTTATCTGCGATTTGCACGTGCATACCAATTTTTCAAAAGACGGGGAGAGCAGTGTCGAAGAGATCCTCAAAAAGGCAGAAGAGGTCGGGCTTGACGTAATCGCTATTACCGATCATGATTCGATTGACGGTGCAAAAAAAGCACTTGCATGCACTACATCTGTTCTCGTAATTCCGGGTATCGAAGTCTCTACAAAGCAGGGGCACCTCATAGTTCTTGGAGTGACCGAGGTGATTCCGGCAGGACTCGATGTAGTCGATACGATTGAGACTGCCCGAAAAATGGGGGCGCTCCTGATCCTTCCGCATCCGTACCATCTCTGGCGTCATGGTGTCGCCCGCCGGAAAAAAGCCGGTATGGCCGCGGTCGATGCCATCGAAACGTTCAATAGCCGGTACATTGTCGGCTCAGCAAACCAGAAAGCTGCACGCATCGCAAAAAAGTTGGGAAAACCCTGTGTTGCAGGTAGTGATGCCCATCATGCACGATTCGTTGGTTTCGGGAGAACATTTATTGATGCTGATCGGGATATCCCTTCAATACTCGCCGCTATCCGAGCAGGGAAAATTACCTGTGGAGGGAGGCAGACGCCGTTACGGACTTACACTCACCAGTCGCTAAACAATACATGGAGAAAAATCAAACGGTTTACACGGCGTGTGCATCTCCGATGAGGCTGGGGTTCCGGGTATCCTATCTGGGAAGCAGGTTTTTTGGCTCACAGATTCAGGAAGAACTCCGCACAGTTGAGGGGGAATTTGTTGCAGCTTGCCAGCGACTGAGTCTTTTTGCCGATTGGCGCACAGCTGGCTTCCTTTTTGCCGGAAGAACCGATCGCGGCGTCCATGCATGTGGGCAGGTTGTGGCATTCACAACAGATGTGCCTGACCGTGCCATCCAGACAATGAATTTCCAGCTCCCTCCAGACTGCTGGTGTACCGGTTTTGCTGAAGTGCCTCCGGAGTTCCACCCGCGGTATGATGCGAAGTCCAGAACGTACCGGTATTATTTCTCAAAATCTCCCTCTGATTTGGCGGCTATGGAGCAGGCTGCGCACTATTTTATCGGCCGCCACAACTTCAGGAATTTTGCCCGTGTCGGGGACAAAAACCCCTGGAGAAACATCATCGATATCAGTATAGGGAAAATCGAGGGTTTTGTTTATTTTGAAGTGAAGGCGGAGAGCTTTTTGTGGCACCAGGTTCGGTGTATGGCAACGGCGCTTCTCAAAGTGGGTGAAAGTGAAGAAGGGGAGTCATTTATCCCGTCCCTGCTGGAAGCCGCAGCAAAAAGACCCCTGCAACCAGCCCCTGCCGAAGGACTTATTCTCTGGGATACTGATTGCGGAATTGAATGGATACCAATACCCATGGACCAGCGAAGTATCACACATATGGATCATTGTATGAGGCATCATGCACTTATGGCAAAAGTGTGCGGCGTCTTAGGAACCCCGGATTTTTAAAAATCATTTCTTTTATTTTTTAAAATCTGATCCGGGTCATTAATGTATTTCTCGCGCACAGCCACTGGTATTTGCTGCAGCACTTACCGCGGATGCTACGCTTTTCACAACACGCAGGTTGAGAACCTGCGGGAGGATTCTGTCTTTTTGTGGCCTTTTGACAAACCCGGCAAGCGCATGAGCGGCAGCAACCTTCATTTCATCGGAAATCCGCGTCGCATGTACATCAAGAGCACCACGGAATATCCCCGGAAACGCAAGTGCGTAGTTAATCTGGTTGGGATACTCATTTCTTCCGGTTCCTATAATTGCTGCACCTGCGATACGGGCATCATGAGGAAGAATCTCGGGCATCGGATGTGCAAGTGCAAAGACAATGGGATCTTTGTTCATTGACCGGATCATGGATGGGGAAATGATTGCCGGCACCGATACACCTATACAGACATCAGCTCCCTGCATTGCGTCAGTGAGATCACCAGTTCGTCCGGTTTTGTTGGTCTCGCCTGAGATGATGTACTTATATTTGTTAGCATACAATCCATCACGATGCCGGTGGATGATACCCTCGGTATCACAAACTATGATGTCGTTTACGCTGCTGCAGAGGTTAGGATCATATCCTATGCACCTGAGCATACGGGTGATGGCAAACCCGGCGGCCCCTGCACCGCATACAACAATATTCAAATCTTCAAACCGCTTCCTGGTCACCCTGCAGGCATTTATTAATGCCGCGAGAACTACCACGGCCGTCCCATGCTGGTCATCATGCATGACGGGTATTCCTATCCCCTGCAGTGCATCTTCAAGCTCAAAGCATTTGGGGGCAGCGATGTCTTCAAGTGCAATTCCCCCGAATACCGGCGCTATGTTTTTCACTTCATCAACGAATTCCGTATGGAAACTCTCAAAACAGATGGGGAAGGCATCGATGCCGGCAAGTTTTTTAAAAAGGAGGGCTTTTCCCTCCATCACAGGAATTGCGGCATATCCCCCGATATTTCCCAGCGAAAGGACCCGCGATCCATCACTCACGATAGCGATGGTGTTTGCTTTGAGCGTATATTTGTAGGCAAGGTTTTTGTCCCGGTGGATTTCTTTGCATACTGCTCCTACCCCAGGCGTGTACGCAAGGGAAAGATCTCGCCGGTTGTTGATGGGAACTTTGGAATGAACTTCTATTTTGCCACGGTACTTTTCGTGGAGGTCGAGGGATTCACTGTAGATATCCTTCTTTTTTTTAATCCCTGCCATGCCTTATTCCCCGTTAGTTCAATGAACGCGATAGCATGCTATATCAATCTTGTTGTTGGCAAAAACTGGGGATTATTAATGAGGTTTTGTTCCAAATGTCGAATCAATCCACGCAGTGATCATGTCCCGTACATTACGATAACCTTCGAGAACTTCCTCATCGCTGCCTGGTGTCAGGTGGGGATCAGCGAACCCACGATGGATTGTCTTTTTTGCTCCTGATACGATGGGGCAGATAGCGTGGGCGTTGTCGCAGAGAGTAACTGCAAGATCAAAGGATGCCCCCTCCAACTCTGCGAGGGTTTTTGAACGGTGATGTGAGATGTCAATCCCAATCTCCTGCATCACCACTATCGCCAGTGTACTCACTTTCGCTTTCCGGGTGCCGGCGGAAAAAGCCTCGTACCGGGTTCCATATTTTGCTCGTAAAAAACCCTCTGCCATCTGCGAACGGGCAGCATTTGCCGTGCAGATAAAAAGAACCCGGGTTTTTACGGTCATTTTCGCACCGGTCCTTGGACCTTGGATTATTTCGGATGTAATAATTCAAACCCTTTTTGCAGAGCACCATCCTTTCTATAACGTGAATTTGCTTAAGGTCAGCAAATTTTTTGGCATGTGCACCTTTTTTACTTTTGACTTCTCCTTTTCCTGCTATCAATATTTCTGAGGAAATATGCACCTTATGTTTTATCTTCAAATCTCTCTCAGATGAGATACGTAGTATTGTGAAGTTTGAATGCGACCAATGCGGGAAATGCTGCCAAAGTTTTGGGGAATTTATTAAAATCGAGCGTCAGCTCACCAGCCGTGATTATTACTGCCGGTACGGGATAAAAAACGAACTCTTCCTTGCCCACATTGAGGGAGACTATGCCGACAGTCAACCCCCCTTTTCAAAAGGGGGTGTGCCAGAGAAAGGCTGCCCGTTCATGTTGAAAAAAACTGATGGGAAAGGACATGCCTGTGCAATTTATGCAACCCGTCCGCAAATCTGCAGGGATTTCCGCTGCTACCGGATGGTGATCCTTAACCGTGACGGCCACGAGTGCGGCAGGATTATCGGACGCAATGATCTCAAAACAACGGACGAATCATTAAAGCAGATTTGGAAAGAACGGATCGCACCGCTGCTGCCCAATCATGATGACTTGCGTTGGGAAAATGCTGTGATCAATGCACTCACATTTCATGGATATTTTGGGGAACGCGTTGAATAAAAAGAAAAAGATATTTTGTCAGTACTGCTACGACATCTACCTGCCTGCCTTCATAGCAGATACATATTCCTTCAGTTCACGCTCCATTACATCTGTATCCTTAAGGTTCCGTTCGACAATTTCAACGATTGCGCTGCCGATTATGACACCATCTGCACCGGCACGGGCGCAGGTCTGTGCATGTGCGGGTGTTGAGATGCCAAAGCCGATGGCAAGCGGAAGCGGTGTGTGCATGCGGACCCTGTTCAGGAGATCAATTGCCCCTTCGGATACCTCTTCACGCACACCGGTTACCCCGAATGCTGCAACGAGATACAGGTACCCTCGTGCTTTTTTCGCTATCTTATCAATCCGATCATCAGAGGTTGTCTGGGCGACAAGAAAGATGGGGTCGATACGGTACCGCGATGCTACTGCACAGATCTCCTCAGACTCTTCGACCGGCATGTCGGCGATCAGGACTCCATCCACACCGGCATCGTGCGCTTCGCGGTAGAATCGCCCGATCCCGCGGTGATGGACGATGTTGTAATACGTGAGGAATACGATTGGCACCTCGGATTCTTTGCGGATCTCTCGCACGATGTCAAACACGGTATCCGGGGTTGTGCCAGCGGTAAGTGACCTTTCATCGGCTTTCTGGATTGTCGGACCATCTGCCACCGGGTCAGAGAATGGCACCCCCAGTTCAAGGATGTCCGTTCCCCCGGCGATTAGCGCCCGGGCGATCCGGATACACGTGACCTTTTCCGGATCACCTGCTACCATAAAGCCGATGAACGCTGGTTTTTTCACCGCGGCAAATGCCTTTTCGATCCGTCCCATCAGGATCTCCCTCTCATTGCTGCCACTTCTGCCACATCCTTGTCACCACGCCCAGAGAGATTGATGACCACAATGTCATCCCGGTCGAACCGGTCCGCATTCTTCATCACATATGCTACAGCATGGGCAGACTCCAGTGCCGGTATGATCCCCTCAGTTTTTGAAAGGAATCTGAAGGCATCAAGTACTTCAGGGTCATTCACTGCTGCGTAGGTCACGCGGTGGTTGTCCCTGAGCATTGCATGTTCCGGGCCAACGCCTGGGTAGTCAAGACCCGCTGATATGCTATGTGTGGGTAATACCTGCCCGTTCTCATCCTGTAAAAGGTAAGAAAGCGTTCCATGTAGCACTCCCTCATCGCCAGCACAGAGCGTGGCAGAATGCCTTCCCGTTTCAATCCCTTCACCTCCAGCTTCTACACCGATCAGT
>Ga0326726_10006027_pt1 | contig 10928 bp, 8 predicted proteins | sample MHFenrmetagenome_2_FD_207603 | JGI IMG/M metagenome (GOLD analysis project Ga0326726, IMG submission 207603) | Lab enriched peat soil microbial communities from Michigan Hollow, Ithaca, NY, United States - MHF15MN | ecosystem: Environmental > Terrestrial > Soil > Wetlands > Peat | place: USA...
GCCTTCGGGCGCGACATGGAGTCGTCGAAGCAGGTCTGGAGCGCCAAGCAGGGTTACCCCGGCGATTACGACTACCGCGAATTCTACCGCGACGTCGGCTTCGACCTCGACTACGACTACGTGCGCCCCTACCTGCATTCGGACGGCAACCGCGTCAACCTCGGCATCAAGTATTATCGCATCACGGGGCAAACGGAGAACAAGGAGCCGTACAAGCCCTCGATGGCGCGGGAGAAGGCTGCCTCCCACGCGGGGAACTTCATGTTCAACCGCCAGCAGCAGATCGAGTGGCTCCACGATTATCTCAAGATCAAGCCGATCATCGTCTCCCCGTACGACGCGGAGCTCTTCGGGCATTGGTGGTACGAAGGGCCCGAGTGGATAGAGTTCCTCATTCGCAAGATCCATTTCGACCAGAAGACGATACGGATGATCACTCCGTGGGAGTATCTCGAACGCCACCCGAAACTCCAGGTCATGAGCCCGTCGATGTCGTCCTGGGGCTGGAAGGGATACAGCGAGGTGTGGCTCAACGGCGACAACGACTGGATCTATCCGCACCTCCACATGATGGCGGACCGTATGGTCATTCTCGCCGAGCGGTATCCCGACGCCGATGGCATCGCACACCGCGCGCTCAACCAGGCGGCGCGGGAGCTCCTCCTCGCGCAGAGCAGCGACTGGGGTTTCATCATGAAGACGGGGACGATGGTCGAGTACGCGCATAAACGCACGAAGGATCACATCGCCCGCTTCGACCGTCTCTACAACGACATCATCAACTCGAGGATCAACGATCAGTGGCTCAGGGAAGTCGAGAACCGGGACAACATCTTCCCCGACCTCGATTACCGCGTCTACAGGGGGTAACTCGCCTCGATGGAGACGACGTCCAGGCCCAAGCACCTCATCATCCACGGACATTTCTACCAGCCGCCCCGCGAGAACCCCTGGACCGACGAGATCGAGCGCCAGGAGGGGGCCTCTCCCTACCACGATTGGAACGACCGGATCGCCAACGAGTGCTACCTCCCGAACGCCCTCTCGAGGCGCCTCGACGATTGGGGCAGGATCACAAAGCTCGTTAACAACTACGAATGGATCAGCTTCAATTTCGGGCCGACCCTCTTCTCGTGGCTCGAGGACGAGTTGCCTGACGTCTACGGGAGGATCCTCGCGGCCGATCGCGAGAGCGCGAAGCGTCTCGGCGGGCACGGCAACGCCATCGCGCAGTGCTACAACCACGTCATCATGCCGCTCGCCTCACGGCGCGATCAGGAGACGCAGTTCCGCTGGGGAGTCCGCGATTTCGAACGGCGCTTCGCCCGCTCACCCGAGGGGATCTGGCTGCCCGAGACCGCCATCAACGCGCTGACGCTCGAGATACTCATCGACTTCGGATTTCGGTTCATCATTCTGTCGCCGCATCAGGCGCTCCGGACACGTTCGATCGACGGAGGTTCCCCCTGGAAGGACGTCTCGAAAGGCACGATAGAGACGGGCTTCCCGTACCGCTGCTTCGCGCCGCCAGGTAAGGGCAAGCGCAACCCGAAACGGTTCGTCGACGTCTTCTTCTACGACGCGACCCTCTCGCAAGACGTGAGCTTCAACCACCTCTTGAGAAACGGCGACAGCTTCGCCGAAGCGATCGATCTCGCCTACGCGCGAACCGGCGACGACCTCGTCGTCATCGCGACCGACGGGGAGGTGTACGGCCACCATGAGCCGTTCGCCGACATGGCGCTCTCCTACCTCGTCGAGACGGCGGGACCGCGGCGCGGGCTCGCGATGACGAATTTCGGCGCCTACCTCGCTGCGCACGAGCCGCACCACGAGGTCGAGCTCAAGAGCGGACCGAACGGCGAGGGCACGGCGTGGTCGTGCTTCCATGGCGTCGGGCGCTGGAAAGAGGACTGCGGGGACAGCACGGGCGGCCAGCCGGGATGGAATCAGAAATGGCGTGCGCCCCTGCGCGCAGGGCTCAACTCCCTCGGAGAGGCGCTCGCCGCGCGGTTCGAGAAGGAGGGTTCCGGCCTCTTCAAGGATCCGTGGCACGCGAGGGACGATTACATAGACCTCATCGAGGAGCGGACCCCCTCCGCCTCGAAGGAATTCGCCGCGAGCCACGCCGCGCGGGCGCTTTCCGGTGCCGAGGTCTCTCGCGCGCTCGCCCTCCTCGAATCGCAACGCAACGCCCAGCTCATGTTTACATCGTGCGGATGGTTCTTCAACGACATCTCGGGGATCGAGACGGTGCAGATCCTGCGGTACGCGGCCCGCGCCATCGAGTTCGCCGGCACGGATCACTGGCTCGCGCTCGAGAAGAAGCTCCTCGGCGACCTCAAGGCCGCGGTGAGCAACGTTCCGGGAATGGGAACGGGCGCGAACATCTACAACAACATCGTCAAGGCATCGATCCTGGGGCGCCCCTGCCTCGTCGCGCTCTTCGCGATCTCCTCGCATCTCTCCGGCAAGGACGAGCCGCTGGAGATATACGGCAATGCGGTACGTCCGCTCGACGGAATCGTGCGGCACATCGTCGCCCCCGGAGTGGAGGATCACGTGAGGATCGGCTCGCTCGAGATCGCCTCGCGGTACACGCTCGAGACCGCGGTGTACGAGTACCTGCTCTATATCGAGGACGAGGCGTCCTTCGTCTGCCACGTCCGGGAGCGCCGGAGCGAGGAGCAATACCGGACCATGGTGGAGCGCCTCTCGAAGCTCGCCGAGGCGGGGCTCATCGCGGAGATCCGTCCCGCCGCCTCAGAGTATTTCGGCGCCAGGCGCTTCACGATCCGTGATTTTCTCACCGAGGACCGCGAGCGGATCCTGCGCCGGTTCGCCGCCAAGCGGCTCGAGGTCATCGAGGCGCGGTTCGCCGACATATACAACGAAAGCCGGCATCTCCTCCTCCTCCTCAAGGAAGCGAACATCAGGCCGCCGCAGAATCTTCTGATACCCGCACAGACCCACCTCACGAAGAAGCTCGTGAGCGAGGTCGAGCACTGGGAACGCTCCCTCAACCCCACGGGGCTCGAAGGCATCAGAACGATCGTCACGCAGGCGACGATATTCGGCGTTCCGATCGACACGTCATCGGCGACCGATTCCTTCAGCGAGCTCATCCTCGAGAAGATCAGGCGTCTCGCGGGCGAGCTCGACGCGCAGGCGGCCTCGGCGCTCGAGCAGTTCGTGAACCTGAGTGACGAGATGGGAATCCGGACGAACTTCCGCGACATCCAGAATCGCATCAATGAGATTCTCGAGACGAAGGTGTCCCCGCTCATCGACGAGCTCGCCGCCCGGCCGGGAGGCAGGGAAGAGACGAAGCATGCAATCTCCGCGTTTCTCAGCCTCGCCCGCCGGTTCAACTTCAATACGGACGCGTGGACCAGGAAGCTTCAGAACCTATGATCCGGAACGGAGCGGAAAAGCGGATCAGGCGTCTCCGCGACGAAATCGCGCGCCACGACCATCTCTACTACGTCCTCGATAAACCCGAGATCTCAGACGCCGAGTACGACCGCCTCCACAAGGAGCTCGAGGCGCTCGAGGCGGAGTTCCCCGAGCTCGTGACCCCGGACTCGCCGACGCAGCGCGTCGGCGCGGCGCCTCGCGACGACCTGCCGAACGTCCGTCACGTGAGGCCCATGCTCAGCCTCGAGTCGGTGATGAAGGTCGACGACGCGCGCGAGTTCGACCGGCGCATGAAGAAGGGGCTCGGCTCCGACGACGTCACGTACACGGTCGAGCCGAAGTTCGACGGGCTCTCGGTCGAGCTCATCTACGAGGACGGCGTTCTCGCCCGAGGAGCGACACGCGGGGACGGCACGATCGGCGAGGACGTCACGCCCAACATCCGAACGATCCGCACGATTCCCTTGAGGCTGCGCGCGGAGAGGCCTCCGCGCTCGGTCGCGATCCGCGGCGAGGCGATCATGCCGCTCGCCGAATTCCGCAACCTCAACCGCTGGATGACGGAGCGCGAGCTCCCCGCATTCGCCAATCCACGAAACGCGGCGGCGGGCTCGCTGCGGCAGCTCGACTCCCGCGTCACCGCGCAGCGGCCTCTCTCGTTCTACGCGTACGAGATCATCGAGCTCGCGGGCGCCGAGCCGCCCGACACGCACTCACACGAGCTCGAGATTCTCTCGAAATGGGGCCTGCGCGTCGACCCGCACAAGAAGATCTGCCGTACGATCGAAGAGGCGATCGCGTTTCACGCGGACCTCGCAGCGAGGCGCGACGCTCTCCCGTTCGAGATCGACGGCGTCGTGATACAGCTCGAGTCGAAGGTGGACCGCGAGATCCTCGGGATCCGAACGCGCTCGCCGCGCTGGGCGATCGCGCTCAAGTTCGAGCCGCGAAAGGAGGTGACGATCGTCGAGGACATCGTCGTCCAGGTCGGCCGCACCGGCAAGCTCACCCCCGTCGCGCTCCTGAGGCCCGTCGACGTGAGCGGCGTCACGGTGAGCCGCGCCACGCTCCACAACGCGGGGGAGGTCGCGAAAAAAGACATCCGCGTCGGCGACACGGTGCGCATCGAGCGCGCGGGGGACGTGATCCCCGCGGTCGTCGAGCGAATCCCCCAGAAGGGAGAGCGGCGAAAGCACCCCTTCGCGATGCCCGCCGCATGCCCCGTCTGCGGCTCGGAGGTCGTGGAGGAAGGTGCCTACCACTTCTGCACGGGAGGCCTGAGCTGCCCGGCACAGCTCAAGCGCGGGATCGAGCATTTCGCCTCCAAGGGAGCCCTCGACATCGAAGGTCTCGGGACGAGGACCGTCGCGGCGATGGTCGACCGGGGCCTTGTCGCGAGCGTCGCCGACATCTACCGACTCGACGAGAAGGCGCTCCTCGGGCTCGAGGGCTTCGCGGATAAATCGGCCGCGAATCTCGTGGCCGCCATCGAATCGTCAAAGAGAATCGCGCTCGACCGTTTCCTCTACGCCCTCGGCATCAGGAACGTCGGCGAGCACGTCGCGACGATCATCGCCGATCACTATGGAACCCTCGACGCCGTCATGACCGCGACCGAGGATGATCTTGAAACGATCCACGAGATCGGCCCGGAGGTCGCACGGAGCGTCTCGAGCTTCTTCGCCGAGAAGCGGACGCGCTCGCTCGTCGCCGAGCTCCGGCGCCTCGGGATCGAGATCGCGGTGGCCCGGCCCGCGGCGGGCCCCCGCCCGCTCGCCGGAAAGACCTTCGTCTTCACCGGGACGCTCGAGAGCCTCTCGCGGGAGGAGGCGGAGCGTCTCGTTCAATCGCTCGGAGGCCGCTCGGCCTCGAGCGTGAGCAAGAAAACCTCGTACGTCGTCGCCGGCGCGGAAGCAGGCTCAAAGCTCGCGAAGGCCGAGAAGCTCGGACTCAAGATCATCTCGGAAAAGGAATTCAAGAAGCTCGTCGGGGCATGACGGGCGCCGCCGCATCCGGCCGGACATGAAATCCTCCGAAACTCGGCAATAAAAAGGGCCCTCCCATTGGGGGAGGGCCCTTTCGTTTCTCCTGGCAGAGCCCATCGAGCCCGCCATCGGAATTGCGGCCGGCCTATCGAGCCCGCCGCCGGAATCCAGGACGATTACACGACGCCCTGGTCGATCATCGCGTCGGCGACCTTGATGAAGCCGGCAATGTTTGCGCCGTTCACGTAGTTGATGAACTTGCCGTCCTTGCCGTGCTCGACGCACTGGGAATGAATGGCCTTCATGATGCCGTGCAGTCTCTGGTCGACCTCTTCGCGGGTCCAGCTGAGGCGTAGGCTGTTCTGCGACATCTCGAGACCGCTCGTCGACACGCCGCCGGCGTTCGCGGCCTTGCCGAGACCATAGAGAATCTTGGCCCCGAGGTAGACCTCGATCGCCTCGGGCGTGCTCGGCATGTTGGCACCCTCGGAAACGCAGATGCAGCCGTTCTTCACGAGCGTCTTGGCGTCCTCCGTGTTGACCTCGTTCTGGGTCGCGCACGGGAGCGCAACGTCACACTTGATGCCCCACGGACGCTTACCCTCGATGTACTGGGCCTTCGGGAACTTCTTCGCGTACTCCGCGATACGGCCGCGCTTGACTTCCTTGAGCTCGATGACCCACGCGAGCTTCTCGGCGTTGACGCCCGCCGGATCGTGGATCGTGCCGTTCGAGTCGGACAGCGTGATGGGCTTCGCGCCGAGCTGGTTGCACTTCTCGACGGCGTACTGGGCGACGTTGCCGGAGCCCGATATCGTCACGGTTTTGCCCTTGATCGAGTCGCCGCGGGTCTTAAGCATCTCTTCGGCGAAGTAGACCGTGCCGTAGCCGGTCGCCTCGGGCCGGATGAGGCTTCCGCCCCACTTGATGCCCTTACCCGTGAGAACGCCCGTGAACTCGTTGCGGAGCTTCTTGTACATCCCGAAGAGGTAGCCGATCTCGCGGCCGCCCACGCCGATGTCGCCGGCCGGGACGTCCGTGTCGGGGCCGATGTGGCGGAAGAGCTCGCTCATGAACGACTGGCAGAACGCCATGACCTCGTTATCGCTCTTTCCCTTCGGATCGAAATCGCTCCCGCCCTTGCCGCCGCCCATCGGGAGCGTCGTGAGCGAGTTCTTGAACACCTGCTCGAAGGCGAGGAACTTGAGAATGCTCAGGTTCACCGTCGGATGGAAGCGCAGGCCGCCCTTGTAGGGGCCGATCGCGCTGTTCATCTCGATGCGGAAACCCCGGTTGACCTGGATCTCGCCTTTGTCGTCCACCCAGGGCACGCGGAACATCATCACGCGCTCGGGCTCGACGATCCTCTCAAGGATCATGTGCTTCTGATATTTGGGGTTTTTCTTGATGAAGGGCATGATAGAGTTGACGACCTCGAATACGGCCTGATGGAACTCGGGCTGATTCGGATCGCGCGCCTTTACCTTCTCCATGAAGGCGCCGACTGCATCTACTGGCATACTCGCCTCCTTTTCAGGGAAACCCTGAAGATGAAAAACGCCCTTTCGGGCATTCCTGAAAGTCGACAAAGAACGGAACAACCTGGCCGGCTTTTGGCTTACAGAGAATATAAATTTGACGCCGGGGGTGTCAAGGCCCTTTTTTCGATTTCGGAATTTTTGCCTTAAAATTCATTTGAAAACCACCTGTTTTGGGATATATTACGGACTAATATCAATGGTTTTACGCCGGTTTTGGGCGTTTGGCGTTCAGGGACAAGAGGTGGTCCGATGATTATTGGAGTTCCAAGAGAGATAAAGAAGGCCGAGTACCGGGTCAGCCTGCTCCCGGTTGGAGCCGAAACCCTGCGCAAGCACGGACATAAGGTGCTCGTCGAGAAGGGCGCGGGCGTGGGAAGCGGCTTCACGGATGCCGAGTACAGGGCGGCGGGGGCGACGATCATCCCGTCGGCCAAGGAGATCTTCCGCAAGTCCGATATGATCATCAAGGTCAAGGAACCCCAGCCGGTCGAGATCAAGATGATCCGCAAGGACCAGATCATATTCACGTATTTCCATTTCGCCTCCAGCAGGCCTCTCACGAACGGCATGATCAAGTCCGGCGCCGTCTGCATCGCCTACGAGACGATGGACGATAATGGTAAGCTCCCGCTCCTCATCCCGATGAGCGAGGTCGCCGGGCGCATGGCGATCCAGGAAGGCGCCAAGTATCTCGAGCGCCCGACCGAGGGTAGGGGCGTTCTCCTCGGCGGCGTGCCGGGCGTGGAGCCCGCGCAGGTCGTCATCCTCGGCGGCGGTGTCGTGGGCACGCACGCGGCGAAGATGGCGGCGGGGCTCGGAGCGAAGGTCACGATCCTCGAGATCAGCCTCGATAGGCTCCGCTACCTGAGTGACGTCCTTCCGGCGAATGTGACCCTTCTCATGTCGAACACCGCGAACATCCGCAAGATGGTGGCCGAGGCCGATCTCCTCGTCGGCGCGGTCCTCATCCCGGGCGCGAAGGCCCCCCGCCTCGTCACGAGGCCGATGCTCAAGCTCATGAAGAAGGGCTCAGTGATCGTCGACGTCGCGGTCGACCAGGGTGGCTGCATCGAGACGATTCACGCAACCTACCATACGAACCCGACCTACATTATAGACGGGGTCGTCCACTACGGCGTCGCGAACATGCCGGGGGCCGTCTGCAGAACCTCCACGATGGCGCTCACGAACGCCACCCTCCCCTACGCGATCCAGATCGCGGACAAGGGGTACGTGAAGGCCGCCCGCATGAACAAGACCATCTGGACCGGCATCAACATGATCAAGGGAAAGGTCACGGACGAGCCGGTTGCGAAGGCGTGGCGCCTGAAGTACACACCGCTCGAGCAGGTGCTGCCGAGGAAGTAGCGGTCGATTACAGCCGGAAGAACCAAGCCCCCCGTCCGGCGGATGGGGGGCTTTTCTATCTACCGCAAGCGCATCATATTCCTCGTCTCGACGACGCCCTGGGCTTCCCTTCGATAGGATACGGTTGCATCACCTTTTCCTTTGTCGGAGTGTTTTCCGCGGCCCCGGGCGCTCGTGTCCCCGGACCGCCTTCAGCGCGTCGGTCAATACGTTGAGAACGATCCTGTCCTTTTCCCTCCCCGCGGCCTTCTTGCTCGCGATGATCCGACTTAGACTCAGAACGAGGACCTTTATCCGTCCGAGGGGCACCTTCATCGCGTGCCGCTTTTCATCGTCGAAATCGCCGAGCCCGTCCATCCTGAGAACGATATCGAAAAGCTCGATCCCCTTGCCGGCCAACATCGGCGCGGTCCTCGCGGTCGGGGGCACGTAAGCGCCGTGAACCTTCTTCAGGACTCGTTCGAGGCCGGGATCAGGCAGCGCGCGAAACCACAGATCGATATCCTGTGTCACGACGGGCGCTCCCTGAAGGGCGGCGGCCGAAAGCCCCACGATCATGAACTCGACCTTCTCCCGAACGAGCTCCTTCAGAAACTCCATCTCCCGATCACCGAATATCGATGAATCTGCCACGACGCAGCGCCCTCCTCAGTCGCTCGACGGGCTTCTCGTTCAAGAGAAGCAGCGTATGTCTGATATTGTCTCGATCCGCCCCCGGGTATCGCTTCGAGATGCGCTCCGCCTCGGCTGCAAGGGATTTCAGACGCGCGACCGGCGTACCCGCGTCCTCGAGCAGGGCCCGTACGGAAACATCCAATCGTTCCGCGATACGGATCAGGGATCTCGGAACGACAGAGTCCTTGCGGGCCAGCGAGTAGAACGCATTTCGACTGACGCCCGATTCATGCAGCAGCTCTCCTATGCTCAGATCCCTCCTGCGGCATTCATGTTCGACTTTATCAAGGGAAATCCTCATGGGGATAGTGTACCATATTTTGGTACATCTGTCAAGAAGGATTCGCGCCGAAGACGAGATACATCGCGTAGAGATAGAGCCTCGATAAGGGCCGGTAGAAATAGAGATGGGGCCTCGCCGAGGGCTCGCAGAACTGGTTCCCCTTGATTGCAACGATTGATTTGAGGATCTCGCCGGGATGGCCGCTTTGAAAGCGGCTCATCCAGCTCCAATCGTCCTGCACGAAAGGGAAACCGAGACAGATCGCATACGCCGCCAGAACGAGCGCCGATAGCCCCGCGACCGGAAGAAGCCGTCTGGCTGGAATTATCCCGTTCACCTCTTCAGCAGCGCCGCCATCTCCCGCACCGCCTGCTCGATCCCGACGAACATCGCCCGCGAGATGATGCTGTGCCCGATGTTGAGCTCCTCGATCTCGGCGATCGCGACGATCGGCGAGACGTTGTGATAGGTGAGGCCGTGCCCCGCGTGCACCCGGAGGCCGTGCTTGGCCGTGGAGGTCGCAGCGTCCCGGATCGCCCGGAGCGTTCGATCCACCTCGCCGCGCCCCGCGTTCGCGTACTCACCCGTGTGGATCTCGACCGCGTCGAAGCCGAGCTTCACGGCCTCCTTCATCTGCGCCTGGTCCGGATTGAGAAACGCGGCGACCTGGATCCCGCCCTCCTTGAGGGACTTGAGGATGGGGATGACCCGATCGCTCACCTTGAGAAGGTCGAGCCCTCCCTCGGTCGTCACCTCTTCGCGATTCTCCGGAACGAGGGTCACCGAGTCGGGCCGGAGCGCGAGTGCGATCTCCTGCATCTCGGTAGTGGCGGCCATCTCCATGTTGACGCGCGTTTGCGCGAGCTCGCTGATGAGGCGGGCGTCGCGGTTCTGGATGTGCCGGCGATCCTCCCGAAGGTGAAAGGTGATCTGGTCGGCGCCCCCGTGCTCCGCCACCATCGCGGCGGTCACCGGGTCGGGCTCCGTCGTCTTTCTCGCCTCCCGGAGCGTGGCTACGTGGTCGATATTGACCCCAAGCCTGATAGTGCTCAAAGCTCTCCTCCTTCTGCCATCGCTACGTTGTGTCGCGCGATCATCTGTGAAATCGTGAGAAAATCTATCCCCTGCTTTCTCGCCTCGTCGATCATCCACCGCAGGTCCTCGAGAGACTGGCTTTTCACGTGCATGATCCCGATTGCCGAGCCTCTGTGCGCCGCGATCGAGAGGAGCTTCTCCATGTTCTCGCGCGTCTCTCCCTCGGTCCGGTCGAGGAACAGATCGTTCCCCGCCTCGGTCGCGCCGACTTCCTTCGCGACCTCCCGGGCGACGGAGTGCGGCGTCGTCATGCTGTCGAAGAAGAAGATCCCTCGCGCCTTGCAGATGCGCAGCACCGTCTGCATGACCTTGCGATCGGCGGTCGCCTTCGAGCCCATGTGATTGTTGATCCCGACCACGCCGGGGGTCGTCTCGAGCGCCTTCGCGACAGCCTTCTCGATATCCTTCGGCTTCATCGAGACGCGGATGAGCGGAATGTCGCCGCTGTCCCAGCCCTCCTTCTCGGCCTCCATCGGGAGGTGGCAGAGAACGTCTTTCCCCGCCTGGACGGCCTCCTGGCACACCTTCTCCGAGTACTTGAGCCCCGGTATCACGGAGATCGTG
>Ga0326726_10006028_pt1 | contig 10928 bp, 8 predicted proteins | sample MHFenrmetagenome_2_FD_207603 | JGI IMG/M metagenome (GOLD analysis project Ga0326726, IMG submission 207603) | Lab enriched peat soil microbial communities from Michigan Hollow, Ithaca, NY, United States - MHF15MN | ecosystem: Environmental > Terrestrial > Soil > Wetlands > Peat | place: USA...
AACCGGGGAATCTCATTAAAACAAATCCAGTCACTTCCCCTAAAAACAAACATAGGGCGGATGAAGGATATCCAGGATCTTGGAAGCATCAGGAAAATGATTGATGATATCAGCCAGGAGCTTGCATTTCTCGAGGTTGAAAAATGAAGCAGGCGTCTTTTCTCACCAAAGATTACCAGACCATAAATTATGTATCAGGCCCCCTGATCTTTGTCAGCAATGTCAAAGGGGCATCATTTGGAGAGATCGTCAGGATCTTTCTCAAGGATGGTGATGAACGGACAGGACAGGTTCTTGACATATCAGAGGAAATGGCCATTATCCAGGTATTTGAAGGCACACGGGGAATTGACACCCAGGTAACGAAGGTCAGGTTTACCGGCGAACCCGCCCGGATCAATGTATCCCTCGATATGCTGGGCCGTGTGTTCAATGGTGTCGGTAAGGCTCGTGACGGAGGCCCGGATATTATCCCGGAATCTGTTCTGGATATCGCCGGAACCCCCATAAATCCCTCAGCCCGGGATAAACCTGCGGATTTCATCCAGACCGGAATGTCCACGATAGACGGTCTGAATACTCTTGTACGGGGTCAGAAGCTTCCCATCTTCTCCGGTTCCGGTCTGCCCGCCAGCAAACTTGCTGCACAGATTGCCCGGCAGGCAAAAGTGCTTGGTGAGGGTGAGCAGTTTGCGGTCGTTTTTGTGGCAATGGGAATCACCCATAAGGAAGCGTCCTTTTTCATACGGGATTTTGAAAGCACAGGGGCATTGGAACGTGTGGTCTTTTTCATGAATCTGGCAGATGATCCAACGGTTGAACGCCTGGCAGCACCTCGTTGCGGGCTTACGGTTGCTGAATTCCTGGCCTTCACCCATAACCTCCACGTTCTTGTGATCCTGACAGACATGATCAATTACTGCGAAGCCCTTCGCGAAATCTCTACAGCCCGTGAGGAGGTGCCTGGGAGGCGTGGTTACCCAGGCTATATGTATACCGATCTATCGTCTATTTATGAGCGGGCCGGCAGGCTGAAAGGAAAAACCGGTTCCATCACCCAAATCCCTATCCTGACGATGCCGGATGATGATATTACCCACCCTGTTCCTGATCTGACTGGATATATTACGGAAGGACAGATAGTACTTTCCCGCGACCTCTATCGGAGGGGTGCTGACCCCCCGGTTGATGCCCTGCCCTGCCTTTCGAGGCTTATGAATCTGGGGATAGGTCCGGGAAAAACCCGGGAAGACCACCGGGGTGTTGCTGACCAGCTGTATGCATCCTATGCCTATGGGAGAGATCTTCGCAGGCTCGTGGCTATTGTTGGGGAAGAAGCCCTCACTGAGATGGACAAAAAATACCTGAAGTTTGCAGATGAGATCGAAAAACGTTTTATCTCTCAGGGCGATGAAGAACGCACCATAGAAAAAACTCTCTCGATTGCCTGGGACCTCTTTGCCATTCTCCCGGAAGACGAGCTAAAGCGGATTAAACGCGAGTATATCAAAAAATATCATCCTGCGCATAAAGAGAAGGAAGGATAATCCATGGAGCAGGTGAAACCGACGAGAATGGAGCTGATGAAAAAAAAGGCTCAGATAAAACTTGCCGAACAGGGTCGGGATCTCCTGCGGGAAAAAATGGACGCACTCATTCAGGAATTTTTTAAAATCTTAACTACCGTTTCAAACTCCAGAGAAGAGCTTGAGCAGGTTTCCCGTGCTGCGGATCTCGCACTCCTGATAGCGCAGTCTGTCGATGACCCGGTTGCATTAAAATCGGTTTCCTTTGCTACCCGAAAATCTATTACCGTGGATATCAACGGGAAAAACATCATGGGTGTACCTGTTCCGGTCATTGAAAAAAAACGCCTCTCAAAAAGCATGCTCGAAAGGGGATACGGTATCATATCAACAAGCAGCAGAATCGATGAGACTGCCGAGCGATTTGAAGCAGAGCTTGATCTCCTCATTGAGCTTGCTGAAACAGAAACTGCCATGAGAAGACTTGGTTCGGAAATCCAGATGAACAGGCGCCGGGTGAACGCTCTTGAGCAGATCCTGATTCCCGAATTGAAAAATCAGGCAAAATATATCAAAAATGCGATTGAGGAGCGCGAGAGGGAGGATCTTTTCCGATTAAAGAAAGTAAAAACAATTATAGAGAGAAAGAAAAAAGCCGCAAAGAAAAAAACCCCGGGACCATAACTGAGCATCCGGCTAGCCAGGTGCGGGTGGTTCAATACCCCTTTTAATCTCTTTTTTGAAAGGTTTATACGCAATTCCCCCACCTTCGTAAAATTTTGAGAAAAACTCAACAAGATGCAGACGCACCGAATGGATTGAGGGGGAAAATATGGCAAGGACGATATTCAATGCGTGCAGGAGGACAGCTACAAAAATCCCCACGGCCAGGATTCCCATCTCATGTCCGAGTTTATTGGCTACGAAAGCCAGGATCACTGATGCCAGACCAATTGCCATAAGCCTTGAGTAGGACAGAATATTGCCCACAGAACTCATGATCTCGAGAGGACCCAATGCCCCGGCACCGTAGATAATCAAGATAAGTGCAACGATGACCATGATGATTGCGGGGTAGAGAATCCATGCCGGAATCATCTCAAGAGCGAGAAAAATGATAGTGATTATTCCCGAAAGCGCCAGCAGCATCCCAACTTTTTCCGACAGGTGTTTTTTGTTTTTCCGGGTAACTTCGTTGACAATCCCTATAATAAGACCCAAGAAAACGTGAATAACCCCGATTGCGATCGCAAATATAAGCAGGGGTAGTATTGCCTCCAGCCTGTTCCAGGTCACAGCAAAGTAGTGCACCGGGTGTAGCCACCCCATTATCTCACCGAAATCACCAAATAATTCGCCATAAATAAATCCGAAAATTATTGTCGAAATTGACGAGATTATCAGGATATCCCCGAAATTTTTTGCAAAATCCACGTTTCTGAACTTATTTTTTACTATGAGTGCGAAAGCAAGGATAACCAGACCATACCCTACATCCCCTACCATTATCCCAAAAAAAATGGGGAAAAATATCGCAAGGAAAGGGGTGGGGTCGATCTCTTTATACTTGGGGGGGCGGACCAGCTGCATAATGGATTCAAATGGCTTCACCCATCGGGGGTTATCATAAAAGGTGGGGGCTTTTTCCATTTCTTCAGCGCTCACATCCAGTTCCCGGATAACTACCGTATCACCATAAGCGTTTTTTAAAGTCTCTTTTATTCGTTGCAGAAATTTTTTTGGGATCCATCCCATCACGACAAACATGAATTCGGAATAACCGAATTTATTGAACTCCTCGAGTTCCTCGCTTATATCTTCAAATGTCTTCTTAAGTACTGCCAATTCCTGGTACCACGCGATCGATAGTTTTGCAAGTTTTTCATCAATTATTGATATCTCTTGGGATTTCTGGAGCTTATTTGTTTCAATGCCGGCAAACATCTCATAAAATGGTTTGCCCATATATTCCTGAGGGAGTCGGACTTCGTTGACATTAACCGAAAAAACAAATGAATGAACCTGTTGGGAATAGCGTTTATGGAAGATCATAAGGGTGGCGAGTGTCTCCTCATCAACTGAAGTCGAGGACATCTCAAACCGGTTCCCTGTGATCTTCGCCATCTCCTCTCTGATGAGGGTTAACACATCCTCAAACTGTTTCTGTATAAGGAGAATTGTCACTTCATAGTTTTCGAGAATGGGGATCTCACGTTCCATGGGCTGGATAATATTGAGGACTTTCGCATACCTTTCCTGTGTAGTGATGGACAATTTCAGATCGGTTTTCTTTGTTGCAAGATTTTTTGTGACGTATTCTAATTCATGGATTACATCTTTTGCCTGCTGGATTATTTCATCCCTTTTTTTTCCCAGCAGTTCGCGGTCAATTCGTGCCTGAGTTACTGCATCATCCGGGATTTTGGGAAGAGTGGCCAGGATCATGGAAATTTTACTTAAAATTTCTGCGATTTCTACGGTTTTCCCCTTTTCGACACGGGAGAGATGAATCTCTTCGGGAGAGATGCACTGGCTGACATCTTCAAGGTGGATAGATGCCTCGTGATACAAAAGGTCAACTACTTGGTTGAACTCCTTTTTCGGCCCTATTACCTGGATTCTTTTCATCTTCTGGAGCATAACCCTCAAGGAGTACTATCGGACTGCCCCATGACCACATAACCTACTATTTTTTCCACCGCCGGCTGGAGATTTCGCTCTCCTTTTACCCTGGCATCCCCTGTTTCTATGACTGACGCTTTTTTCATCTGTTCGATTTCGGTTTCGGTCTTTTGCATCTCCTTCCGGTATACTTCCTCAGCTGTGATTTTTCCTGATCTCCCGGCATCACGTATTGTCGTCTCCCGTTCGACTCTCGCAGCGGCGATTTGCATATCTGTCTCTAGTTTTACCGCCTCGATCTTTTTGGAAAATTCCTGTTCTTTATCCCGTATCTGCTGGAGCAGAGTCTTCTCCTCTTCCATAGATCCTCCGTTACAAACCGTGCTTGCGTTTCATAAGTGTAGTAACGCCGTATTGTTCTTCAGAAGCAAGAGGCATCTCTTTTTTTTCCTCCGGCTGTCCGTTTTTAAGAATGCCTCTGGCTTTTTGGGCAGCCTGATCAAGCCGCTCCCGGCATCTTCCAACTGCAGTACACCGCAATGCATTAATCGTTTTTGTGATATCCTTTACCATAAAACCAAGACAAATAATATTTATATCAATTTGACTATACCGTATAAGTTTGATAAATAGTTTACCTTTGTTTGTAGAAGGAAATGATGGAATCCATCAGAAATGTTTTTTAGTGGAAAAGAGATGTCGAGGAATTATCGGTTTTATCCCATGAATCTTTTAAAAAAATCTCATGAAAAAATAATCCGTATAATTTAACCTTGTTCAGATATCGGGTATCGTAAAAGTTCTATTGCAATAAAAAAAGTAGTTCAGGGAATGCCGATATAAATTGGGACAAAAAGCAAAGCGAAGTAAATTACCATAAGAACAAATCCGAGTGGCATCCCATATCTCGCCCATTCTTTACTGGTAATTCCCATTTTGCCTGCTGCGATAATATTGGGTATGTTTCCCGGTATCAGCATTCCCCCCGCTATCAAAAGTCCCATTAGTGCGCTTTTTATCTGGATCAGGCTGAGTTGAGGCCCTATCTCTGCTGCTGCGAGGGTTGCATTGTCCAGGACTGCCGATATACTATTCAGCCAGTAAAGTCCCTCCGAAGGTATCTGAGTAATAAACTCAAGAATAAGTGGGGTGAACCCTGCCCCGAGAAAGATCAGTGCCATTATGAACAGGTACACTTTTCCTGAACGGATTACTACATCACGTATGGTTTCACGGACGAGTTTACATTCAAGCCCCTCAGTGGGAGTACCCTGCCGCCGTAAGAAAATTACACCAAGAATACCCATTGCAATGACTCCCGGAATGACGTAAATCGCCAGCAGATCGAAAAGGAACCAGAATCCTGCATAGTAAGGATCTCCGGAAAGTTTTGAGATTGCGATTGTCGAAAGTGGCTCTCCCAACGGGGTCAGTACAGCCCCAAGACCGATTGAAAAACAGGAGATAACAGTCACCCCAATCTTTTCCTGCCGTCCTAGCGGAAGGGCACATACTATTTCTACGAGAATGATGGCAGCAAGGATGGCAGAAATAATACTGGAGATCAGACCGAGACCACAAATCAGGAAAAATATGAGGATATAAAGTGGCACATGGTTTACCAGAGCCTGGATAGCACTCTGGATTTGCGCATGCGCGAAATATATGATCAGGCCAACGATGAGGACCATCTGAACGATACCTATGGGAATGCCGGCAACGGTAGTGATCATGACGGGTGCGGTGAGAGCTTCCACAACAATAGCTGGTGTCCACCCGAATGTTTCTCCGTTAAGAGTCGCAAAACTGGAAATGCTCAGTGCAGCAATACCGCACAGGAAGAGAAAAATCTCAAGATTTTCTTCAACTTTTTTGACTTTGAACGGGAGTATAAGTACAACAATAAATATACCTAAGAGCAGGATGTTGACGATCATGAGTTGGTTCATAAGTTACAAATCCTGGGCAAAATGCTGTTATTGAATATTGTTATACTGTAGATCTAAAAACAGTGATCGTATTCGCATGATTCGAGATAAAATTCATACCCGGCTATCTGTTTTTTGCTCAACGATATTTTCCTCTCTGAGTCCTCGACACAATCCATTTATCTGTTTTATCGTTATATTATCATCTGATGAACTATTTCCCGCCGAACTGCAGGAAAAAATTCCACCTTTACCTATTGGTTTACACTGTTGCAATATTGTCTTTTTTTGAATATTTTTCCTGTGCGGGATTCTTTGGAACAGATGTGAAAAAACTTAAAGATACTCGGAATGTACAAGGGTTGATCCTCGCTTTAAAGAACAAGGATCCAAAAGTTCAATATGACGCGGCAGAAGCGCTTGGTGAATTAGGAGACAACAGGGCTGTAGAGCCCCTGGCAACTGCACTGAGAAACGATGAATTAAGTGGTGTGCGATGGAAAGCAGCAGAAGCCCTTTCAAAAATAGGGGCCCCATCTGTTATGGCTCTAATAGGGGCACTGCAACACGGAGATGAGGACGTTCGCTGGAAAGCGGCTGTCGCATTAGGAGAGATTGGCGATCAGCGGGCAATCGAACCTCTCATGGTATTGCTCTGCGATGAAGACCGGTTTGTCAAGAGTCATGCCGCTCTTGCTCTTGGAAGAATTGGAGAACCCGCAGTGACACCCCTCCTGCGTGCACTCCGTGAAGGTGATGGAAATCTTCGATGGGGTGCTGCCATTGCATTGGGGAAAATTCGTGATCCACGAGCAATCGAACCTCTTCTGCGGGCTCTTGCTGATAAGTACGACAATGTCCGCGCCGAATCTGCATCATCACTTGCGGCGATAGGAAAACCCGCTTTAGAGCCCCTGTTGCTGTTTTTAAAATTCTCTGAAGGACCTGAACGAATTGAAGTTGTTACGGCGCTCGGCGAATTACACGATACCGACGCAATTCAACCGCTCATCCGGATGATTGAGAATGCAGATGAGGACGAAAGAAAAGCGATAACGGATGCACTTGACGCAATTCTGATTCCGGCGATAGCGCCGCTTGTAAGGAAGCTCCGGACCGTGCCTCATCAAAAGAATGAAAAGTCAGGAACAGATACTAGTGAAGGAGAAGGATAATATGGTGGAACAGTCTCCCGCAGATACGAAAATTTATCGACTTATAGCTGCTCTGTCCGACCCCTCCCTCGATATTCGCCACCAGTCAGTGCAGGAGCTCGGCAATATAGGTAGTCCTGCAGTGGAGCCACTAATTCAGGAGCTTGCAGGGTCTCTCGATAATGATCATCGCTGGTATGCAGCACTCGCACTGTCCGGTATTGGTGCCCCGGCAGCAGTCCCTCTGATTTCGGCCATGCGGGCTCATCCGGAGAATGAGTTCAGGAGATATGCAGCGGCTGCCCTTGGAAATATCGGAATCCCTGCAATTGAACCTATAATTGACGCGATGGCAGGTGAAGACCCGGCCCTGCGGGGTTTTCTCTCTCTCGCCCTGTGCCGGATAGGGGAACCGGCGGTAGGTCCCCTCACCCGGCGACTTGATGACGCCGATGAAATTATCCGATCCTGTGCTACTCTTACTCTCTGGCAGATGGGCGAAACCGGGCTTCCCGCTATAGTGGATAAAATTCAGAAAGAAAAATAATAAGGGTGTAGCATTTTTTAACCAACCCTTCTTTCCTTTGGTCCTGACACGAACAGATAAGTCAGCTCACGCGAAAATTGTACCGGTATGCTAGTGCTTTCGCCAGCGATGGAGGCTTATGAAAAATCGCTGATGGATAACCTCCTTTTAGCAATAGCGATAGCCAAAAAAGCCCGATCCCGCGGGCTCGATCCTTCAATCGATATTGAGATTCCTATTGCCAGTGATCTTGCAGACCGGGTTGAAGCGCTCCTCGGAATTAAAGGTGTGGCAGGGCGGATACGTGAGCTCGAATCCCGCATGACCCGGGAAGAGGTTGCACTGCGAATAGGGGATGATTTTGTTGCCCGTAAGTTCGGTGAGACAACGAACGAACAGATTCTCGATCATGCCATTCGTACGGCAATGGCGCTCCTGACTGAAGGAGTCGTGGCAGCACCAACCGAAGGGATTGCAAAAGTCGGGCTTGGTAAAAATGATGACGGGAGCCAGTACCTGAAAATCTTTTACGCCGGGCCAATCCGAAGTGCAGGCGGTACTGCACAGGCACTCTCTGTACTCGTGGGCGATTATGTCCGCCGTCAGCTTGGCATCGGCCGTTACAATCCCCGTCAGGAAGAAGTTGAGCGGTATATCGAGGAGATCCGTCAATACAATACCATCATGAACCTGCAGTACCTCCCCAGTGAACTGGAAATCCGGCTTATCGTGGAAAATTGTCCGGTATGCATTGATGGGGAAGCGACCGAACAGGAAGAGGTATCAGGACACCGCAACCTTGAGCGTGTAGAGACCAATACGGTTCGGGGTGGTATGGCTCTGGTCCTTGCAGAAGGGATTGCCGGGAAGGCTCCCAAACTTAAAAGTAAAGTTGAAATGATGAAGATGGACGGCTGGGACTGGCTGGGAAAACTCATTAAAAACAAAACCGATGAAGGAACAGTCAGCATCAAACCCCTGGACAAGTACCTTCGTGACCTGATAGGGGGAAGACCCGTATTTTCTTATCCGATGCGAAAAGGGGGGTTCCGGCTCCGTTATGGGAGATCACGTAACACGGGATTTGCTGCAGCCGGGCTCCATCCCGCGACCTTGTATATACTCGGTGAGTTTCTTGCGGTCGGTACCCAGATGAAGACCGAACGCCCGGGCAAGGCATGTGGGGTGGTACCGGTCGATTCGATTGAAGGACCGACCGTGAGGTTGCACAATGGGGATGTCCTCCGGATTGACGATGTTGTGACAGCACAAAAACTTGTACCTAGTATAGAAAAGATCCTGGATGTGGGTGAGATACTCATCTCTTTTGGTGAATTTCTTGAGAATAACCACCCGCTTGTCCCCTGTGGCTATTGCGAAGAATGGTGGCTACTCGAATCCAAGCCTGGTACGAATCCTCCAAAAAACGAAGAAGAAGCCATTGCTCTTGCAAGAACCGGAGAATATCTGTATCCCGCATACATGCTGTTCTGGGATGATCTTTCTGTCGAACAGATCCTTTCTCTTGCTGATACGGTTTCCCGGCAGGGAAATTTAACAGATGACTTCCTGCGGATTCCCAATGAATCCTCAACAAAAATAATTCTTGAAGAACTCCTCATTCCGCACGAGGTGCGCAACGGTTCTATTCAGATCAAAACCTATCGTGCGTTTATTACCTGTCTTGGTCTCGATAAAAACCTGGAAAAATGCGATGCATGGGGTAATGCACCTTTTGACACTCCGTTCAATCTTGTCACGCATCTTTCAGGGATAAAACTCCGATCACGGGCAGGCACAAGGATAGGCGGGCGCATGGGCAGGCCGGGAAAATCCAAACCAAGAAAGATGAACCCCCCTCCGCATGTCTTGTTCCCGCTGGGCGATTCAGGAGGTTCCCGGCGATCCTTCCAGTCTGCTTCCAACCACACTGCGGAAGTGGACGCAACAATCACGGAAATAGATTTTCAGAAGGAAGGCGGGATTATTGAGATTGAAGTCGGAAGGCGAAGGTGCACTGAATGTCAGGAGATTACGTATACCAACAGATGTGAGAAATGCCGGGCACATACCGTTGCGATTACAACCTGTCCCAAATGTGGGAGAGAGACGGTAATGGAGCGGTGTCCCGGTTGCGATATCCCGACTACCTGTAATCAGAGAATTTCCCTGAATGTAAAAGGGGAGTATGCAAAGGCAATGGATCGGTTGGGACTCAAACCCGATTGCGTAGCGCTCGTGAAGGGAGTGAAGGGAATCATATCCCGGGAAAAAGCAGTGGAAGCGCTGGAGAAGGGAATACTGCGTGCAATCCAGAACATCTTTGTCTTCAAGGATGGGACAACGCGGTTTGACATGATCGATCTGCCACTCACCCATATCCGTCCCGACGAGGTGAGGGTTTCAGTCGAGAAACTCCGCTCGCTCGGTTATGTTAAAGATACCTTTGGATATGATCTCCAGAATGGATCACAGGTTGTGGAGCTTCGTCCCCAGGATCTTCTCGTCTCCGATTCATGCGCTGAATATATGGTGAACGTTGCGAAGTTCATGGATGACCTGCTCGTCAAATGCTATGGCCTTGATCCTTTCTATAATGTTAAAAAACCCGACGATCTCGTCGGTCACCTTGTCATCGGGCTTGCTCCTCACACGAGCGCGGGGGTCCTTGCCAGGATTGTCGGTTTTACCCGTGCAAATGTCGGTTACGCTCACCCGTTCTTCCATGCTGCAAAGCGCCGGAACTGCTTCTACGGTGACACTGAGATTGAAGTATTCGATGGAAAACACTGGCAAAAATCTCCCGTGCGAAAATTTGTCCTGGAAAATTTTGATGTGAGCCGACCAGGTATCGACAGGCTTGGTACTTACTACTCCGACCCTGCACAACCGTATTACACCCGAACTGTTGATACGGCGGGGATCATGCATCTTCGCAGGATTACATCGGTATCCATTCACCGCTCTCCTGCAACGCTTCTCCACCTCATAACAAAACTCGGAAAAGAGATTGCAGTTACACCCGATCATGCGATGCTGGTCTGGGATACTTTGTACCTTCGGAAGATCAGGGCATTGGAACTCAAAGTGGGTGATGCAGTCCCCGTACTCGAAGGTGCGAACGTTATTGCAGACTATGTCCGGTCGATTGAGGTTGTGCCGGCTCCGGAGG
>Ga0326726_10006029_pt1 | contig 10928 bp, 6 predicted proteins | sample MHFenrmetagenome_2_FD_207603 | JGI IMG/M metagenome (GOLD analysis project Ga0326726, IMG submission 207603) | Lab enriched peat soil microbial communities from Michigan Hollow, Ithaca, NY, United States - MHF15MN | ecosystem: Environmental > Terrestrial > Soil > Wetlands > Peat | place: USA...
TTTCCATTGTTTTGCCGGAGGGTTGTAGCTTGGAGTGAAATCGCTCCGGGTCGATTCGATAACCGTGTCTGGGCGGGTGGGCCACATCTATCCTGAGATAGGAATGAGTTTGTCCCGGAACGTCGACACCAAACAAACTGGGGGTGCGCCACTTCTCGTGGTTTTCGAGAAGTGGCCTGCCGGACAGCCGACCGTTGGTGACTCCGCCCGGTGCCCCGGGGTTGGGCACTAACCTGGGCATCACAGTTGTCCTTCCGTGTAACGCTCGCCCTTGACAGGCACAATTCCATAGCTAATCATAATGTGTGCACTATAGCTCGACGGTGAAATGGGCCCGCCCATCCTCCCCGTTAGCACGGCGGACTGGGAACGACGAACCGCAGTCTAAGTCTTCTGTTCTCTAGATTTTGCCTGTAAGTTCTTTGAAACCAAAGATCTGCGCGATATTCGCAGGATTAAAGAGAGTTAAACCCTTATTCCTCAAAGATTTGACCGATAAAGGGGGGAGGGGGGAGGGGTACCCCGGGTACTAACTGGTTAACCCTCCCGGCAAAGCTCACTGGGAAAGTTTCGTCGCCGCCGCTTCGTCCAGCATCCACATCAGTTTGCCGTCGGGTGGCTGCACCAGTTGCGCGGGGTAGGGCGGGCTGTGGTCCCGGAGAACCTGCCCAACCATGTCAGCTTTGTCGGCGCCGCTGACCAGGAACATCACGTTCGCCGCCTGATTCAGCACCGGATAGGTGAACGTGATGCGATGAGTTTTGAACTTCTCCACCCAGTTTGCGATGACGAGCCGGGATTGCTCCTTCAGTCCCGCGGAATCCGGGAACAGGGAAGCGGCATGGCCGTCCGGACCAAGGCCAAGCAGGATCAAGTCGAAGCGTGGGACGCCACCCGGCTTGAGTTGGAAAAAGCTCCGCAGCCGATCTTCGTACTCGGCGGCAGCTGCAGCGGCATCAGGATTCTCCGCCGCCACGCGATAGACATTGGCTGCAGGGATGGGCACCTTCGTCAGCAGCGCTTCGTTAACCATCCGGTAATTGCTGTCGGGATGGTCGGGCGGGACGTGCCGCTCGTCACCAAAAAACAGAAACGTCTGGTTCCACGATAAATCCGCGTAGTCTTTGGCCAGCAGCGAATAGAGCGCGCGCGGAGTCGATCCGCCGGAAAGCGCCACCGCGAAGCGCCCGCGCTCAGCGATAGCAGCACGTCCAATGCGGACGAATTCCTGCGCCGCCGCGTGAAACAGATCAGCAGGAGTAGGCACGACCTCGACGATCCGCAGGCAAGCCATAAGTTCTAGTTCACAGCACTCGGACTGAGGCTCGCTTGGTGCGTTGCATAACATGCAGCGCCGAGCAATCCGGTCTTAGGATTTGTGATCACCCGCACCGGGATGGTTTCAAGCAGAGGTTGCATGCGGCCTTTCGCCAGAAAAGCCTGCATGAAGAGCGGCCCGGCAAGCTTGGCCAGAACCTTCGGCGCGATCCCACCAGCCAGAAACACCCCGCCGGTAGCCAGAACTTTTAGAGCCATGTTTCCGGCCTCAGCTCCATAAATCGATATCCATAAATCTAAAGCGTGCTCCGCCAGCGGACTCTTGGCCGCGAGAGCGGCGTTCGAGATGACTGCCGCAGGATCACCCGCCAGCATCTCATCCCGCAACCACTTCGGCTCTTCCGCGCGATGCGTGTCGCGCAGGAATAAGTAGACGTTCAACAGCCCGGGACCAGAGACGATGCGCTCGTAACTCACATGTCCAAAGCGGCCGTGAAGATAGCGCAACAACTCGATCTCCAACTCGTTGCGCGGGGCGAAATCGCAGTGGCCGCCTTCGCTGGCAAAGATCTTGTACTTCGTCCCTTCCCAGATCAGGCCCGCTTCGCCGAGTCCGGTTCCCGCAGCCACCACAGCCTGGTTTCCGGCCTCGACTTCTTTCACCTTGTTCAACGCGACTGTGTCGGATTCTCCCAGGGCTGCGATGCCCCAAGCCTGGGCTTCGAGATCGTTGAGCAGGATCACCGAGTCGAGGTGCAGTTCTTGCGCGAGTCGGGACGACTCCACGATCCACGGCAAGTTGGAAGCTTCCACTCTGCCGTGGCGGATGGGGCCCGCAATTCCGAAGCTGGCGACGTCGGGGCGGTCCCCAGTCTCGGCTATGAACTTGGAAACGATTTCGTCCAGGCCGCGAAATTCGCGGCTGGGAAATACTTTCTCGTGGACCGCGACGAATCGCCCCTTCTCTTGCTGATAGGAAGCGAGGCGCGCGTTGGTTCCCCCGATATCGCCGGCGAGAATCATTTCTCGAAATTTCTCCAGCGGCGGCCGTCGCGTTCCATCAGTTCGTCGGATTCTTTTGGGCCCCAGCAGCCGGAAGGATAATTGGGAAAATTACGCGGCGGAAGCGCCTTCCAGACATCGAGCACCGGATTGACGATGCTCCATCCGGCTTCCACCATATCGGCGCGCTGGAACAGCGTGGCGTCGCCGATCATGCAGTCATGCAACAGGCGTTCGTAGCCGGTGGATGGATTCTGCCCGAAGTAATCGGCATACTCAAAATCCATATCCACCACGCCTAACTTCATGGCGGGTCCGGGAGTTTTGGCGGCAAAGCGCAAGGAGATGCCCTCCTCGGGCTGAATGTGGAGGACGAGCTGATTGGGCACCAGGTCTTCGACCTGGGTTTCGCGGAAGAGGACGAATGGCGCGCGGCGAAATTCTATGACGACGTGTGTGTTCCGGCTGGGCAGACGCTTGCCGGTGCGCAGGTAGAACGGAACTCCAGCCCAGCGCCAGTTGTCGATGAGCAGCTTCATGGCGACGTAGGTTTCAGTGCGTGAATCCGGAGGCACGCCCTGCTCGCTGCGGTAGGCAGGCACCCGCTGGCCGTTCATCGTGCCCTCGCCGTACTGTCCGCGAACGGTTTTACTGAGCACGTCTTCGGAAGTGTAGGGCTGAATGGCGTGAAGAATCTTGGCCTGCTCGTCGCGCACGGCATTGGCATCGAAGGAAATCGGCGGCTCCATCGTGGTCAGGCTGATGAGCTGCATGATGTGGTTCGGCACCATGTCGCGGAGAGCGCCGGCGTGGTCATAGTAACCGCCGCGACTTTCGACACCCACGACTTCGCCAACCGAGATCTGGATGTGATCGATGTAGCGGCGGTTCCAGATGGGCTCGAAGATTCCGTTGGCAAAGCGGAACGCCAGAATATTTTGAACCGTCTCTTTTCCGAGATAGTGGTCGATGCGGTAGATCTGCTGTTCGCCAATCACTTTCAACAACTGCTGGTTCAGCGCACGGGCCGAATCGAGATCACGGCCGAAGGGCTTCTCGATGACCACGCGGCGCCAATGTCCGCTTTCCTCGGTCATCAAACCGACAGCCGTGAGGTGCTCCACGATGGGGCCGAAATAATCGGGCGCTGTGGCCAGATAAAAGAACGCATTGCCGTGAGTGGAGTGATCCTTCTCAACTTTGCCCAGCGTTTCTTTGAGAGCGGTGTAGGTGTTGGGATCGTCAAAATCACCGCTCACGTAGTGAAGGCGCCGCACGAACCATTCCCACAAGTCGGGATCCACGGCTCCGGTCGCGTACTGCTTGAAATCTTCGGAGAGTTTCTGGCGCGCCTGATCACTGGTCATGGGAGCGCGGCCGACACCGACGACGGCGAACTCACGCGACAGCAGCTGTTGCGAAGCGAGGTTGTAAAGTGCGGGGATCAATTTGCGGCGGGTGAGGTCGCCGGAAACGCCGAAAATCACCATCACACATGGATCCGCGGTCCGTCCCACTCGTGGTCTCGCCGGGGTGGTAAGAGTCTGTGCTTGCGCCATAGCCGTCCTGTTGCCGAATTTTGTGGGCGTTACTTACGCCGTTTTGGTTTGCTTCTTGGGTTCGACGTGTCCGCCGAACTTCTGCCGCATGGCGGAAAGAACTTTCTCCGCGAAGGTATGTTCCTGACGCGATCGGAATCGCGTGTAGAGGGCTGCTGAAAGAACTTCCGCCGGTACGGCCTCGTCGATCGCCGCCTGGATGGTCCAGCGACCCTCGCCCGAATCCTGGACAAAGCCGCTGTACTCGGACAGTGTCGGGCTTTCGGCTAAAGCGATCGCGGTGAGATCGAGCAACCAGGAACTAACCACGCTGCCGCGCCGCCAGACTTCGGCGATGTCGGCCAGGTTCAGATCGTATCGGATTTCTTCAGGAAGTTCCTTGCTGGTTGCATTCTTGAAAATGTCGAAGCCCTCAGCGTAGGCCTGCATCATTCCGTATTCGATGCCGTTGTGGACCATCTTCACGAAGTGTCCGGAACCCGAGGGTCCGCAATGGAGATAACCTTCTTCGGCGGTGCCGCCGAGTTTCTCGCGGCCGGGCGTGGCTGGGATATCACCGCGTCCGGGGGCAAGCGTTTTGAAGATGGGATCGAGGCGCGAGACGGCTTCTTTGGGGCCACCCAGCATCATGCAGTAGCCACGCTCGAGTCCCCAAACGCCGCCGCTGGTGCCCACATCGACATAGTGCACGCCCTTTTCGGCGCACATTTTGGAGCGGCGCACATCGTCTTTGAAAAAGGAGTTGCCGCCATCAATGATGGTGTCACCGGCTTGCATGCGGGCGAGGAGAGTCTGGACGGTCTTTTCGGTTGGACCGCCGGCGGGGACCATGACCCAGGCCGCGCGTGGAGGAGTCAGCTTGCTGACGAGGTCATCGAGGGAAGAAGATCCGGCTGCGCCTTCGCCGATCAACTGCTTGACGGCGTCGGGACTAAGATCGGAAACCACCAACTGATGTCCACCGCGCATCAGACGGCGCGTCATGTTGGCGCCCATGCGCCCGAGTCCTACCATGCCTAGTTGCATTCGTGCTCCTTGGCTGCAGGGGCTAAAGCCCCGAGATTTTCAAGAACGCGTTTCGGCACGGCTAAAGCCGTGCCCTCCCGAACGTAGGCCGTGCCCTCCCGAACGTAAGCCGTGCCCTCCCGAACGTAAGCCGTGCCCTGCCGAACTTCTGCTTGCTTCTATGCGAGAGCTTGCTTGATCAGTTCTGCCAGCTTGCTGAGGCCTGACTTTACATCTGGGCCGATGTGCACGCGCAAAGCTCTCCGGTCGCGGTCGGCGAGGACCTGGAAGTCGCCACGAGCCTGAGCGGCCTTGACGATGCCGAACGTATATTTCTGTCCGGGCACCGGCAAATTTTGCGAGTCATCGCAGGTGATCTGCAGGAAGACGCCGCTGTTGGGGCCGCCTTTGTAGGCTTGTCCAGTCGAGTGCAGGAAGCGCGGGCCGAAGCCAAGACAGGTGGCGACGCGCTTGCGGTCGCGAACCGCCATTCGCGCGGTCTGCAGCAGTGACTCGTGCTCCGCATTCATTTCGACGTAAGCGAGAACGGCAAAGTAGTCACCCGCCTTCAGGCGCCCCAGATGGGCCCGGAGGTAGTTCTTCAGCGAGCGGTCCGAACCGGCTGCCTGTGCCAGTGCGGCCGCATTTTTCTCGTCGGTGAAGAGTCTGAATCCGCCGTCTTCCAGAATTGGTTTTTCAGCGGGAAGGGAACCGCTGGTCTCATACTCGGTGGTCAGCTTGCGGGTGGCAATCTTGCTGGCTTCGACGTCAGGCTGATTGAAAGCGTTGATGCCGATGATGGAACCGGCGACCGCAGTGGCAATCTCCCAGCGGAAAAATTCCTGGCCGAGCGAATAGGTGTCGGTCATGGCAATACGAACGACAGGATGGCCGGCTTTCTCGAGTGCGCCGACCTTGGCATCCTGCGCCGCGTCGGGGGCGGTCTCCAGACGAACATAGGCAAAGATGCGATCGTTGCCGTAAACGTCCGGCGCGGCGAGTTCTTCGCGGTCCACGGGAACGATGCCGTTGCCGATTTTTCCGGTCGACTCAGCGATCAGTTGTTCCAGCCACGCGCCCAGATCCGAAATGCCTGGCGAAGCGATGATGGTGATTTTGTCGCGTCCCATCTTCGCAGCAGTCCCTAAAATCAGACCGAGCATCGCGCCCGGGTTTTCGGCGACGGGAGTATTCGGCCGGCACGCCTGCACCATTTCCTCGGTGCGGTTGAGGAACTTCGCGGTATCAAGCCCCATGGCAGCCGCCGGAACCATGCCGAAATTCGATAGTGCCGAGTAGCGGCCTCCGATGGAAGGGACTCCATAAAAAATGTGGCGGAAGCGATCGCGCTCCGCGACCTGCTGCATTTTCGACCCGGGATCGGTGATGGCGATAAAGCGCTCGCCTGCTTTGTCCGCGCCCAGCACCTGCTTCACCCGCTCGAAGAAATACTGCTTGTAGATGTTGGGTTCGAGGGTGCTGCCCGACTTGCTGGAGACGATGAAGAGGGTATTGGACAGATCGATCTTCGCTTCCGTGTGTTTGATCTGGGCCGCATCGGTGGAGTCGAGCACGTGGAGACGCGGGAACCCTGGCTGGTGGCCGAATGTGAGGGCGAGGACTTCGGGGCAGAGACTCGATCCGCCCATGCCTAACAAGAGGATGTCGCGGAAGCCGGAGGCCTTCACTTCTGCGGCGAGTTCTTTCAGCTTGTTGATCTGAGCCAGTTGCTGCTCGGTTATATCGAGCCAACCCAGCCAGTCAGATTCGTCGTCGCCGGTCCAGAGGGAGGCGTCGCGCTGCCACAGGCGGGCTACTTTTCCGCTGGCCCGCCAGTCGTTAAGGTTTTTTTTTACCGCAGCATCCAGGTCCGCCGGGAGGCTTGCGCTCTGCGGGTTGACCTTGGGAGAGGCGGAACGTTTCGAATTTTTCTCCACCGCTTCCAGAAGCTGGTCGAAAGCATCGGCGAAGAGTTTGACGCCATCCTTGGTGAGCTTGTCGGTGACTTGCTTCATGACAATGCCGACCGTGGACAGGTCGGCCATCGTCTTGCTCGCTCCGGGAAGGTCCTCGGTCAAACTCACGCGTGGCTTGCCATGATCGCGGAACGCTTCGAGAGTGGCTGGCGGGACTGTGTTCACCGTGTCGGAACCAATCAATTCCTCGACGTACATTACATCGCGATAGGCGGGGTTCTTGGTGCTGGTGCTGGCCCAGAGGACGCGTTGCGTCTGTCCCCCTTTGGCGGCCAGAGCTTTCCAGGCCGGAGTCGAGAAAATCTTCTGGTAGGCCTCGTAGGTCAGCTTGCCGTTGGCGATGGCAATCTTTCCCAGCAGGGACTGCAATTTTGCTTTGCGCGCCACGTCGGTTTCCTTCTTGATTTGCTCATTGAGCAGAGAGTCGACCAGCGAGTCAATGCGGCTGATAAAGAAGCTGGCCACGCTCGCGACCCGGCTGACATCTCCGCCGCCAGCGGCGTACTGTCCCAGCGCCTCGATGTAGATTTGGGCCACTTCTTCATACACATCCTGGGCAAAGAGCAAAGTGATGTTGATGTTGACGCCTTCGCTCAGCATCTGACGGATCGCGGGCAGGCCTTCGGGAGTGCCCGGAATCTTGATCATGACGTTCTCACGGGCCACGGCCTTCCAAAGGCGGCGGGCCTCGTCGATGGTGCCCTGGGTATCGTTGGCGAGATACGGGGAAACTTCCAGACTCACGTACCCGTCGCGGCGTTTGGTGTTCTGGTAGACAGGGCGGAGCAGGTCGGCAGCAGCCTGAATGTCGCGGATGGCCAGCAATTCGTAGCGGCCTTTGGCATCGAGATCGGAGCGAGATGCGAGCGAGTCGAGGAAATCCTGGTAGAGGGTGCTGCCGGCGATGGCCTTTTCGAAAATGGCGGGATTGGAGGTCATGCCACGCAGGCCGTCTTCGTCGATCAGACGCTGGAGTTCGCCTCCGGTCAGAAGGTCGCGGCGAATGTAGTCGAGCCAGATGGACTGGCCAAGCGGCTGCAGCTGTTTCAGGGGATTGACGGCTTTGCCGGTATCGAGAGTTCCTACGGGATTCATGATCAACTCCTTAATATCAGTGTGCGAAGTGCCGTCCGTCCGGGACACACGGTGTGCCGGTTCAGTCGTGCCTACGGCACTTTTACAACTGCGGTGCTCGCAGTCCCGCCAGTGAACTGGTGGGCTATTTTCAATGGTCCCTACGGGACCCTTATGCTGTTAGTAACGAATTGACCCTATTCTCACTTGCCTATTCTCACTTGCCAATTCTCACTTGCTAATTCTCACTTGCCAACCAATTCGCGGGCGGCTTGCGCGACGGCGTCTACAGTGAATCCAAACTTCTTTAGCACATCTTTTAGCGGAGCTGAGGCACCAAAGGTACGCATGCCGATCACGCGTCCCTTGGGGCCGACGTATTGCGACCAGCCCAAAGGAGATCCGGCTTCGACGGCAACCCGCGCGGTGACGTCGGGCGGGAATATCTGATCGCGGTAGTTCTGATCCTGGCGGTCGAAAATGTCCCAGGACGGCATGCTGACCACGCGGGCACGGATGCCTTCCTGCTTCAGTTTCTCGTAGGCATCAACGCAGAGACTCAGTTCGCTTCCCGTGCCGATGAGGATGACCTGGGGCTTGCTGCCTTCCGCATCGGCAAGAACATAGGCGCCTCGTGCGACTGCGGCGGCCGAGGCATACTTCGTGCGATCGAGGGTCGGCACGGCTTGCCGGGTGAGCACGAGCACGGCCGGATGGTGAGTCAACTTCATGATGACTTTCCAGGCTTCGACCACCTCGTTGGCGTCGCCGGGGCGGAGCAGAGTAATTCCGGGCGTAGCCCGCAGGGTGGCCAACTGCTCAATCGGTTCGTGAGTGGGGCCGTCTTCGCCGAGGCCGATGGAATCATGGGTGAAGATCCAGATGGCCGGGATTTCCATCACGGCGGAGAGGCGGATGGGCGCTTTCATGTAATCGGTGAAGATGAAGAAAGTCGATCCGTAGGGACGGATGGAACTGACCGTCATGCCGTTCACGATCGCGCCCATGGCATGTTCGCGAATGCCGAAGTGGAAGTTGCGGCCGTTGTACTGGCCAGCTTCAAAGTCACCGGCGCCGTCGAAGGTAAGACGGGTCTTGGTGGAGGGATACAGGTCCGCAGCTCCTCCCATCAGCCAGGGGACGTTCTTGGCGAGGGCGTTCAGAACCTTGGAGCCGGAATCACGCGTGGCCACGCCTTTGGCGTCCGCGGGGAACGTGGGAAGACCCTTGTCCCACTGATCGGGGAGTTCGTGCCGCTGCATGCGCGTGAGTTGAATGGCAAGGTCGGGATACTGCTCGCCGTACTTGTTGAACAGGGAGGACCACTGTTCGCGCAGTTGCGTGCCGCGTTTGCCGAGGCCGTCGCGGAAATTTTCCCGGACACCGTCGGGCACCAGGAACTTGGCATCCTCGGGCCATCCGTAAAAGCGTTTGGCGAGCTTCACTTCTTCTTCGCCGAGGGCTTCGCCGTGCGCTTCCTTCGTATCCTGTCGGTTGGGAGAGCCGTAGCCAATGTGGCTGTCGACGATGATCAACTTGGGGCGGTCGTGGATGCCGAGCGCATGGTTGTAGGCGTTGGTGAGTTGTCCCAGGTCGTTGGCGTCGTGGACGTGGGTTACGTCCCAACCGTAGCTCTGGAATCTTTCGGCCACGTTCTCGCTGAAGGCGAGGTCGGTCGAGCCTTCGATGGTGATGTGGTTGTTGTCGTAGACCCAGCAGAGATTGGAAAGTTTGAGATGTCCGGCAACGGATGCGGCTTCCGAGGAGATGCCTTCCATCAGGTCGCCGTCGCCGCAGAAGGTCCACACGTTGTAATTGAAAAGTTCGAAGCCCGGGCGGTTGAAATATGCGGCCAGCCATTTTGCGGCGATGGCCATGCCAACGCTGTTGCCGACACCCTGGCCGAGGGGGCCGGTAGTCGTTTCGACGCCGGTGGTCAAGCCGTATTCGGGGTGGCCGGGGGTTTTGCTGTCGATCTGGCGAAAACTCTTGAGGTCATCGATGGAGAGCGCGGGTTCGGGCAGGATCTCGCCTTTCTTATTCACTTCGCGAACGCCGGTCAGGTGGATCATCGAGTAGAGCAGCATGGAGGCATGGCCGTTGGAGAGCACGAAGCGGTCGCGGTTGGGCCAAATGGGGTCTTCAGGATCGTAGCGCAGGAAATTCTGCCAGAGCACGTACGCGACGGGAGCCAATGCCATCGGCGTTCCGGGATGGCCAGAGTTTGCCTTCTGCACGCCGTCCATGGAAAGAGTGCGAATCGTGTTGATGCTGAGCAGATCGATCTGCGTGCCGGTGGCTACAGGCTGGTCACTGACGGCCATCAATTTCCCCCTCACGACTGCGCTAGTGGTTTTTGACCATTTCTCTTAGATGAGGGAAATGCTCCATTCGCTACATAAGGTGAGCCATCCCCCGAAGCGAGCCTCGATTTTACACCGGAGGCTGGGGGTGAGGGGCGCCGGTCGTACGATGAGTACTCTTACGTCAGGAAAGTGCGGCCCTGGCTGATTTTATGCTGGAGGGTAGAAGCGAGCATATCGACGTCGCCGGCGGAGAGGCTGACGATGTCGCCTCCGAGCAAGGGTACGCGGTTACTGCCGACAGCATCGCGGCGGACCTGGATGAGGAGGGCCTGCATGGCGTCAGCGTCATACTTGACGGGGGTCATGCGGATCAATTCCTGCAATGTGATCCCGAGTGGCAGCGGTTCACGATAGGGACGGGCGCTGGTCATGGCGTCGAAGGTGTCGGCGAGGGCCACGATGCGGACAGCCTGCGGCATATCGTCCCGGTGCATCCCGTCGGGATAGCCGGTACCGTCGCCGCGCTCATGGTGCCAGCGCACGATCTCGGGAATCTGCGGCCAGGGGAACTGCACATTGCTGACGATCTGATGTCCGACGACAGTGTGGTCGGCCATTTCGCGGAACTCTTCGGGATCGAGAGATGAGGGCTTGCTGAACAGGCGCTTATCGACCGCCACCTTGCCGATGTCGTGCAGGTAGCCGGCGGAGCGGAGCGAAGCCGCTTC
>Ga0326726_10006030_pt1 | contig 10928 bp, 11 predicted proteins | sample MHFenrmetagenome_2_FD_207603 | JGI IMG/M metagenome (GOLD analysis project Ga0326726, IMG submission 207603) | Lab enriched peat soil microbial communities from Michigan Hollow, Ithaca, NY, United States - MHF15MN | ecosystem: Environmental > Terrestrial > Soil > Wetlands > Peat | place: USA...
TCTCCCATTGATGAGCCTGCTGGAGATCGAAAACCCGTCCTATATCTGCAAATACGCCCTGAGTTTTCAGCCTGGCAGGAGTCGACACAGTATTTCCTCCATTCAATGAGCGACGATTCCCCGGCGATGCGGGGACTGTAGTCTATTGCAGCAAGTTCGTACTCACTAGACACAGTGGTTTCCGCACTCTCCATGCCAGAATGGCCGGGCCAAGTTCGGCAATTTCCCGGGGTCTCGCGCACTTCAGGGCGTATTCCCGGGATACCAAGAAACTAAGTGGCGGTGAGGTTCGGTAAACCGAAACGCTTGAGCGTCCCGCCAACTCGTCAAGTGCGGCGGTAGTCGGATAGGCTCAGTAACTGCGTTCGACCGCAAATACGGCGAGCGAGCGCAGGGCGCGCGAGTACTGGGACTCTGGAACATCCGCGAGTGCGGAGAGGGCGGCGTCTGCTTCGGAGCGGGCGAGGCGCGCGGTGTAATCGAGCCCACCGGTCACTTCAATGGCCTGCGTGATGTGCGCGAGCTCTGCGAGGCCACCCTGTTCGATTGCGAGCCGGATCAGCGCACGCTGCTCATCGTTGCCGTTCCTGAGCGCATGAATGAGCGGCAGGGTCGGCTTGCCCTCCGCGAGATCCTCGCCGAGATTCTTGCCGCGCTCCTCGCTGCTGCCACGGTAATCGAGCAGGTCATCGATCAGCTGAAATGCCGTGCCGACGCGACGGCCGTACTCGGCGAGCGCACCGCGAGTCGCATCGTTTGCGTCAGCCAGTACGGCGGCGATTTCGGCGCCAGCTTCGAACAGCCGTGCTGTCTTGCGATAGATGACGTTGAGGTAACGCTGCTCCGTGGTCTCCGGATCGTGGGCATTGAGAAGCTGCAGCACCTCGCCCTCGGCGATGGTGTTGGTCGCATCGGCCATGATGCGCATGATCGCGAGCGAACCGATCTCGGCCATCATCTGGAAGGCGCGCGAGTACAGGAAATCGCCCACCAGCACGCTGGTATCGTTGCCCCAGACCTGGTTGGCGGTATCCTGTCCGCGGCGCATCGAGGAGCCATCGACCACATCGTCGTGCAGGAGCGTCGCGGTGTGGATGAACTCGATGAGGGTGGCCGCGTCGATGTGTTGCGACCCACGATAACCCGCCGCTCGTGCCGCCAGCAGTACCAGCAGCGGGCGCAGCCGCTTGCCGCCGCCGGCGATTATGTAGGTGGAGACCTGGTCGACCAGGGCGACCTCGCTGTGCAGCCGTTCGCGGATGCGCCGGTCCACGGTCACCAGGTCGTCGCTGACGAGCTCGCGTATGTCTTCTAATTTCATCAGGTTGCAGGACCGTCCGGGACGGCGCATGGTAACGGCAAACGTGTTTGACCCGCCAGCGCCCAACTATTAGAATTCGCAGCCTTTTTTGACCTGCCCGAGCGACCTTCGGGTGGGGTGGAGAACTCAGGATGTTTGCGGTAATCACGACGGGCGGCAAGCAGTATCGCGTGCAGGAAGGCAGCGTGCTGCGTATCGAGAAACTGCCCGAGGTCCAGGGGGCCACGGTGGTATTTGGCCAGGTCCTGCTGGTGGGCGAGGGCACAGACATCAAAGTTGGCAAGCCCTACCTCGAGGGCGGAAAGGTCACCGCCACGGTCCAGTCGCACGGCAAGGGCGACAAGGTGCGGATCGTCAAATTCCGCCGCCGCAAGCATTACAAGCGCGAAAAGACCCATCGTCAGCCGTACACCGAAATCAAAGTGACGGGAATCGTTGGATAGAGGAATCTTCCATGGCACACAAGAAAGCAGGCGGTAGCACCCGCAACGGGCGTGACTCGCAGAGCAAGCGGCTCGGCGTCAAGAAGTTTGGTGGCGAGAAGGTGTTGGCCGGCAACATCCTGGTCCGCCAGCGCGGCACGCAGTGGCATCCGGGCGTGAATGTCGGCCTCGGCACCGATCACACGCTGTTTGCGAAGGCCGACGGGCGCGTCAAGTTCAAAGTGCGTGGCAAGGCACGCAACACGTTCGTGGACGTCGTCACCGACTAAGCGCGTCTACTCGCCCTTCGAGAAAGAAACCCGGCTGCGCCGGGTTTTTTTTACACCGCTTGGGGAAACCTGAAACCAAGCGCGGCTCGACGGTAGACTGCGATCGCACAATGAAATTCGTCGACGAAGCCCAGCTCAAGGTTCAGGCCGGCAACGGCGGGCGCGGTTGCGTGAGCTTCCGGCGCGAGAAGTTCGTTCCGTTTGGTGGGCCCGACGGCGGTGATGGCGGCGATGGCGGCAGCGTCTACCTGCGCGCCGAAGCGGGCATCAATACGCTCGCGGACTTTCGCATCGCGCGCACCTATCGCGCTGCGCATGGCGAAGCCGGGGGAAGCCGCGACTGCACCGGCAAAGGCGGCGCGGACCTCGTGATCCCGGTGCCGGTGGGCACTGTGGTTCAGGACATCGACACCCAGGAGGTGCTCGGCGATCTGACCACGCCCAGCCAGAGCCTGCTGGTCGCGAAGGGCGGCCGTGGCGGCTGGGGCAATACCCGTTTCAAGAGCAGCACCAATCGCGCGCCACGCCAGCACGGTCCGGGCCTGCCGGGCGAGAAGCGCCAGCTGCTGCTCGAACTCAAGCTAATCGCGGACGTCGGGCTCCTCGGGTTGCCGAATGCGGGCAAGTCGACGTTGATTCGCGCGGTATCGGCCGCCAAGCCCAAGGTCGCGGACTATCCGTTCACGACGCTGCATCCGAATCTTGGCGTGGTGTCGGTGGGCCTGCATCGCAGCTTCGTCATGGCGGACATTCCCGGCCTGATCGAAGGCGCGGCGGAAGGCGCCGGACTGGGTATTCGCTTCCTCAAGCACCTGCAGCGCACGCGATTGCTGCTGCACCTGGTCGACATCGCGCCCCCCGATCCGGCAGCGGACCCGGTCAAGGACGCGCGTGCGATTGTGGGCGAGCTCAAGAAGTTCAGTCCGGAGCTGGCAAAGAAGGATCGCTGGCTGGTGCTCAACAAGATCGACCTGCTGGACGCGGAAGCGGCGGGCCGGCGCTGCAACGAGATCGTCCGCAGGCTCCGTTGGAAGGGACCAGTCCACCGGGTTTCCGGTGCCACCGGACAGGGCACCCGTGAGCTCTGCCAGGCCGTGATGTCCCACCTCGAAGGCTGAGAACTGTGGATCGGTTCACACTTGGCATTGTGAACCATTCAACAGAAGCCAAACGCCATCGTCCCGCGATCTCTCATCGGCGCTAGCATTTCGAACACGAATCACCTGCTGCGCACGCGCGTGCGCGACCGGGGCTGTCATGGCGGTTCGAGAGCTTCCCGATACCACCCAGCGTGCGAAGGAGTCGCGCAGTTCTGGCGTTCGCCCGCAGGAGCGCAAGGAAACCTGGCATGCGGTGTCGATTGTCACACCGAACTCTTGCTGCGAAGCGGCCCAGGCGTTGCGCAACCACCGTTTCCTGTCAAAAGATGCGCCGCGCTTGCCGCTCGCCGGCTGCTCTGCACCAGAATCCTGTCAATGTATTTACCGGCACCACGCCGATCGCCGCGCCAAGCCGCGTCGGGCAACAGACCGCGGTGAGCTGCCGCGCCCGAGCGACGACGCTGAACGCCGCGGCCAGCGTGGGCGGCGCGCCGACGACTACCCGGAAGACGAATGAGTGCGGAGCACGTCTACCTCGAATCGGACGTCAGTGAGACGCCCGATCCACGTTCCGTACGGAACGTGCAGGCGAGCTTCAAGTTGCACAGCCGCTGGCGCGGCTGTTACACGTTGCTGGACATCTTCGAGAAGCGCTTTCTAGCCGTGTGCGTCAAGCGTCCGCGCTCGCCGCTCAAGCACTACGCGCTTGCCTTGCGCTTCGTCGATCCCATCCCCGAGCGGCAGCGACACATTCCCTGGCGGTGCCTGCAGGCTGTCCTCGGACTCACGGTGATCTCGGCCGGGCTCTGGTGGTGGATGAGGAGATCGCCCGTGCCGCTGCACGAGCACAGCTGGCTGCCGGCCTGGATTCTGGTGGTGTCGGCCGCGCTGTGCGCAACGCTGCTCTCAGCCTATCGCACCACTGAAACCCTGACCTTCTTCAGCGTGCATGGGCGGGCGCGCCTGTTCGACATCGTCGGCGGGCTCAGAGTCTTTCATGCTGCGCATCAGTTCGAGGCGGAGCTCGCCGCGCACATCCAGCGGGCGCAGGCCGGTGGGGGCGCGGCGAAACAGGCTCAGCTCCTGCGCGATGAAATGCGTGAGCACTACCGTCTGCAACAGTGCGGCGTTCTGTCGCCCTCCGAATACGAAGCGAGCAAGGCGCGCATCCTGCAGCGGCACGCCTGAAACTCCAATAATATTCAATCCGTACCGATAAACGCCGCAACGGGCGGCGAGGCGGATTGATTGTGTCCAGCCTTTCGAGAATCGCGCTCGTTCTGGCTGCCGCCGCGCTGTCGGGACACGCCGCTGGGGCGAGTGACGTCACCGTGCTGCGCGGCGCGAGGATCTACAGCGCACCGGACGCCGAGCCGATCGAAAACGGCGTGATCCTGATGCGCGAGGGCAGGATCACCGACGTTGGCGCGCGCGATGCGATCCAGATTCCACCCGGCAGCCGCGCTTCGAGCTGCGGCGGCGGCATCATCACCGCCGGCTTTCAGAACAGCCACGTTCACTTCACGGAGGAGAAGTGGAACGGGGCGGCCGGGCAGGACGGCACACAGTTGGAGCGAAATCTGACCGCAATGCTGACGCGCTACGGATTCACCACCGTGGTCGATACGGCATCGGACGTGGACAACACGGCAGCGCTGCGCAAGCGGATCGAGCGGGGCGAAGTGCGTGGCCCGCGAATCTTCACCGCCGGCTGGGCGCTGTTTCCGCCAAACGGGATTCCCTTCTACCTGAGTTCCCTGCCACCCGAGCTGCTGCAACAGCTGCGACAGCCGGCCACGGCCGAGGTGGCCATCGCCGAGGTGCGTGACAACTTCAAGCGCGGTGCCGACCTCACAAAGCTCTTCATCGCGACGCCGCAGGGAGACAAGACCGTCAAATACATGCCGGCGCCGATCGCCGCTGCGGCAGCGGCGGAAACCCATCGCCGTGGCCGGCTGGTGTTCGCGCATCCGACGGACGTGGCCGGCATCCGCGCCGCCATCGCCGCGGGCGTCGACGTGCTCACGCACACGACGCTCGGCAACGAACGGCTGCTGTGGGGGCCGGACCTCGTGCAGGACATGATCACGCACGATCTGGCCGTGATACCGACCCTCAAGCTCTGGCGCTATGAGCTCACCAAGGCGCACGTATCCGAGCGCGTCATTGCCCAGGCAGTGGGCGACACGCAGCAGCAGCTGCGGGCCTTCAGCGAGGCGGGCGGGCAGGTGCTGTTCGGCACCGACGTCGGCTACATGACCGACTACGACCCGACCGACGAATACGTGCTGATGTTGAAGGCCGGGCTCACCTCGATGCAGATCCTCGCATCGCTCACGACGGCGCCCGCCGCGCGCTTCAAGGAAGACAGCAGGCGCGGGCGCATCGCGCCGGGCATGGATGCCGACCTGGTGGTGTTCGGTGCCGATCCTGCGCAGGATGTGCGCAACTTTGCGCAGGCGCGCTGCGTGTTCCGCGCGGGCGTGCCGATTTACACGGCGCCGCCGGCTCGCGCCGCAGGCTCAGCCGGTCGCTGAGCCGACCGCTCGCCGGATAGCAGCTCGCGCCAGCAGCCGCGTCGAATCGAGCGTCGGTAGTGACGAATCTGCGGGCAGGATAATCAGGGGCAGCTCGGTGCACCCGAGGACCACGGCATCGCAGCCCTTATCGCGCAGCCGTCCGATGATTTCGAGGCACTGCAGACGCGACGGCTCGAGTATCTCGCCGTTCACGAGCTCCTCGAAAATGATGCGGTTGACCGTGCGGCGATCGGGTGTCTCGGGGACGGCCATGCGAATCGCGCGCGATTCGAGCGCTTCGCGATACACCGGACCTTCCATGAGATAGCGCGTGCCGAGCACGCCCAGGTGCTGCAGACCCTGCGAGCGCGCCTGATCGGCCACGACCTCAGCGATGTGCAGCCACGGGATCGGCATGGCATCGCGAACATAGGGCAGGGCCTGGTGAAACGTATTGTCCGGACAGATCGCGAAGTCGGCACCCGCCGCGTGCAGCCGCCGGGCGGAATCGAGCATCAACGCCCCGACGCTGCGCCAGTCGTCGCGATAGATCAGTTCCATGTACTCGCCCAGCGCGATGCCGTCGAGCGTGATGCGCGGATGGCGATACTCACCCAGCAGCGCCGGGGCCTCGAGGCAGATGGTGCGATAGCAGAGCGCCGCGCCCTCGGCGCTGCCTGCGACGATGCCGATGTGTTGCATCACGTGGGGTGAAGCGTCTTACGCATGATCACGAAGTGTGAAGGCTGGGTGAGTCGTTGGTCCTCGAAGGGCCGCTGACCGACCACGTGGTAGCCGAGACCGCCGTAGAAGGGAAACAGCTCCAGGCGGTGATTCACCACGTCGATCTCGACTTCACTGCAACCGCGCGCTTTGAAGAACGACTCGGCGGAGCTTACCAGCCTGCGCCCGAGCCCATGGTGCTGGCGTGCGGTCGACACCGCGAGGAGCCCGAAGTAGCCGATCTCCCCCCGCACCTCGACGTAGACGCAGCCGTCGAGCGCGCCGAGCGTGTTGGGCTTCAACAGGAAGGCGCCCTTGGCAAGCTTGGCATGCACCTCGTCGGCATCGATCCGTGGCCCCTCGTACAGGAAGCCCTCGGCGGGCAGGTACGCTTCGTTGATCAACGCCACGACTTTCGCGGCGTCTTTGGTTGTCGCCTCGCGCAGATCCTCTTTGCCCATCCATCGCCCTCCGGACGGGGTCCCCGGTCCTCTCGCTTCAACGCGCCGTGCCGTTACGCACTCGTTCCAGGTACCGATCACGCAGCTCGGTCTGGCGCGAGCGATCCGACTGGAGCTTCCCCCCGATGAACACTCGGTCCGGGAGACTCGTGACGTCGAGCGGGTCGCCGCTCCACAACACCAGGTCCGCCAGTCTCCCGCGCTCAATGGTACCGAAACGATCTGCCACCCCGAAAATTTCCGCCGGCACCCGTGTCAGGGCCGCAAGGCCGGCCTCCCACGGCAGGCCATTAGCCACGGCGACACCCGCGGTCTGGCGCAGCTTGCGGATGTTATGGGGTTGGGGCTCATCCAGCGTAAACGCAACGCGCACACCCGCGCGGTGCAGTCGAGCCGCATTTTCCAGCGTGGCGCCCACGGCGTCGAAGCTGCCGGGCAGATCTTCCAGTGCATTGATGATGACGGGCACCTTCGCGGCCGCGAGCTGACTCGAGACGCGCCACGCCTCGGCGCCGCCACTGATGACGATCCTGAGCTTCTCTCGCTGCGCGAACGCGAGCACCTGCAAGATATCGGAGGCGCGATCGACGTTGAACACGAACACACCGGCACCGCCGATGAAGTCCTTCAAAACCTGCCGGCCTGCAGGCGTCAACAGGCGCTGATCATCCGGCAGCAACAGTTTGGGCGAGCGCACTTCGGTGAACGCCTGCTGCAGCAGCATGAATTGCGCAGCGCGGCTGCCCCCGGCGAGGCTGCTCGTATCGCCGCCGAAGTCGAGAAAGAGCGCGCGTGAATACGTGGTCGGCTCACCGTTCAGGCCGACGACGCTCCCCTGGCCCGCAATGATCGTGCCGCTCTGCTGACCGCCGCCGCCTTCCTCGGTGGAGGGTGAGAGCACGGCAAAGGTGATGCCGCCGCCGCGGCTCACGGCGATCGCGACCGAGGCCGGGTCGAACGCGAGCGCAACATCGAATTCCGGTCGCATGGCTCCGAGCTTGAGCGCGTAATCATCAACACTCGGCTCCAGGCCGATCTCTTCGAGACCCAGGTGAGTCAGGCCGCCGAACAGCCCCGGTGTCACCGGGAGTCCGCCGGCATCGATGACCTGAGCCTCGGCGGGTGCCTGCAGTCCGCGGCCAATAGCTGCAACGCGGCCGTCGCTGATCAGGATGTCACCTTCGATCGTGCCCGCCGCGGTCATCGTATGTACGGTGGCGTTACGGATCAGCACGGTGTCGGCGCCCGCGGAGCCGATCACGCCGAGGGCGAGCAGGCACGCGAGCACGCGTTTCATGGCCCGACTCCTGCAGCCGCAGGCTGCCCCAGCAGGAAATCGGAGACGGGGGGTGCGGGATGCGCACGGTCGTACTGCACGACGCCATCGATGAAGACGAGATCGGTCAGCGCGTACACGCTGAACGGATCGCGATTCCACACCACGACGTCCGCCATCTTGCCAGGCTCGAGCGTGCCGGTCTGGTCGAGAATGCCAAGCGCCTTGGCGGGATTGGCCGTAAGCCAGGTGATCGCGTGTTCCGGACTGATCGCGAGGCCCGCGCGCCGGCCGGCCGTCATGGCTTTGCCCGCTTCCTGGTTCAGGCGCTGGATTCCTTCCTCGGAGTCCGAGTGCACGATGGCACAGCCGCCGGGTGCCGCGTCGACCAGCGCGATGTTTTCCGGAATGCCGTCGTAGGATTCCATCTTGAAGCCCCACCAGTCGGCCCACATCGCGGCGCAGACATGATTCTCTGCCAGCAGGTTTGCGATCTTGTAGGCCTCGCTCGCGTGATGGAATGCTGCGACGTGGTAGCCGAACTCCTTCGACATGTCGATCACGGTCGCCATCTCGTCGGCGCGGTAGCAGTGCTGGTGCACCAGGATTTCGCCGCGCAGAGCGGCCGCCAGCGTGTCGAGGCGGAGGTCGCGCTTGACTGGCTTGGCATCTTTCTCGCCGGCGGCGATCTTGCGCTGGTACTCGTCCTGGTCGCGCACGTACTCCTGCGCTTCGATCCACTGCGCGCGGTATCCGGCGACGTTGCCCATGCGCGTCTCGGGGAATTTCTTGTCGCTGCCATAGACGCGCTTCGGATTCTCGCCGCACGCCATCTTCAGCCCCTGCGGCGCACCGGGGAACTTCATGCCTTGGTAGGTTACCGAGGGCACGTTCTTCAGTACCACCGAGCGCCCGCCGATCAGGTTTGCCGAGCCCGGAAGAATCTGCATCGCGGTGATGCCGCCGATGCGCGCAGTCGTGAATCCCGGGTCCTGCGGCCAGATCGAATGCTCTGCCCAGACATTCGCCGTCACCGGGTTGCTGGCTTCGTTGCCATCGCTGTTGCCGCGCACCTGCGGACTTGGATAGACGCCGAGGTGCGAGTGCACGTCGATGAGTCCGGGAGTGACCCAGCGATCATGGCCGTCGACAATCTGCGCGTCCGCCGGCGCTTGCAGATTGCGGCCGACCGCCTTGATGCGCCCGGCGACGATCAGCACGTCCGCAGCGTCGAGGCGCTCGCCCGTGCCCGTGAGCACGGTGGCGCCGCGAATCAGCGTGGGTGGCACCTGCTTCGGCTGATAGGTGGACGGATAAGGACTGGCGACCGGAACGACGTTCGCCGCGTGCGTAGCTTGCGGCTGCGGAGTCGGTGTGGCTGCGCAGCCCGCCGCCACGACCATGCCCAACAGCACAGATCCCACGCTGCGCGTATTCGCCATGGGTCAGCGTGTTGGTGGGTGGCGGGTGATCAGGACATCGCGCGGATGCGCTGTGCCAGCCGGCTCTTGTGGCGGGCGGCCTTGTTGCCGTGGATCTGATTCTTGTTGACCATGGAATCGATCACCGGCACGGCGGCGTTGTACTGCTCCTGCGCCGCGGCCTTGTCACCCGTGGTGATCGCCTGGGTCACATCGCGGATCGCCGTGCGCAACTTCGAACGCGCGGCGACGTTGCCGGCACGGCGCTTGAGCGCCTGCCGGGCGGCTTTTTCGGCTGACTTGGTGTTGGCCAAGGTGAGAACTCCAGTGCTCGGATGGCCGCCGGGGCGGCTGCGAAAGGCCGCGTAGTCTGCTGAGCGCGCCGCCGAAAGTCAATCCTCGAATGGCCCGCATTCGTGCTGTAAGTCCACGGTGCCAATGGGTTTTTCCGCTATAGTGCGCCACCGTGGAGAGCCTCCCTTGAGCATCCTGCGCAACACCACGATCGTCAGCATCATGACGCTGGTGTCGCGCGTGAGCGGCATGTTGCGCGACATGATGTATTCGCAGGTGTTCGGTGCCGGGCCGCTGATGGACGCGTTCTTCATCGCGTTCAAGATCCCCAACTTCCTGCGGCGCCTGTCCGGCGAGGGCGCGTTCTCGCAGGCATTCGTGCCGGTCGTGTCCGAGTACCGCATCCGCCGCTCGCAGGCCGAGGTGCGCGAGCTGGTGGACGGTGTCGCCGGTACCTTCGGCGTCGCGCTCTTTGTGATCACGCTCATCGGCGTGATCGCCGCGCCGGTGATCATCTTCATGTTTGCTCCGGGCTTTCGCTCCAGTGGCGGCCGCTTCGATCTCGCGGTCGACATGCTGCGCTGGACATTCCCGTACCTCTTCTTCATCTCGCTCGTATCCCTGGCGAGCGGCGTGCTGAACAGCTACGGCCGCTTCGGCTCGGCGGCGTTCGCGCCCGTGCTGCTCAATCTCATCATGATCGTGACGGCATACCTCATCGCGCCGAACACACCGAATCCAGGGGTTGTGCTGGCAATCGGCGTGTTCGTGGCAGGCATCATCCAGCTCGCGTTTCTGTGGCCCTTCATGGTACGGCTCGGGGTCGCGGGCTGGCCGCGCTGGAACTGGGCGCATGAAGGCGTGCGGCGCGTCGCGCGCCTGATGCTGCCCGGCATCTTCGGTTCTTCAGTCGCGCAGGTGAGTCTGCTGCTCGATTCACTCGTCGCTTCGTTTCTGCTCACCGGCAGCATTTCCTGGCTCTACTACGCGGACCGGCTGGTCGAGTTCCCGATGGGCATGTTTACGATCGCGCTGGCGACGGTGGTGCTGCCGGCGCTATCCGCGCACCACGCGAGCCAGTCACCGGAGCGGTTTTCGACC
>Ga0326726_10006031_pt1 | contig 10926 bp, 10 predicted proteins | sample MHFenrmetagenome_2_FD_207603 | JGI IMG/M metagenome (GOLD analysis project Ga0326726, IMG submission 207603) | Lab enriched peat soil microbial communities from Michigan Hollow, Ithaca, NY, United States - MHF15MN | ecosystem: Environmental > Terrestrial > Soil > Wetlands > Peat | place: USA...
TGCAAATCCATCCTTCTACCATATCCCTGGTAGGCAAGCGTGGCATCGCTGAAACGGTCGCAAAGGACTACGCCTCCCTTTTTTAGAAAGGGCTTGATGACCTCCGTCACATGTTGTGCCCTGGCTGCTTCGTAAAGGAGGAGTTCAGTCATGGGGACCATCTCATGATGGTCCGGATTCAGGAGGATTTTTCTTATCTTCTCGCCAATAGGGCACCCTCCTGGTTCCCGGGTGACTTTACAGGGGATGCCTTTCAGGGTGAAATATCTCCTCAGCCGCTGAATCTGAGTAGTCTTACCGCTTCCCTCCACTCCCTCAAAAGTAATAAAAAGAGACAATCATCGCTCCAATAAGTATCTGAAATCCAAATAAAATATATGTCAGAGGTAGGTTGATGTCAAGGGCATAAGCATCGTTCTGACGCAAATTCTTTACAATTACAAGACTTGCTTAATTCTTGACGTTCATATATATAATGAAAACCCGTCTAGAGCTCTGCGCATAGTAAAAGAAGGAACAGAATATTGTAGCGCCGGCATTGCTGCCTACGGTAGGAGGTACTGCCAGCGAGAATGGTATCCATCACGCGCACCCAATAGATGATGAGAAGGGAGGATTATATGGAACAGGAGAAAAAAGTGGACGGCTTCCGGTTTTTGCCGCCTGGATTAAAAGCCTGGATTAAAACCTTTATTCCGGATGAAGATTTTAAAGGATATATTCCCTGGACACCCATGGCCAAACCCCTGAATCAGACAACCATCGCCCTGGTGACCAGTGCCGGTATCAGTTCGAAGACAGATCCGCCTTTTGATATGGAAAGGGAGAAGAGGGAAGCGATATGGGGTGACCGTTCCTACCGGGCGATCCCCAAAGGGACCACAGAGAAGGATATCGATGTTAATCACCTGCATATTAATACAAACTATATCAAGCAGGATATCAACGTCATCCTTCCATTGGCACGAATGATTGAATTGGAGCAGGAGAAGATCATCGGCCGCCTTGCGCCTACGGCCTATTCTTTTTATGGTTTTCAATGGCAGAGCACTGATTTTATAAGTGAAGCGATTGAGCCGATTTCTAAAAAGATGAAGATTGAAGGAGTTGAGGCGGTCCTCATGACTCCGGCTTGACCCTTTTGCTGCCAGTCCGTAGGACTGGCTGCGAGGTTCTTAGAGGAGGCTGGATTTTCAACAGTTGTTCTAACACCTACCCATGAATTTCATCGGGCAATAGGAATTCCCAGATCTGCTGCCATCGAGTATCCTTATGGAAGGCCATTGGGTCAGGTCGGAGACAGGGAAGGTCAAAGAAAAGTTCTCCTGAGAACTCTTGAGGTTCTTGAGAAGGCCAAGAAACCGGGAGAGGTCTGGCATCTGCCGTTCACATGGCCGGAAGAACCCAAGAATGCAGATTGGCAACCTCCTGAGATGTCACCACTGATTAAATTCTATTTGGAGGACATTAAGAAAGCAAGGAGACAGCAGGAAGAGCAAAAGGGAAAAAGGTGATTTAGGGGACATCTGTCATTCAAATTTCATCCAACACTTGCGAAAGCTCCTCATGCTGCCAGCCTTGTCCCCGACTAATACAGACTAATACAAACGTATCAAGTCTTATTACACGCAAGGGAGTTACGCCTCACCCTATTCCTCTCCCCAGCGGGGAGAGGGGAGGGTGAGGGGGGTTTTGTCGCTGTATAGAAAACGGTTCGATTTCGGGAGAATCTTGACAGACGTTTCCAAATTATGATAAAAAGTTTCCGTTTAGGAAACATATTCTTTTTTCTCGCAGCCTTCTCCCAAGATTAAGATGAGGTCGTTCATCAAGGAAGATTTGAGCCTCGACCCGATGATCCAAGAATCAGAATTAGGAAAAAGAATCAAAGCGTACCGGATGCAGAGAGGGCTGACCCTGCAGAAGCTTGAAGAAAAAACGGGCTTTACCAAAGGTTATCTTTCAAAAGTCGAAAATACAAAAAAGGCGCCTCCTGTTTCCACCTTAATCGTCCTGGCAAAGGCTTTGGAAGTTAGTCTTTCAGAGATTTTTGGAGAAAATGGAGAGAAGAGTTCCCTTTCGCTTGTGAAAAGGAATGAACGGCAAGTGGTTGCACGAAACGGGACCGTATTCGGTTATTCCTATCAAACCCTCGCGCACAAATTCTACAAAAAACACATGGAACCCTATATTTTGACCCTTCCTGTCAAGCCCAAACAGGTACCCCTTTATCAACATGAAGGGGAAGAAATCCTTTTCGTTCTTGAAGGGACGATGAAATTCTTTCATGGAGACCTGGAACTCATAGCGGAAGAAGGGGACTGCCTTTACTTTGATGCGAGCATTCCCCACCATGGCATCTGTCAAGGAAAAAAAGAAGTGAAGTGCTTAATGGTCATTTATACACCAGAATAAATGAGGGATCAGAAATTGAAAGCCGAAGAGATAAGAAACATCGGAGTTGTTGGGGCAGGACTCATGGGCCACGGGATTGCCCAGGTCTTCGCGCTAAAGGGGTACCAGGTCAAACTTTTTGACAACGACTCAAAAGTGCTGAAGGGCGCTCCAGAAAAGATTCGTAATAACTTAGAGACGTTGTTGGAAATGGGCTTGGTAGAATCCCGGGAGTTCGAAGATTGTCTAAATCACCTCGGGCTATTCTACACCTTAACGGAAATGTGTGAGGGGGTTGAATTAGTCATCGAAGCTGTGAGTGAAAGCTTAGATCTAAAAAGGGCGGTTTTTTCAGACCTAGAGCGCCTGACGCCACCACAAACGATTCTGTGTAGTAATACCTCCGGTATCAGCATTAGTCTAATAAGTGAAAACCTACAATTCAAAGAGAGGGTGGTCGGCACCCACTTTTGGAATCCTCCCCATATCGTCCCCTGTGTTGAGGTGATTAAAAGTCAATTTACAGGCGATCAGGAGTTTCATACAGTGATCGAATTGATGGAAAAGGTTGGGAAGAAACCTGTCCGCGTCTTAATGGATGTCCCGGGGTTTCTTGGCAATCGGTTACAGCATGCGCTCTGGCGTGAGGCCATCTCTCTGGTCGAGAAAGGGATTGCCGGCCCAGAGGATATTGACAGGGTCGTGAAGTATGGGTTCGGCCTTCGCCTCCCCTTCCTCGGTCCTCTGGAAACAGCAGACCTGGCAGGTCTCGACCTGGTCTATGATATTCATCAATACCTTTTCTTAGATTTAGAAAACCGTTCGACACCGTCGCCCCTCCTTAAGAAACTTGTCGATCAGAAGACGATCGGTGTAAAGACCAAAAAAGGCTTTTATCGCTGGACCGACGAAAGCATCAAACAAATCATTCAGCAACGAGATCAGGCTTTGTTAAAAATAAGCGAAGTCGTCAAAGGATTAAATCGGAAAGACAAGCAATGAATGTCACCATCATTTTCATCCTCCACGGGCTGGTCTATGCGGGGCTCCTCTTTCTTGTCTCCTCCGGCCTGACCCTCGTCTTTGGGATGATGAATGTTCTCAATTTTGCCCATGCGTCATTTTATATGCTGGCTGCCTATTTTTCATACTCTCTTTTGAAATGGACTGGAAATTTCTGGCTCTGCCTGCTCGTCTGTCCCTTTTTGTTGTTCGTGATTGGGGCTTTGATTGAACGTTTTTTACTTCGAAGAGTCCATGTCTTCGGCCATCTTCATGAACTCCTTCTTACCTTTGGAATCGCTTTCATTATTTCAGAGGTGGTCAAATGGGTATGGGGGACCGCCCCTCTCCCCATCCAAATTGGGGGTTTCCTGGATGGCAACGTCACCTTACACGGTGTCATTTACCCGACTTATCGCTTTTTTGTTTTATTTTGCTCTATTGTGATCGGGCTCTTGATGAGCTTTTTACTTCTGAAAACCCGGATGGGCATCACAGTGCGGAGTGCAGTGGATGACAGCGAAATGGTCAATGCCCTCGGAGTCAATACCCCACGGGTCTTCATGTTTGTATTCGCGTTAGGGGCCGCCCTTTCCGGGCTTGCAGGGGTCATCTCTGGGCCCTTGTTATCGATCAACACAGGCATGGCCACCGCCATTTTAGTTGATGCCTTTGTGGTCATTGTGATCGGCGGGTTTGGAAGCCTGATCGGGGCTGTCGTCGCCTCCTTAATGATCGGCCAGCTACAATCGTTTGGGGCTTTGCTCTTCCCAAAAATTTCATTAGCCTTGATTTACCTGCTCATGGCCATTGTTCTCATTGCGAAGCCATCAGGCCTTTTTGGTGAGAAGAAATAGTGAAAAAGGGTTATAAAGCCATCCAGATTTGGGGTCTCATCATCTTGCTCGTTCTGTTTTTTTTACCCGTTGTAGCAAGACCGTATATCATTAATCTGCTGACCGAGATGATCATCTTTTCCTTATATGCGGTAAGCTATAATTTATTGCTCGGTTTCGGTGGGCTTCTTTCTTTCGGCCATGGGATGTTTCTTGGCCTCGGTGCTTTTACCACGGGAGCGATGCTCCAACGCATTCCAGGACTTCCCTTTTTTGGAGCCGTCTTCCTCGGTACATTGGTGGCAACCCTCATTGGCCTGGGCGTCGGGTGTCTGCTGCTTAGGCATAAAGGAACCTATTACGCTCTCCTCACCCTGGCATTTAATGCCCTTTTTTATGCCGTTGCGATCAAATGGCATGCTGTAACGGGAGGGGACGATGGACTGCCCGTCAAGAGGCCAAATCTTCATCTCGGGTTCGTTCAATTGCCCATGTCCGATGTAACGGTCTTCTATTACGTCACCCTGGTCGTCATTGGATGCGCCGTCCTCTTTTGTTGGTACTTTACAAAAACCGCCATGGGGAAAACAGTCCTGCTCGTCCGAGAGAACGAAGAACGGATGCAGTTCATTGGATACAATCCTGCCGTCTCACGAATGATCTTGTTTGCCCTGACTGCCTTTTTTGCTGGTTTAGCAGGATCTTTTTATGCCCTTTTCTTTAAATTTGTAGGGGTCGATGCGATTGGCATCGATATGACCACAACGGCTCTTTTGATGACGTTCATCGGTGGAACAAAAGCCTTCTTCGGCCCTGTCTTGGGCGCAGGTTTCTATATTTATTTCCAAAATTTTCTTAGCAATCTCACAGACCGATGGCCCCTGTTCATGGGCATTCTCTTTGTCTTAATGGTTCTTTTTGCCCCTCAAGGGTTGTCTGGGCTGATCAGATCCTTGGTTGAACTTTTCCGAAGGACACGAAATGGAAAAGCAACACGGAAAGAAGATCATCTCTTCGGAGAATAAGGGCATGGAGATTCTTCAGGTTAAAGACGTCTATAAGGATTTTTCGGGCCTCGAAGTCTTGACGGGAGTAACCTTTACCGTCAAGGCAAATGAGAAACATGCTATGATTGGCCCAAATGGGGCTGGGAAGACGACCCTTTTCAACATTATTAGCGGTAAATATAGACCTTCGTCCGGATCCATTTTGTTCAAAGAGAACGAAGTGGGCGGGCTCTCACCTTACGTCCTGAATCATCTCGGGATGTGCCGTTCCTTCCAAATTACGAATATCTTCCAAAACCTAACCGTCTTTGAGAATGTTTCCGCAGGAGTGAGATCCCATGCGGGATTGCGTTATCACCTCTTTAAGACCTTGGATCGCCAATCGAAAATGATCGCTAGGACGGAACAGATCCTTGAACAAGTCGGTCTGGCCGAGGTGAAACAGAGACCAGCTCATGAGCTCTCATATGGCCAGCAGCGGGCCCTTGAGATTGGAATCACCCTCTCTTCGGATCCCGAATTGCTTCTCTTAGATGAACCGACAGCCGGAATGACCCGTGAGGAAACAGAGGAGATGGTGAAATTGATGAGGTTAGTGACGGAGCATCGAACGTTGATGATCATCGAGCACGACATGGATGTCGTCTTTTCACTGGCGGACACGATCTCAGTGCTTCACAACGGCACCATTTTGGCCTCCGACAGGCCTGAAGCGATTCGAAACGACTCGAGAGTGAAAGATGCCTATCTCGGGGAAGAATAGATGATATTAAAAGCCGACGAGATTCATAGCTTTTATGGAAAGAGCCACATTCTCCAGGGAGTTTCCTTTAATCTGGAGCAAGGGAGTCTGGTTTGTCTGCTCGGCCGGAACGGTGTCGGCAAGACGACGACATTGAAAAGCATTATCGGAATGGTTAAACCGGCAAAAGGTTCGATCCGTTTTAAAGAAAAGGAGATCGTCGGAAGGCAACCCTACGAGATCGCCCGCTTAGGGATAGGAATTGTCCCGGAGGATCGGCGCATCTTTCCAAGTTTGACGGTTCACGAGAATCTGATGATGGGGATCCTGAAAAGACCAGAAAGTGTTTTAGTGAAAGAGAGATGGTCCGCCGAGAAAATATATGACCTCTTTCCGCATCTCAAGAAACGGATGAAACAGAAAGGGGGCCACTTATCGGGTGGGGAACAACAGATGCTCACCATGGGTCGCACCTTGATGGGAAACCCCGAACTCATCTTAATTGATGAGCCAACCGAGGGGTTGGCTCCTAAAATTGTGGCCTTGGTCACAGGAGTTCTCGCAGCGATCCATCAGTCGGGAACAACCCTTCTACTCGTAGAGCAAAATTATAAAACTGCTATTAAACTTGCAGAACGATTTTATATCATGAGCAAAGGTCAAATTGTTTTTGAAGGAGGTGGTGAAACGCTGATCCAGGCCGAGGAGGTAAGGAAGAGGTATTTGGAGGTGTGAGGTTTAAAGAGGAAAGTATTCAGTTCAATTAAAATGATAAGGAGGGTATCACGATGAAAAAAATATCTTCAATGTCCTTGATGATTTTAGCGATCTTTCTCCTGGCCTCATTTCCTATTTCGGGCCAGGCTGCGGAACCTATCAAACTGGGAGCGGTCGAACCCCTTTCAGGTACTTTTAAAAATATCGGTGATCGGTACCTTGAAGGAGTCCAATATGCGGCCAAAGTCCTGAATCGACAGGGCGGTGTTTTAGGCAGGCAGATTGAGGTGATTCCCATCGACTCGGAACTGAAACCAGACGTCGCTACTCGAAAAGCGACTGCTCTCATTCTTAAGGATCAGGTTAAGTTCTTCTGCGGTGGAACGGGAAGTTCTGTCGGAGCAGCTATGTCAACCGTTGCCGAGCAAAATAATGCCATTATGTTTTCCTATGGCATGGATGCGGCAAGCTTAACAGGTGCGAAATGTAGCAAAAACTTCTTCCGCCCGGGAACAAACACCGATATGCACTCCTATGCCCTTGCAGCCTATGTGGCAAAGAGTAAATTCAAAAAGGTCTATTGTATCGGCCAGGATTACTCCTTCGGTCATGAATCGGTCAAAGCCTTCATCGCCAGGCTGAAGAAACTGAATCCCTCCATTGAGATTGTCGCTGAAGTTTACCATCCTCTGGGAGAGAAGGATTATGGCCCGTACGTGAGCCGAATCGTCGCCTCCGGCGCGGATCTCGTTTTTACGACAAGCTGGGGCAATGACCTGACTCTCCTCGTCAAACAGGCCAAACCCTTCGGGTTGAAGGCTAAGTTTGCAGGCTATTACCTGAGCGACGAAGAGACCGTCTCCGCCATCGGTGAAAGCGAACTGCTCGTCGGGAGCATCGCAAGCGAGACCTATATGCTCACCATCCCCACAGAAGAAAACAAGAAATTCATCGAAGGATACTACAAGGACACAGGGACCTATCCTTTCTGGCTTCGCGGGAAAGCTTACTCAGGCACCATGTTCTGGGCAGAGGCGCTGAAAAAGGCCAAAACCGATGATGTCAACGCAGTGATTAAAGCCTGGGAGGGCCTCTCCTTTAAAGGAGTTGCCGGAACCTGGACCATGCGTCCTTGTGATCACCAAGCCCAAGTGCCGATCTGGATCGCGGAGATTGTCCCTAACAGCAAATTTATGAAACTTCCCTATGTAGGGACTCCAATCATGATCCCGCCAAAGGAGATCGAAGTCCCTTGCGAGGAAACTGGTTGCAAGATGAAATAAAAGGTCAACCATACAGAAACGAGAAAATTCATTATACTGATTTGGATTATGGGGGAAGCGTCTGAATCGGCGCTTCCTTCAGAAGCATGATTGTTGAATGAGGACAGGGATGGGAAAAGTAATTATTACAGCAGCCATTACGGGCGCGATTCACACACCGTCGATGTCCCCTTACCTTCCCGTGACGCCAGAACAGATCGCCGAGGAAGCGATAAGAGTTCACGAAGCAGGGGGGGCGGTGGCCCATATCCATGTCCGGGACCCCGAAACCGGTTACCCGACGGCGGACCAGGACGCGTATCGGGAAATTGCAGTTCGAGTCAAAAAAAAATGTGATATTATTCTTTGTTTCACTACGGGAGGACGGGTGACCGAACCCTTGGAAAAAAGGGTGAAGGTAGTTTCCTCGCTCAAACCGGAGATGGCCTCATTGAATGCAGGTTCTTTGAACTTTGGCCTTTTCCATATCGTCGGTAAGATAAAGAAATGGAAATATAAGTGGGAAAAAGAGTTGTTGGAACGGACAGAGGACGTGATTTTTCCAAACACATTTAAGACCATGCGGGAATACCTTACTGTGATTTATAAGAATAAGACAAAGCCCGAGTTTGAAATCTATGATGTGGGGATGATCAACAATATCGCTTTTTTGATGAAGGCGGGATATGTTAGAAAACCGCTCTATTTACAGTTTGTCTTGGGGATTTTAGGTGGAATCCCTGCGACTCCACAAAATTTGATCTTTTTGGTCGAATCAGCCAAGAAAGCCATTGGCAATTTTGAATTTTCCGTTTGCGCTGCCGGCAAAATGCAGTTCCCCCTTTGCACCCAATCCCTCATTTTGGGTGGTCATGCCCGCGTCGGTCTGGAAGACAATCTCTACCTTGAAAAAGGGGTGATGGCCAGGAGCAACGCGGAGCAAGTGTCCAAGATCATTCGTATTGCTAAGGAGCTGGGTCTCAAACCTGCCACCCCGAATGAGGCCAGGAAGATATTAAACCTTAAAGGATTAGGAAGAGTTGACTTTTGACAGGTGTGGTACCCGTAGGCAGGGTAAATTTATGATTTTGTCTTAGGGATAACTCTTTGAAACATCCGTCCTGAGAAGTCAGCATGAAGAGGAATGAAAACGAGTTAGGCAGAATTTCGAATTGAATTTTTTCCGATTAATCGGCAGCTTATCAGTAATTGACCTTGTCCTTACCTTTTAGGCCAAGGATTTTTCTGGCTTCGTCGGGCGTTGCTATTTCTCTACCCAGCTCCCCGGCAATTCTAACCACTTTTTCTACAAGCTGAGCATTGCTTTTTGCCAGTACTCCCTTCTCGATAAATATATTGTCTTCAAATCCCACCCTGGCATGGCCACCCATCATAATGCCCAAAGTCGCTAGATTGAATTCTGCCGGGTATCCGGCACCAATGACTGACCATATATAATTGTCGGCACCAAGCAATCGATCTGCAGTTTGTTTCATGTGGACAACTTCATCGATATTGGCCCCGATACCCCCCAGGATGCCGGTGACAAATTGCAGCCAAACAGGGAACTTGATGATTTTCCTTCTGACAAGGAAGTTAAGATTATAGAGGTGCCCAACGTCATACAACTCCAACTCCGGCTTCGTGTTATTTTCGTTCATCATCCGCATGAGCTTTTCGATATCGCCAAACGTATTTCTGAATATAAAATCCTTGGAGCCTACAGCGAATTCTTTCTCCCAAGGATACTTGTAGTCCTCGTCTTTATAACGGTCGGCTATCGGATGGATTGAGAAATTGATCGATCCCATATTAAATGTCGCCAGCTCAGGCTTGAGAGCGGGGACGACCTGGGCTCTCTCCTCCGGTTGCATATACGCTGTACCGCCGGTGGTGATGCAGACAATCACATTGCTCCTGGCCTTAATGCCGGTTGCGATCTCCCTGTAGACTCCTGGGTCGGTGGTTGGTTTGCCGGTCTTTGGGTCTCTACCATGGATGTGTACCGAGGCTGCTCCTGCATTTGCAGCCCGAACGGCTTCATCGATAATTTGTTGGGGGGTGAGTGGCAAATAGGGTGTTTGTGTGGGAAGGGTAATATTGCCGGTCAGGGCAGCGGTGATAATGAGCTTTTCCATTTTTGCCTCGCTCCATTTCTAAAACCTGCAGATTTGATTAGGAAATTAATGTGCTGCGACCCATTTGTCAAGATCTTAAAAGAGGGCACTTCATGACCTTGATCCCCGACCACGGGGTCTAGATCTATTTCTTAAAGACGATGTCGCCATAATAGGCGGTGGCGGATTCGCCGGTGTTGTCGGTGTCGGTCATAATCGCAACGCCTGAGACCATAGTCGGTTCCTCTTTGAAGGCCTTTTTGTAATCTTCATAGACATTTCGTTCTTCACTCACCCACTGATCGAGCTTAGCCGATCCGCTTTCGATTACAAACATCATGACTCGATCGGTATAAGGATTGGGGACCATCGTCCCCACTGGGGCTTTGCTCTCCCAGATGTAGTTGATTGCAGCAAGAGGTGGGTACTCCCCGTACAGCAATCGAATTGCTTTATATTTTGATTTTTCAAAAAAACTCAATTTGCTGGGATCGTATTCGAAAGTGATATAAATTCTGGCTGGGTAATCATCCCCTTCCTTGCTGTGCACATCACCCTTTTTCAGGATGTTCATCACCTTCCAGCTCCATTGTAAGGTAGGATATTCTTTGAGATTGATCTTGATCTCCCGAGTCAGTCCGGATGCCGACGCCTCTGCCACGGCTTTGATCGCCACCGTATCGTTATCTCTAACCAGTGTATAAGTCGTATGCTTCTCGATCTTCCTAAAAGTGAGGGACTTCCAGCCGTCTGGGACCTTGCGGCCCACGATGCTGGCAGAAAACTTTCCTACTTCGATCATTGCCTGAGATTGAGCCCGGATGGCAGCGGGAGAGCCAAATAAGTGGA
>Ga0326726_10006032_pt1 | contig 10926 bp, 10 predicted proteins | sample MHFenrmetagenome_2_FD_207603 | JGI IMG/M metagenome (GOLD analysis project Ga0326726, IMG submission 207603) | Lab enriched peat soil microbial communities from Michigan Hollow, Ithaca, NY, United States - MHF15MN | ecosystem: Environmental > Terrestrial > Soil > Wetlands > Peat | place: USA...
CTTCCTCGGGAACGTCGGCCATCGTCTCCACATCGGATTTGAAGACCCCGCCGAGGCGAGCGGAACGCCGGAAGAGATCATGAACGCGTTTCGCCGGGTCCGCGACGACATTCGCGAACGGATGTTCGCATTCTATTCCACGACGCTTCTGCCGCACGTGAATCAGTGAGGAATTGACATGCCCGCCGTTGGCCGCAGGCTCTCGTTTCTTGATCGATATCTGACTCTCTGGATTTTTCTGGCAATGGCCGTTGGCGTTCTCTGGGGCTACATTTTCCCTGGGGTCGTCGGGTTCTGGGGACAGTTCCAGTCCGGCACAACCAATAGTCCCATCGCCATGGGATTAATCCTCATGATGTATCCACCCCTGGCCAAGGTGAGGTATGAGGAACTGGGGGATGTTTTCAGGAACCGAAAGGTGCTGGCGCTCTCGCTCGTCCAGAACTGGATCATTGGTCCGGTCCTCATGTTCGGGCTGGCCATTCTGTTTTTGCAAGACTTCCCGGCCTACATGGCAGGGCTCATCTTGATGGGTCTCGCACGCTGTATTGCGATGGTGATCGTCTGGAACGAGCTGGCAAAGGGGGACACCGAGTACGCGGCAGGTCTTGTGGCGTTCAATTCAGTATTTCAGGTCCTCTTTTTCTCGGTCTATGCGTACGTGTTCCTGACCGTTGTTCCGGGCTGGCTGGGACTACAGTCCTTCAAGGTCGACATAACGATCGGCCAGATCGCCGAAAGCGTTTTTGTCTATCTCGGCATTCCATTCCTGGCCGGGATAGCCACGAGATTTATCCTGCTGCGCCTGAAGGGGAAAGAGTGGTATCAGCGGAGTTTTATTCCACGGATCAGTCCGATCACGCTGATTGCGCTCCTCTTCACCATTCTGGTCATGTTTTCACTCAAGGGAGAGTACATCGTCCGCATTCCCCTCGATGTGATTCGCATCGCCATTCCGCTCACGCTCTACTTCGTCATCATGTTCTTTGTCTCGTTCTTTATGGGGAAGAAGCTCGGGGCAGATTATTCGAAAACCGCAACGCTTTCCTTCACAGCCGCCAGCAACAATTTTGAACTCGCGATAGCCGTCGCGGTGTCAGTATTCGGCATCAATTCAGGCGAAGCTTTCGCGACAGTCATTGGCCCGCTCGTGGAAGTTCCCGTCCTGATCAGCCTGGTCAACGTCGCTCTTCGCTTCCAGAGCAAGTATTTCAGAGCGAATTCCTCCGATGTGCTTTCGCCAAGACCGGAGTAGTGCCCCTCCAACAGTCTTTTTCTACAAACTCAAAGGGGCCAGTGCGCGCACCAACACAGTCTATTGTTGGATATTATTAGTGTCTCGACCCCGAAGTACCTTGAATAAGTCATTTCTCGAAATCAGCGATGCAGAATTGGAATGCGGCATACGTGGCAGTGCTGGCAGTCAAGATATTTCTGAGGCTCGACACTAGGATCTGATAGTTGGTGTGGCACGAGAACCCCGGACCGTTATTCGGCCACTGGATCGCCGTTGCCAATCCACGTATCTTGCGGAACACGAAGAAAGGGAACTGGAATGGAGGCACTGAAGAACATCGCACTCGTCGCACATGACAACAGAAAAAAGGATCTGATCGAGTGGATCGAATGGAACGTGAATGGCCTGACAAAGCACGCGCTGACGTGCACGGGGACCACCGGGAACCTCGTGGAGAAAGCCATCAGGACAAAGCTGGCGAAAACCGGCGTGCCGGCCAATTTCAAGATTCAGAAGCTCCGATCAGGACCCCTGGGTGGAGATCAACAACTGGGGGCACTCATTACCGAAGGGAAGATCGACGTAGTGATTTTCTTCTGGGACCCCATGGAGCCCCACCCCCATGATGTTGACGTCAAAGCACTGCTCCGTATCGCTGTGCTGTATAACATCCCCATTGCCTGCAACCGCTCGACCGCAGATTTCCTGGTTTCTTCTCCGCTGTTGGACCAGCAGTATTCACCCATCGTCAAGGACTACTCCGGGTACCTGCAGAGGGATCTGGAATGAACAACGCAGCGCGGTTCGTGACCCGCGCCGTATTCAATACATGGAAACCGTCAGGGGCCGGTGCGCTGCGGGTCGCGCACGGGTGGGCGGAAGCCGGGGCGATTGAGCCTCGTGAACCGACTCATTCCGGTACGATGAAATGCTATGCGGGGACGTGCTGTGTCGTATTCTCAACACAAACGGCTGCGAACACACCTCATCATAGCTGCCCCGGCACTGATATGAATGGGGTAGCTCGTGTGAGCGGGATTCAAGGATCCGGCGAGGGGGGAATCGACGGAACCGGGAAGACCGTTTCAAGTGTTTCCTGGCGGGAGTGATAGGCAACCACAGTCATCGCCCGATGTCCTTTACTGCCCGAAAATTGAGATACCCGGCCTTTAGAGTTTTCGCTCTGGGCCATACGCCGCCATTGTAGACCACAATATAGGCCTGCTTTTCATTCACCTCACTCGACGTCCACCAGTAGATGGTTTTCAGATGCATGTTCCAGAGCGGCGATTCCTTGTCCGGCTGCTCCTTGTATGTAGCCACTCTTGATGTGCTGTCCCACACTCCCCCTGCATTGGTCCCGTGATACACCATCGACCGCACAGCTTCATCGACGGTGGGCAGGCGCCAGATATTGAGTTCCTTGTCGGTAACCGTTGTTCCGTCCTCGCTGAGATAGGCGCAGATGAGTTTTGCCTCCCCCCAGGAGGTGCCGCTATCGGGCCAGCCGGGACCCTGCGGTGCCCAGATCAGCTCGAGCCCGTTGCCGAGGATGGATCGCGTCTGAAAATCGTTGTCACCATACCTGTTGATGACTCGGGACACATGAAATGTTCCGATCCCGAGAATCTGCGCAAGGGGAAGGATAACCACCAGAAAGTAGGCAACCTTCCTCTTCTCAAGTCTTCCGAACCAGTACAGCAATGCCAGTCCGACGAGGGGAAGCGCAATCAACAGGGCCCCCCCGCTCATTCCCCTGAAAAATATGGACGCGCCGATTGCCAGCACGAGGTGAGCAATCGCGCCGATCTTGTTCCACCTGATGGAGACGACGGCAAGGAGCATGAACGTAATGGGGACAAGCAGGTACTGACCCACCATCATAAGCACGTTGCTCCAGAGGTTGTCGGAGTACCATCCTTCGTGGAAATTCTCATTGATACCCCAGAATGCCCAGAGGTTGGCGAACACCGCTGAGGTTCCGACGGCGATCCACGCCAGTGTTTTCTTTCTTTTTAGATTATCCATAGTAGTGGGTCCTCGTTTGGGGATGCCGTGATCGTTTTACGACTTCTTCAAGTTCTTCTCCGCTGAAGTATCAATGCGTCTGTGCCAATCTGCCGACCCATCCGCCGCCCCCGGCCAGATGAACACGAATGCGATCCTTCCTGGCGACGGGTGACGATGTCATCTTGTAGTCTATGGCCCGGCGGTCGGCATTGATGCCGTCCTGAAATGCTGTGAGCGTATAGGAGGTTTCCTTATCGAGGAACGAAAAGTCGATCTCCATGTCACGTGGCTCCCAGTCTGTGACCGCACCCACAAACCACTCCTCTCCGTGACGCCGTGCGACCATGACGTAGTCTCCCTTCCGGGCGGCCAGCACACGGATGTCGTCCCACTCGACAGGGATCTCCGCCATGAAGCGAGTGCATGCGTCTTCCCGGTAGTAATCGGAGGGAGCGTCCGGGAGCATCCGCAGGGGGCTTTCAAGTACAACGCAGAGTGCCATGCTGTGAGCACGTGTCCCCTGGCCCATGGGGCGCTGGACCACCATTTGAAATTCATTCTTCTGGGCGTTGTTGACGGTTCCCGGGAGGTAGTCTGCCGGGCCGGCCACCATCCGGATGAACGGCAGAAGCGTGTGGTATTCCGGAGAATCCGTCAGGTTCACCTGGTTTTGCTCGAACTCGATCAATCCTTCGCGCGTGATGACATTCGGATAGGTCCGGCGCAGGCCATCCGGCTTGTACGCGCCGTGGAAGATTGCGAGCATTTTGCGTTTTGCGGTTTCCTCCGCCACCCGATAGTAGAAATTCACCATCTGCTGATCGTCCCGATTCATGAAATCGACTTTGATGCCGCTCACCCCCCAGCGGGAGAACTGCTCGAACGCCGCATCCCACTGCCGTTCCAGCGTGGACCAGACTGCCCAGAGGAGGATGTGCACGCCTTTCTCCCTTGCATGGGAAACGACCTCATCAATGTTCAGATCAGGATTGATCTTCAACAGGTCTTCGTCCTTGGTCCATCCTTCGTCCAGCAGCACATACTCGAGCCCATAGTGCGCTGCGAAGTCGATGATGTACCTGGCTGTCGCAGTGTTGATCCCACCCGGAAAATCAACCCCGAACAGGTTCCGGCGTGCCCACCAATCGAGGGTGACCACTCCGGGCTTCACCCATGATATGTCAGCCAGCCGGGAGGGTTCGCCCAGGAGATAGACCAGAGAATTCGTCAGGAGATCCCCGTCGGTCCGCGCGATCACAAAAACACGCCAGGGATACTCTCTCGTCCCGCGCGTTCGTGCGATCTCTGACGCGTACTTAGTGACCTTGCCCCGCGTGTAGGTATTCCCTTCATCCAGAAATTCGAGCGGGTAGCCAGGAAATGTCGGTCGGAGCGTCCCTGTGGGAGCGTGTCTCAACCAGAGGCCGGGATAGTCCTGAATGTGTGCCTCGGTTACGAGTATCCTGGGGCCATCCGGCCGATCGACGAAAAGCGGGAGTGAGCACTGACCATCGGTGGGGATCTCCGTAACCCGCGTTGTCTGGTATGGGTATTCGTAGGCGGACCAAAATTCCTTACTGAACTGGTAGGAGAGCCGGGCGCTATCGAGGAATCGCAGTGCAAACGTTTCATAGTCGACAACGATGTCGCGGGGTAGGGCGGTGACGAGCCGATAGGCAATGCCGTCGTCATAGGCGCGCAGAACAAGGCCGTATCCGCCGGAAAAGGTGACCGAAAGCTGGTTGAATCGATCGACCAGGGCGGCGCGTTTCTCACGGACGGGGGGATGGATGAGGGTATCAACAGCGCGTCGCTCCGTGCGCACGATCTCCGCATTCCATCCGAACGGCTGCTCTCCACGGATTGCCAGAGCCAGAGAGTCGATTTCGAGGAGGAGTGTGGGGCCATCATTTACCCGGAGTGAAAGGGTCCGACCCACGATGAGCGTGGCGGTCATTCGTTTGTCAGGGGATGCGATGCGCAGATCGGAGGGGTACCCGGTCTGGATGAGGAGGGCCAGGGCGGAGGCGGTTACCAGTTTCATAGGTGACTCCGGATGGTGGAATATTTAATGTACGACGGGTAAGCCATCAATTGCCAGTGCAGGTCAGATTTCAGATTTCGCTTGTCGGGGGGATTCAGTATATTTTCTGCATACCAATGACACTTTCTTCCGTTAGGCCCCCCAGATTTGTGGTCGTAGGGCTCGGTGGCTACGGCCTGGTGCATATCGATGCCGTGCGGTGGCTGGCAGAAAAGGGTCTCGCTTCGCTCGTGGGGGTAGTAGCCCTGGAGGTCGACCGTAAAGCCCGGCCCGAGTTGACGGCTTCGCTTCTCCAGCAGGGCGTGACACTCTACGACAGCGTAGATCTGTTCTACTCTTCCGGAGCAGCCGCCGATGTTCTGACCGTCCCCGTCGGCATTCACATGCACGTTCCCCTCTCGATTGCGGCGATGCGCGCGGGGCTTCACGTCTACTGCGAGAAACCGGTTGCCGGAACTGTTCAGGAGGTTGATCAACTGATTGCCGTGCAGGCCGAGACGGGGCGGACGGTCGCCATAGGGTTCCAGCATATCTGGAGCCGTTCTATCCAGGAGCTCAAGGCGCGGATCCTCGACGGCCGGCTGGGAGCGGTCCGAGAGGGATCTCTCCTCTGTGGCTGGCCGCGCAGCAGACAATATTACACGCGGAACGAATGGACGGGGAAGCTTCGTGTTGGTCCGCACTGGATACTGGACAGCCCGGCAAACAATGCGCACGCTCACTATCTCATGAACGTGCTCTATCTCTGCGGCGAGCGTCGCGACGCCGGGGCGGTTCCAGAGAGGGTTCGTGCAGAACTGTATCGCGCGAACCCCATCGAGGGCCCGGACACCGTGCAACTGAAATGCGAAATCAAGGACGGAGCGCGCATCCACCTCTGCTTCACCCATGCAAACGCAGCTCCTCTGGGCCCCTCACTTCACCTTGAGTGCGCGGCGGGATCAGCGCTCTGGGAGGGCGACAACGGAAAGACGGTTGTCCGATATTTGAGCGGGGAGATTGAGGAATTCGACAATCTCACCCATGAAAAATGGCGATATGATGGATTCGCCGATTTCGCCGGAGCGTTGCGGGAGGGAAGGGAACCGCTCTGCACGCCCAGGATTGCCCGTGCGCAAACATTAACGGTCAATGCGATGCACGAGAGCTGTCCGTCCGTTCTGGAAATTCCCCACGAGGCCGTGCAGATTGTTGAGGACTGGGAGATGTTTCCGCCGAACACCAGGGGGACGTTTCACCGTGTGCGGAACCTGGATGAAGATCTTCGCGCCGCCCTCGCGCAGGACATGTTTCTGAGCGAACTCGGGATCGGATGGGCGCGGGATTGCCGGGCAGAATGGTTCCAGGTTCGGGATTACCGCTCGTATCCCTCACGGAGATGATTCCGTCGCGGGCTACGGTCGCGACCGAGTGCTGTTTCTCCCGTGATTCCGATTTCCTTCCTCCATCACTGTCTCTTCGATAATCGCACAGGCCGTCCGAATACACCGATTGCAGACCGTGTTCGCAAGATCGTTTTCCGTGTAGAGAGCTTTACCTTCCGTCGTATTCAGGTCACACCCCAGCAGGGTGCGGCACGAGATCGTTCCGTGCACTCCTGTGAATCGCCGGGCGAAATCCTTAACGCGGGAATAGGTCTCTTCTTTTGCTTCGACCTCGCCCGGCTTCACCATTCCGTACTTGCACCCGATAAGCACAAAAGCTCCAGTGACGGCCCCGCAAACCTCCTGCAATCGACCCATCCCTCCGCCGAATGCCGCCGACACCTTCAGAGAATCGATTTCGCTGATCCCCAGGCTCGGTGCGTACGTGGAGAAAACGGCCTGGGCACAGTTGTACTGTTGTGCATGACAGGCAATCGCTCTTTCGATGCGTGAAGTCATTGTCGCCTCTCAGCGCTCTTGAGTCTTCTGAATCTAGCGAAAATCATTCAACGATGGTCAATCGTCCGCGTCCGTTGTCTATTGTTAATCGGTTGCTGTCCACACCCCCGGACACGCAAAGCAGGAAGCTGGACAGATCTGCGGTCAAACATGTCGAAACTCCCCGTATGCGAAGGGAATCGGGTGGCACGCCGGTTGCCCTGTGGAATTTCAAAGGAGATAGGCAACCTTCAGGAGGTCATCATGGAGAGAAGATTTTTGGTACTCTCGGTCGCTTTGGGAGCGATGTTTGTCGGGCTGATGAGTGGAGAGGCAAGGGTGAGGATCGGGTTCGGCATTTACTTCAAAATTCTCCCTTCCGCTCACGACTACGTGGATGTGAAGGTTGACCAACGGTTTCCCGACGCTGTCCCGGTGCGAGGATACTGGTACTGGAGTGACCATGCCAGGCGGTACGTCTGGGTCGAGCGTCACAGGGGCCCCAGGTATTCTCAGCCCGTTTATCGTGAGCGGAAGCTGCGCTACGTCCCTCACGTTGTGGCGAAAAGAAGGTGGAGGAAGCACGAGCGGCCAGGGGAAGGGAAACACGGTCGCTACCATAACCGTATTGACAATTGACGGTGGTAAGGATTTCAAGGTCTCCGGGCGGACCCCCCAGGAGGGTTTTCTGTCGGGACCGGAGAAGGGTGGTAAATCAACCGGAAGGAAATTCACCTGAGACATACCAAATTACCCATTGTTGAAGAAACGCCACCTCGCAACCCAACTCTCAAGCCGAACCGGCTAAAATTTCTGAGAGTTGGCCCAATCAGCTAAGCAAACATCTCACAAGAGATCGCTAATGTCTTAACGCAGACCGAGTTCGAGAGATTTTGCAGGACCCCTGTAAGGCCTGACCTCTTCTGAAACCTCCGCTTTTCCTTCCGGAAATCGAAGTGACTTACGTCACTCATGTTGGCACATAACTTGTGATCCTTGAACGTGTCGAAATACGCATGAGTCATATGCATGGCCGTGGTTCACGGGGTTTTGAACGCCGTTGAGCACGATCGTACTTGAAGGCTATCTGAACGCAGGGATTGCCCATGGACACCAAGATCTGCCCGTATTGCCGGGAGATCATTAAGATCGATGCAGTGAAGTGCAAGCACTGCCAGACTGTGCTCACGGGTCCGGGCGAAACGCTCGTGTTCGATCCGGGGACGGGCGTACGGGTTGCCCTGGCGGCGAAGTACGATGTCGTCAGCGAAATCGGCCGCGGTGGAATGGCTATCGTCTACAGGGCGGTGCAGAAAGGCCTTGGCCGAACGGTTGCCCTAAAAATCCTTCCCCAACAGCTTGCCTACGACAAGGAGTTGCTCGACCGCTTCCATCGCGAAGCGCGCGCCCTCGCGAGCTTGAAACACGCCAGCATCGTTCCCGTTTATGACGAAGGATTCGAAAACGGGATTCATTTCTTTGCGATGGAATACCTGGAGGGAAAATCTCTCTCGGCAATGATCAAGGAGAAAGGACGATTATCCCCGGGCGAGTTGACACCGATCGTCACGCAGGTAGCAGACGCCCTCGATTACATTCACACACACGGTTTCATTCATCGTGACGTCAAGAGCTCGAACATATTCATCAATCAGCAGGGGGTTCCGGTGCTGATGGACTTCGGTATCGCGCGCAGCGCATCCGACGAGCAATTGACCGCACGAGGGATGATCCTCGGCACTCCTGAATTCATGAGTCCCGAGCAGGCAGCGGGGAAGGAAGTGGATGGGCGGAGCGACCTTTACAGCCTCGGGGTCGTCCTCTATCAGGCAGTTACCGGCGTGTTCCCTCACGCAGGAGATACGCCTCTGATGACGCTTCACAAAATTGTCACCGAGCCCTATATTCCGATCCGTGAGATCTGCCCGGTTCCCGAATGGCTGGAACACGCGATCAACAGATGTCTACAAAAAGAACCGGACAGGCGGGTTCAAAGTGGCAGAGTCCTCACCCAGCTTCTCAAGGAGAAGGACCAGACGAGTCGGACCGGTGCCCTGAAGCGCCCGACGAAGTCCGCCCCACTCGTCCCCTCGAAGACACCACTCCCCCGTCAGCGAAAGCGGAGCGCGACTTCAAGAATCATGATTGCTTTGTTCGTTGTGGTAGTTCTCGGGTCCATCGGTTTTTTCGGACAGAAAGTGCTGACCAACCCTCCGACAGCGACTGTTCCCACTGTCCTGGGGATTCCGCAGCAGAACGCGGAGCAGTTGCTGTCGCAGGGCGGGTGGAAACTTGGTTCTGTGGAGCGCCGGTGGGGGCAACCGCAGCAACATGACCTCGTCATCGAACAACGGCCGCCGGGGGGTGTGCAAGCGTCGCCGGGATCGCAGGTGACACTCGTCATTGGAATCGGAAAGACGTCCGTCCCGGAGCTGAAGGGCCTGACTATTCAGGAGGCTGTTTCTTCTCTGCGCCGATTCTCTCTGGCGCTTGGAGAAACCACACGCGTTGCCGGTCTCCCGGAGGATCATGATCGCGTTCTGATGATGTACCCGCGTCCGGGCACCGCGCTCGGAAGGGACGGCAAGGTGAATCTCAGCATAGGCGAATGAACGAGGGAACCATGAATCGGCTTCTGAGCCTCTCACTTTCTGTTCTGCTGTCTGTTTTGTCCGCCGGTGCGCAGGAAGGCGAATGGAAGGGACCTATTCGCCTTCCGGTATGGTCCATAGATTCGGATGGTGAGTTCGTTACCATCATTTATGGGCTTTCAGAGGTGGCGGGAAAGAAGTTCGAAGTCGGACTCCAGCTGACCAACGTTGAGCAGCGGGTGCTCGCCGAGCCCGATGCGGTGACCGGCCACATCGGGACTGTCGCTCCCGGGCCGATCAGAAAAATCATCTGGCATTACCGCAAGGACTATCCATCCGGCCTCCGTGGCAGGGGATGGAAATTCATTTTGACGATCGAGTGGGGGAGGCAGAAGATCACGGTTGCGACACGCGAGGGAACGTTCACTCCCCCGCATTTGCTCATGGAGAAGATGACGTTCGCCGAGGCGAACGCGAATGGGGTTCTGGATGCGGGGGAGCAGGGGAATCTTTCCTTTGTCCTGCGCAACGTGGGGATGGGTGATGCCGTGGGCGCTTGCGTCCGGCTCGCCCTGGTTCAACCGCTGGACGGGATACGGTTCGACACGCTTCTGACGGCTGGCGACATGCTTCCTGGTGCAGCGGTTCCTCTGCAGGTGGCGTTTGCCGGTTTGCCCGATCTCAAGACCGGGGTTGCGAGGATTCAATTGAGCGCCCGTGATCGTTACGACTACAGCACAGTCAGCGATACCGTGAGTGTGACGACGCAGGCCTTCCTACCTCCGGCGCTCGTGGTAGTGAACCGGTCCCTTCAGTCGCCGCTATATCCCGGACCGAGACGGCTGGCTGACGCGCCGATGCTCGTTCGCGGGGACACGGGCGTCATCATGCTGGAGGTGAGAAACCGCGGACGGGGGAAGGCCGACAGTGTCAGAGCTACGGTGGCAATCGATGGGGAGGGGTGGAACGCGCACTTTCTCGGACGTTCCCGTGTGATTCTGCTTCGTGATCTTCCGGCGGATTCCTCCGAAGTGATCACGTTCCCGATTCTGGCTGACGAGCGTGCCGAGGCCGAGAGCCTTCGTGTCTTTGTAGCCGTCACCGAGCGGTGTGCCGCATACGGAATCATGGACACAATTTGCCTTCCGGTGCGGCGCCGGTATCTGACGTTTGACTCGCAAT
>Ga0326726_10006033_pt1 | contig 10926 bp, 7 predicted proteins | sample MHFenrmetagenome_2_FD_207603 | JGI IMG/M metagenome (GOLD analysis project Ga0326726, IMG submission 207603) | Lab enriched peat soil microbial communities from Michigan Hollow, Ithaca, NY, United States - MHF15MN | ecosystem: Environmental > Terrestrial > Soil > Wetlands > Peat | place: USA...
TCCTCTGGGAAGCGCGCGAGGTTCCTCTTGACCGCTTGGATCAGGGCCCGAGTCTCGACCGCGTACAGTTCTGCCAAGTCGGAATCCAGCATCACTTTTTCGCCCCGAACCAGAAGGATATGCTGTTCGATGCGTTCGGTCGGCACCAAGGCGGTGGTGGTCTTACGCTTCGTCGCCAATTCAGACCCCTTTCGTTTCTCGAATCAACCTCGTATCGTACTGGCTGGCTCCCACGCGTCGGCTGAATCCTACTCCGTCTTATCGGCCGGGGCAAGGGGATTCTGATAGCCAGAAGACCATGAGCGGTAAACAGTCGCTGGTAGTCAGCCGCGTGATGCGCTCGGTCAAGGAACGGCGTCTTCGAAGTCGGAGGGCGTGACCCAGCCGGCGGCTTTCTTGTCCAGCTCGCCGTTGCGATAGCGCTCGTAGAAGTGGCTCGTCTTGCCGTCGGCGTAAGGATACTCGTCGAAGACGTGGCCCTGGCCCAGCATCCGCGGATCGTCCTGGGCACGCAGTTCCCGGAAGAGCTGTTCCTTGAGTGCGGCTTGGCGCTGCGCGAATTCGGACCGGCCGGCCAGATTGTCCAAACAGTCGGGGTCTTTGGAGATATCGTAGAGTTCCTCGGGCGGACGCTTGCCGAAGGACCAGGTCCAGTAGCGCTGCGTCTCGGGCTTGCGGCGGGCCTGGAGACATTCGGTCTTGGTCGGGCCGCCATCGACGTTGAGATAGCCGGTCACCGGATCGCCCGCCGGCCAGCGTTCAGGCGCAAAGTTGCACAGGTACAGGAAGCCCTCCTTGACGATCCCGCGAATGGGATAGCCCACATCGTTGGGCCGGCCGACATCGTGACGTTCCTTGCCGATCAGCACGTGGTCGCGTGCGGCGATGCAGCGGCCCGCCTGGGTCGAGCGGAAGATCTCGGTCAGGCTGCGGCCTGTGATCGGCTGCATTCCGGCGTGCCCGGGCTCGACGCCCGCCAGTTCCAGGAACGTTGGGGCAAAATCGATGAAGGAGACGAAATCGTCCACCTTGCGGCCCGGATGGCGGATGTTTTCTTTCCACATCATCGCCAGCGGCAGGTGGTTGGAGTATTCGTACGCCTGGCCCTTGACGTGCGGGAACGGCATGCCATTGTCCGCCGTAACGATGACGAGCGTGTTGTCCAGCAGGTCGCGCTTTTCCAGCTCCGCCAGCATGCGCTGCACGTGCGTGTCGAAGTGCTCGATCTCGAAGGCGTAGTCGAGCAGGTCCGCGCGAACGGTTTCGTTGTCGGGCCACGGGCGCGGGACGCGGTCGATCTGGTCGAGTCGCTTGCCGCCTTTCTTACGGCCCGAATCGAATTCGTACCCTCGATGCGGCTCCTGACCCCCATACCAGAAGCAGAAGGGCGTCTCCGCCGGCCGGGCGGCCAGGAAGTCGGCGAAGTTGGCGGCGTAGTCGATTCCACTGATCGCCCTTGTGGGCGGCGTCTGCTTGCGGGCTTGATACGGCCGGCCCGCCAACTGCCGCGACTGGCCGTCGATCTCACCGGCCACGCCCGGCCCCCAGCCTTTGCCTGTGAAGCCCACGTGATAACCTTGTGTGGACAGCACTTCGGCGTAGGTCTTGAACTTGGCCGGGAAATAGCACCAGTGATTGGCCGCCGCTTCGAGCTGCCAGGAATTGCGGCCCGTCAGGATGCAGGAGCGCGACGGCGCGCATTTGGCGTTGGGCGTGTAGGCATTGGTGAACAGCACTCCCTCGCGGGCGACACGGTCGAACCCGGGCGTCCGCACCCACGAGCATCCATACGCCCCCATGTGAGCCCACGAGGCGTCATCGGCAATACAGAACAGGATGTTGGGACGTGCCTGTCTGTCGGCAGCTCCGGCTGCCAGCGGCCCCCCTTGCCCCGAAGGGGCGCTGCGCGCCCAGCCGGGCCAAGCCAGCGCTGTTCCCATCGCCTTCAGAAAGGATCGTCTCGATACTCGTGTCTGTTCCATCGGCATTGTCCCCTGTGCCGCGGTACCATGGACTCAGGTATTCTATCAGTCCACCGCAGGCCCCATCCATGATACGCAGATGCGGCCATTCGGCAAGCAGGCGATGGAGGGCGGTACGGCCTGATATGCATCAGGATTGATTCTTCGCCAGGTTTGTCATCCCTTCGCGGCGCTCAGGGCAGGCTCTGAACGGAGCGCAGCGGAGTGAAGGATCCGGGCTGCGGAAGAGAGAAAACTCCCATTCGGTGGCCAGATCCTTCGGCTACGCCTCAGGATGACAAAGCCCGCCCCGCGCACGGACTTCTCCCAATTCGTATCAGTAGCACTGCCAGATTCGTGCAATAGTCCCAAACCTAAAACGGGCCGGCACTGAGATTTTCTTTATTCCAGTCGCGACAAGGACTTACGGCGATTTCGGGGGCTGGCGAAATCCACTTTTCCGTACAGATTCCTGCAACACGGCGGCCATTAGGGGGGCGCGTATAAAAGGAAGAAGTTTGAAGTGTGAAGTTTGATGTTCGAAGTAAGAGGCGACGGTGGGCCCATCGTGCGAAACAAAGCCAAAAAGCGGTAGTCGGTAGTCAGTAGCCGGCAGGCGGTTGTAAAAACGAACCCAATTCGCTGGAGTCAAATGTGCAAAACGAACCCAATTTCCGGCCAGCCGGGCCCCGGGGAACGCCCGATTGTGCGAAACGAAGCCAATTCCTCGATTGCGGATTGCGGCCCCCGGTCGCAGCCGGGGGTGACACCATTGGGGATTGCGGATTGGGGACAAACTGCGGCGGAACGCCTGCCCTGCGGCTTGCCGCCTCCGGCCTGCGCGGGCCAATCGTTCAAAACGAACCCAATTTGGTGGCGTCAAATGTGCAAAACGAACCCAATTTTCGCCGCCCCGGCGGTTGGAAGGACCCATCATTCCACTATTCCAGCATTCCATGATTCCAATCTCCGGCCGCAGGGCCAGGAGCAAACGTGCGAAACGAAGCCAATCTCTCGATTGCGGATTGGGGACAGACTTTCGGCGGAGCGGCCGATTGTGCAAAACGAACCCAATTTTCGTGGCGGTGGCGGGCGAGACGAGGCCGGAGGGCCGGGCGAGATTCGCGCCAAACAAACCCAAATTCCGGTGGCCAATATACCCCACCGTTCCACTATTCCATCATTCCAGCATTCCAGTCCCGTCCGTAGCGTACAAACAAAGCCAATTCGCCGGCAGGGACAGAGGCAACCGTACGAAACGAAGCCAATTTGCGCGCACCCAATCGAGATTTCTGTCTATTTTCCCCTTGCTCTGTGTGTCACCGGGGGGTATAAGCGTCCCTATGGAAAACTCAAAATCACTACCAGTCGTGGGTTCGTCCCGTCGTCAATTCCTCAAAACCTCCAGCGTCGCCGCCATCAGTGGTGCTCTCGCCAGCCCCTTGGCCTTCGCGGCCCAGTCTCCGGGCGCCACTTTGAAAGTGGGGCTCGTCGGCTGCGGGGGACGCGGTTCCGGCGCTGCCGCACAGGCCCTGAGCACCGGGGAAGGCGTGGTCCTGACCGCCATGGCCGACACCTTTGCGAATAGCCTGCAGAGGAGTCGCAAGAACCTCGCGGCCGACAAGCAATTCGGGTCACGCGTCAAGGTCCCCGACAGTGCGTGCTTTGTGGGCCTGGACGGTTTCCAGAAAGTGATCGACAGCGGCGTGGATGTCGTTATCCTGGCGACACCCCCTGGCTTCCGGCCGCAACATCTACGGGCGGCCATCGAGGCTGGCAAGCATGTGTTCTGCGAGAAGCCCGTGGCCACCGATGCCTTCGGCGTGCGCAGTGTTCTCGAGTCCGCCGCCAAAGCCAAGGAGAAGAACCTGTCGCTGGTGGTCGGCTACTGCTGGCGGTATCACCCGGCGCGGCGTGCCTTTTACCAGAAGGTCCACCAGGGCGCTATCGGCTCGCTTCGTGCCATCTATGCCACCTATCTGACCAGCCCCGTGAAAGCCATGCCCCCGGCCAGCAGTCGTCCCGCTGGCATGGGCGACGTGGAATGGCAAGTCGGCAACTGGTATAACTTCACATGGTTATCCGGGGATGGGCTGGTGGAACAAGCCTGTCACAGCATCGACAAAATTGCCTGGGCGATGAAGGGGGTCCTGCCTCTCAAGGCGGTGGCAACCGGCGGCCGGCAATTCCCCAATAACGAAGGCAATATCTTCGACCATATCGATGTCTTCTACGAATTCCCGGATGGGGTCCGTGCGTTCATGGCCCAGCGTCAGATCCGTGGTTGCTACAGTGACAACTCGGACTACCTCATGGGCAGCGGCGGCGTGGGCACGATCAAGGGCTTCGGTGAACCCACGATCACGGGCAAGGAGAACTGGCGCTATAGCGGCCCCAAGGCCGACATGTACCAGGTCGAGCACGACGAATTGTTCGCGTCCATCCGCAGCGGCAAACCGATCAATGATGGCGTCTGGGCGGCGCACAGCACACTCATGGCCCTCATGGGACGTATGGCCGCCTACTCCGGAAAAGAGGTCTCCTGGGATGAAGCCCTGAATTCGCAGGAGAAGCTCGTGCCCGACAACTTGACCTGGGACATGAAGTTGCCCATCAAGCCCCTGGCCATGCCGGGACAGACGAAGTTTGTCTGATGGCAATTTCCAGACGCTCGTTTTTGAAATTTTCCTCCGCGCTGGCAGGCGGCACGTCGCTGGTGGCGGGTCTGCTTAACGCGCAAGCGGCCGAAGCCAAGAAGCCGCTCATGGCCTATGTGGGCACGTTCAGCTCGCCCCTTCGGGATGTACTGCCGACTCAGGTGGACTTGCCTCCTGGGAATGGACGCGGTATTCACCTGTTTCAGGTGGACCGCACCACCGGGGCCCTCACTCCGTGCGGCGTCTATGAGTCGGGGACGAGTCCGAGTTGCCTGGTTTTGAATGCCGCCGGGACCCGTCTCTATTCGGCCAACGAGACGGACCGAGTGGGCGAAGGCCACGAAGGCACGGTCAGCGCCTTCGCCATCAACCGCACTGATGGACAGTTGAGACTGCTCAACACCGTCCCCTCCGGCGGGGCCGGGCCCACCTACGTAAGCGTGCATCCGTCCGGGAGGTTCCTGCTGGTAGCTAACTACTTTGGCGGCTCCGTGGCGGTGCTGCCAATTTTGCCCGACGGCAGTCTGAGTGTCCCCACCGACATCAAGTGCGATGAGGGAGCCATAGGACCGAGGAAGGCCACGAACGCCCCACCGGGGGCCTTTGCCTTCAGCGGACACGACCGGACTCATGCGCACATGATTCAGGCCGATCCTTCCGGGCGCTTCGTTCTGCATGTCGATCTGGCCTTGGATCGAATCTTCGTCTGGAAGTTCGATGACCAGAGGGGCATGCTCACTCCGAACGATCCGCCTGCGATTTCGCTGCCGCCGGGAGATGGACCGCGGCATTTCTTCTTCCATCCGAATGGGCGCTGGCTCTACTGCCTTCAGGAGGAAGGCTCGAACATTGTCCTGTTTGACTACGATGCCGAGAAGGGGCGGCTGGCCGCGCGCCAAACCGTCTCCAGCCTGCCGCCCGGGTTCGCCGGCAGCAATTTCTGCTCGGAAATCCTCGTTTCGGCCGATGGCCGGTTCCTCTATGCGGGCAACCGTCTGCACGACAGCATCGCGATCTTTTCCGTCGGCGCCACCGGCGCCCTGACTTACGTCGGGGAGCAGTGGTCGCACGGGAACTATCCGCGCAGCTTCAATTTCGAGCCCACCGGCCGGTTCCTTTACTCCTGTAACCAGCGGGCCGACAACCTCGCCGTATTCCGCGTGGAGCGCCAGACGGGCGGCCTGGCCTTCACCGGCCATTACACACCCGTCGGCAATCCTTCGATCATCGTCTTCCTCGATCTCGCGAAGACTTACTAAAAAGAGCGGGGCGTTGCCGTGTGGACGAACGCCCCGCTTGGGTGTTCTCGCCCGCAGCGCCGCTGCGCGTCGGGGTGAGCCCCGTAGAGCGGCGCGACGACGGTATCGGGCTACTGAGCCGGATGGCCAAAGCCGATGTCGTCGATGTACAGTATGCCGGCCCCCAGCCCGGAGGGCTGCTGCGCATCCGGCGCTTTCGGATTGGCCTTATCACCCGCGCCGATCGTGAGCTTCTTGACAGCGGCCAGGTTGATGCCCGTCAGGTCGCTCAAGGCGATCCGCCACTGGGTCCAAGTGGACACGGTGGTTGCCGCCGGATCGGGATGGGTGACGGTCTTTGTCTTGCCGGCCTTGTCCTCGACCACCACGTACAGGCCGGCGGGATCGTTGGCGGGGTTCGGTCCGACGTCAGCCACGGCCCACTGACCCGTGACCGTGCCGGTCGTGACCACGTCGGAGAATTGGCCGATGCAGGCACCGGCCGCCGCATTGTTGCTGGTTACGGCCATGCCGATGTAGACCGTGGTCGGCATTGAGATGGTCTGCGGGTTGGGCGACCTGTCGGTCCCGGTATTCTCGGTGTCCGGCTGGACAGTCCAAGTCTTGCCGTCCGTGGAATAGGAGGCGGTGAACAGATTGCCCTTGCGCTCGACCTTGACCCAGAGCGGGAACGTGATCGTGTTGGGATTGCTATGGGCCGAGAGAGCACTGCCGCCGACGGCGGGCCGATTCTGGAAGGCCCGGCGGCCGTCCGGCGTCGGGAACATGAAGGCGTAGGCCGAGTTCTCATCCAGGCTCCTGCGGATCATCACGCCCGCCTTCGCCCAAACCGCGGTGGCGTCGGCGATGGCGACGATCTTCGCGGAAATCGAGCCGTCCCCGGTGAGCTGCTTGTAGACAAAACGGAAGTTGTCGGTGGTGCCCCAGATGTCGCCGCTGTTGGAGCTGACCTTGTACTGTCCGGGCGCGGTCTCGACGAATTTCGCCGCATTGCCCTTGATCCACAGGCTGAGCGTATCGGCTCCGTTGGTGGTCCAATCCTCAGGTGTGTCAAAGGTCCGCTGGGTCTCGGAGTAATAGGGCGTCTTGACGTTGTTGTACTCGAACGGCATGGCCTGGCTGCCGCCGTGAACGATGGTCGTCTCGGCAAACGGGGCCTGCAGATATCCCACTACGGAGCCGGTGCCGTTGGTCCAGCCATCGACCCATGTCTCGTAGATGCGTCCGCCTTCGTTATCGGTATAGCTCTCGAAATCGTCCACAGCCGCGTATTCCTGGGTCGTGAAGCTCCACAGGGCGCCCGGATAGGTGGTGGCGCCGACCTCATCGACCTTCCAGTAGTACGTGGCGCCGAAGTCCAGAGAGCCGGGGTCAAAGCCATGACTGGTCACCGTCTTTGCCGTCGCCGTGCCGTTGCTCACGGCCGCCTTGTCCGTGCCGAAGTACACCCGCTCGGACGTCATATCGCGGCCCGATCGCCAATCCAAGTCGCTGTCCACGCTGACACCTGTGGCGGCAGCGGCGGGTTGCGGGCCACGAGCCTGCGCCGGGATATGGAAGAAGCGGACTTCGCTCAGGCCACACTGTTTGATTCCTACCTCGCTCCAGTTGGTCTTGGCCGTGAGCTTGACATACTGGGCGACAACACCGCCCATATCCACGGTCGTGCTGTGCGCGTAACCCGCCACGGCGGTCGCCTTGGCGAATTGCGTCTCCTTCAGCAGCGTCCAGGTCGTGCCATCGGTCGAGTACTCGATTTTGACGTCCTTGAATCCAAAGCCCAGCACGGGCTCGAAGTCGCCGTTGTAGTTCCAGGCCCACAGCTCGGAGAGCTTGTAGGCGTTGTCGAACTGATACTGGATCCAGACCGGGCCGGGGTCGCTCATGGCCGTGTTCCACATGGTCGCGGCGTTCGTCCCGTGCAGATCGCCGGTCAGACCCGAACCATCGATCGTATTCTCCGGTCCGGTCGTGGCCTTCTCAAAGCTGGAGGCAGTGGCCGTGATGCCTGTGACCGGATAGGCATAGGGCTCGACGGTGAAACTCCACACCTTTCCCCGGAAGATGGTATTGTCTGGCAGGCTATTGACTTCATCGACACGCCAGAAATAGGTCTTGCCATATTCCAGCAGGTCGGTCAGCTTGAAGGTGGTTCCCGTCTGGCCTTTGCTAACAAGTACACTCCCGGGGGCCTCCACGGTGGCCGCCTTGACATCGTCCTGACTCGTGCCGAAGTAGACATTGTGTGTCGCCGCCGTGGCGGTCGGCGTCCAGCCCAGGATCGGATCGCGCCGGGCATCGGTGGCGCCATCCTCCGGCGCCGGATCCCTGGCTTCTGTGGTGGCCAGCCCCTTCATGACCGCCTTGATTTGGTCCTCCGTCAGGGCCACATTGAAGATGGCCACCTCGTCCAGCACGCCGCTAAAGAAGTTGCTGGGCACCCCGCCGGTCATCCGGGCCCCGATGAGCACGGGGGTAGCGGTGTCGGTGTTCTGCGCCCCGCGGTCCTGGTCGGCATCGAAGACCCCATTGACATAGATCCTCATTTTGGCGCCGTCGTAGGTGACGGCGACATGCCCAAAGTCGTTGCTGGGCAGGGTCTTGGTGCCCGAGTACGCCCAGGGGTCCACCTCCCGGTGAAAGGAGACGGTGCCGCCGCCACCGATCTCGACAATGTAGGCGCCGATGACGCCGCCGTTGAACTTGCCCATGAGGGTGCCGCCGGCCTGGTACTTGACCCAGGCCGTGATGCTGAACGGAGAAACGCCACCGAAGGCCAGGTTCGTGGCGGAATCGCGGATCTCCAGATAGCTGGTACCGTCGAACTCCAGCGCGCGACTGAACTTGCCCTTGACCCACGCTGGCTTTCCTTTGAGGTCCGCGTGGTACCCATGGCCGGAGCTGTCTTTGGCGACGGTGCCCGACCCCTCGTCCATAAGCCAGAGCCCGGCAATAGATTCCGGATTAACCTGAGCGCTGCTGTACGCTGCGCACAACAGGCCGATGGTCAGGGACATTGTGCACGTGGTGAACGATCTTCTCGCGGTTGCCATTGCTACATCCTCCTACTTTCCAGAAATGAAGACACACAGGTCAATCCATAACATAGCACAAGAGACACGTGTGCGTCAATCAGAATTGCAGGCATCAGGAGCGAACAAAGGCGTTCTTCCGCATCCAGTCCAGGTATCGAGTGGCACAGCGATCCAGATTCTCCAGGCTGCCGCCGCCGCGCAAGGGCGAACACATTTCAAACGTCGCGACGCCGTCAAAGCCGCCGGCTTGGAGTCCGGCAAAGAACGCCCGGTAGTCAATGAACCCATCGCCGAACGGCACCGCGCGGATCCAGTCGGGCGCGGCCGGGACATAGTTGACCAGTTCCGGCTGATAGCGATAGCGGGGCAAACGCACGTAGTCGGCGTTGGTGGTGCAGACCGCGTGGGGAGCCAGGCGGCGGGCCGATTCGAACAGGTCTTCGCCGCGCAGGGCCGGCGACCAGGCGTCGTATGCCAGCTTGCAGTTGGGGCGATCGATGTCCCCCAGCAACTCGAGCAGCACGTCGCTGTGCACCGCGACATCGTGATGGTTCTGGGTGGCGATGGTGACGCCGAAGGCCGCCGCGCGATCGCAGCACTCCCGCAGGGCAGCGACGGTGCGATTCCAGACAGTGGCCAACGGCGCGGCACCTTCATAGGCGGTGAAGACACGAACGATGTTGGCCCCCAGCGACTGCGCCAGCCGCGCCACGCTTTCGACATAGGCGATCTGTATTTCCAAGTGAGGGACTTCCCCCGCCCCCGACCCCGAGAAGTCGGTGTAGGCGCCCAGCACGGCACAGCGAACACCCGTTTCGGCCAGTGCCGCCTTCCATCGGGCCAGCATTTCGTCGGAGGCATCAAGCGGCGACAGGTGCGGGCGTTTGGCCATCAGCATCACCGCCGGATAGCCGAGTTGTTTCGCCTTGCGGAGAAAATCGGGCAACGATAGAGCCGCCTGGCCCCACAGCCCGGCATAACTGACGGAGAATAGGCATGGAATCATATCGAGACCTCCTCTTGAGTTCTGACGCCAAGTTCGGTAATCCGGGGCCGCCGAAGGCCGGTCTTCGTAGGGCGAGCGTCCCCGCTCGCCTAAAAGTCGTGCGAGGACGCACGACCTACGAGGAGAGTCGCCCGCCGGGCCATTGCTGAAGTTGCTCGTCAAGACTCATCAGCAAAGACGGGCACGTCTGTACGGTTCACATTCCACGTAAGCTCCTGCACTTCAATCCACTGAAGCCCCGGGCCGCTTCAATCGCGGTTAAAGAGTACCACCGGTGCCCGCAAAACTCCAGATTTTCCTTGAACCTCTGTGCGCAAGACTCATCCTTATAGAGAGAAGGCAAGATCTTGTCCGCGTAAAGGGCATGGGATGAGTGCAGAGGACCCGCTCCAGGCTTTGGTCCGGCGGTGCCAGCGTGGCGATCCGGCGGGATTCGAGGAACTGTTCCGACAGTTTCAGCCGCGACTGCGCTACTACGTCCGTCGTCTGGACGCCGACGGCGATCATACGGACGACACGCTCCAGGAGGTCTGGGCCAAGGTCGTGCGGGGGATCTGCTCCCTGAGGGATCGAAGGGCCTTTGTGGCTTGGCTGTATACCATCGCGCGCCATGAAGTATATGGCCAAGCGAAGGCCAAGGACCCCTTTGTCGAGTTGACAGAGGAACACCTGGAGTCGCTGACCGATGATCCGGAGCCCGTGTTCCGGGAGGAGGATGCGGCGCGCATCCACCAGGCCCTGGAGACGCTGAGTCCCGCCCATCGCGAGATTCTGATGTTGTGTTTCCTGGAAGAACTTTCGCACCAGGAGATCGCCGGGATTCTGGGCCTTCATCCCGGCACGGTGAAGTCCCGGCTTCACTACGCCAAGCAGGCTCTGCGTCAAGAACTGGAGAGAGACTATGGATCGCCATGACATCGTGAGGGATAGACTGTTGCGCGCGGACGGTATCGACCCACAGGGAGTGTCCGGGGCCGAGATTGCACGCTTTCGCGCGCTTCTGAGCCC
>Ga0326726_10006034_pt1 | contig 10926 bp, 9 predicted proteins | sample MHFenrmetagenome_2_FD_207603 | JGI IMG/M metagenome (GOLD analysis project Ga0326726, IMG submission 207603) | Lab enriched peat soil microbial communities from Michigan Hollow, Ithaca, NY, United States - MHF15MN | ecosystem: Environmental > Terrestrial > Soil > Wetlands > Peat | place: USA...
CGGCCTTCAAGTTCAAGTCCGCCGGAGTGCCGCTCAGAGTGGCGGCCAGCTGCACGCCGCCGCGCCAGCCCTGGTCTGTGCCATGGATCAGCGTACTCACCTGGCCGAGTTGCGCGTGGTCCCACTGCAAGCTGAAGTTAAGCGGGGTGCGGTGCAGACTTTCCGCCCGCTGCCACGATCCACTGACCCTCAGAACGCCGGTGTCTCCCAGGTTGAAGTCGGTGCGCACCGGCTGCGCCTTCAAACGCATTCCCCACTGGTTTTCCGAGGCCTGCCAAAGGGCGAAATCAGCTTGCGTCAGCGCGTAGGGCTTTTTCTCTTGCCCAAGTTTGAAGTTGATGCGGCCGCTATCCGCCTCGATGTAGGGAAACCCAGGGCGTACTTCGCTTTTCACCTTGCTGGTAGGCGCGATCGGAAGGCGAGCCGCCCGTTCCAGCAGATTCTCTAGATTCCAATGTCCGGCGCGGTCGCGCACCAGGTTCAAGCTGGGTTCGGTCAGGTCGAGGCGGGCAATCTCCAGACGGCCCCGCAGCAGGGAAGTCAGGCGCAGCGAAGCGGCCACTTCCTGGGCACGCAGCATGGGCTCGGCGCTGAAGGCCGGGTCATCGTGGACGATGAAGTTCTTCAGGTCGAATCCAGGTTGGGGGAAGAGGCGCAGCCGAACCGACTCAATCTCCACTTGCCGTCCCAGCGCCGAGCTGACGGAATTCACAATGTGCGCCCGCAGCCATTGCGCCCCAGGGCGGATGAGGAACAGCGCCAGCAAGACCGCCAGAACGACGGTGACCGCGCCAGGCTTAGATCGAAGAAACCTCACTGCACCACTCTCAGGGTACGCCGCCAACGGGTCTCGTCGAAGAAGTGGATAACCACGTGGGCTATGAAGCCAACCCGCTCGGTGAACTCCTTCTGCAGATACTGGTTGGGTGGCGTCTGGAACGACCAATAGATGAACAGAGGACGGCCAATCACATTCTCACGCGGGATGAAGCCCCAATAGCGGCTGTCATAGCTGACGTCCCGGTTGTCACCCATGGCGAAATAGCTGTCGGGCGGCACCACCAGGTCGTCGCCCTGGATGAACTGCCGCATCGCCAACTGCCATGCCAGGGTCAGGTTGTTGAATTCCGAGGGCGCCACTTCGGGAAAGTTGTCACGGTAAGGGTTGTAGCTGTCCGCGCCCTGATGCATGACGTAGGGCTCATCCAGCTTTTGGCCGTTGCGGTACACCATGCCTTCCCGCAGGTGGATGCGATCGCCCGGCACACCCATGATCCGTTTCACGACGTAGAGACCAGGCTCCGCCGGCGAAAGGAAAACCACAATGTCGCCGCGCCGGATCTCGCGATAGGGCAACAAGCGTCCAATTGCATGGGTGGGCGGAGAAAATTGCACCCGATTCACGAACACATGGTCGCCGATCAGCAGTGTGTTCTCCATCGAGCTGGAAGGGATCTCGAAAGCCTGTACCACAAAAGTGATGATGAACAAGCCGGTTACCAACACCGCCGCCAGCGAGGCGAGGAACTCTATCGTGGTTTCGCGCGGCTTCTCTGGCGGCGTTTCCGATTTCTTGGCCATGGTTCGTCCGGTGGAACGTTCTTCGCGCGCTAATTGACTAAGCGAAATGTACGGTCCCAGCGCGTGATCTGGAACAAATGGGTGACCGCGTAGGCGAAGTGAAAGAGTTTATCACTAGCCGAGGGCGCAATCGGCAGTTCGTCGTCCAGGCTGCGTACCGACCAATAGATGAGCCAAGGTCGCCCAATGATGTTTTCCCGAGGGACAAACCCCCAGTAGCGGCTGTCCAGGCTCTCGTCGCGGTTGTCGCCCAGTACGAAATAATACCCGTCGGGGACAATCAGCTGCCCGTCCTCCACCAGCTTTTTCATTTGCATCCACCATTCACCCCGCAAGCCGGGGACCGGAATATCCAGGCGGGGAAACTCATCCCGGAAGGTATCGTGAAGCGGTGAACTGTAACGCACATAAGGCTCTTTCCACCGCACACCGTTGACCAGGACCTGCTTGTTGACCAGCCGTATGCGGTCGCCGGGGATGCCGATCACCCGTTTCACGAAATGCTGGGCAGGACTCACCGGATAGTGGAAGACGATGATGTCGCCGCGCTTTACCGGCCGGTAGGGCAGAAAATGATTCCACCACTCACCCTGGCCATAGCGCAGCTTGTCCACCAGCAGGTAGTCGCCGATGAGCAGCGTATTCTCCATCGATTCAGAAGGAATCTGAAATGCCTGGATAATGAAAGTGATTACGAACACTGCAATCACCACGGTCGTGAGCAGGGACTGCAGCGAAGAGGACGACTCTCCCTTCGGCTTCTTGGGGACGGGAGCCTCGGCGGTCACTTCAGTGGCTGGCGTGAGGGTGTCCTTTTCTGCCATGAGTGTTCTCTGCCACAACCGCCAAGGAGGAGAGATGGTCGAGCACCTGCCGGGCAGCCTCTTGTTCCGCCTTTTTCTTGGTCGAGCCCTGGGCGCGTCCGACGAACTCGGTTTTGCCGGCGTGCTCAATCGGGTGCAGGCGCGCTTCCACCGTGAAAGTCTTGTTATGCTCCGGCCCTTCTTCCTTCACCAGCGCATAGATCGGCTGGGGCCGGCCGGCCGCCTGCAGCGTTTCCTGCAGCGCCGACTTGTAGTCGGTCACGGGCAGACCGCTACCGGTCAAATCCATGCGAGCCAACTCCGGCGCCACGATGCTCTGCAGCACAAACTGGCGCGCCGGTTCCATGCCGCCGTCCAGGTACATGGCGGCGAGAACGGCTTCCAGCGCGTCCACCAGCAACGCGGTCTTGCCCCGCCCGCCACTCTTTTCTTCGCCCTTTCCCAGCCGGAGATAGTGACCTAACTCCAGTTGCTGCGCCACCTGGATCAGATGTCTTTCGCTGACCAAGTGCGCGCGCAGCTTGGATAGATCGCCCTCCCGGAAATGTGGGAAGCGCTGGAATAACTCTTCGCTGGTGACCAGCCCCAGCACCGCATCCCCCAGAAACTCCAGTTGCTCGTTATCGCCTCCGCGCCGACCCGGCTCCACCGGTCGAAGCGCTTCCAGTTCCCGCGCTTGAGAGCTGTGGGTGAGCGCCAGTTCGAGCAACGCCGGGCGCTTGAAGCGATAACCAAGCACCCCCTCCAGGGCCGCCATTTCGCGTGCTTTCATTGCTTAGATGCATTCCTCCGAGAACCGCTCGAAAGCCGGACCCGCCTGCCCGGGTTCGAACCGGAGGCTTCGCTTAGTTCTTCGGTGGGGCTGGCGGGTTTTCCGTCGGAGCCGTCGTACTGGCTCCGCAGGCGGCAGGCTTCGCCAATCTGGTCAACTGCACCAATCGGTCACATTCTCTGCGTGCCACCATTCCTGCCTGAGTATTTTCTGGCGTCAAGCCTGCTGCCTGGCCGGCGTAGGTCAGAGCATCGGGGTACTTCTCTTGCTTGTCCAGCGCCAAAGCCAGCCGCAACACCACCACGGGGTCGGGCTGAGCCGGCAAGGCATCAATCGACTTGTGGAAGGACGCCTCGGCGTCGGCGTACTTCTCTTTGTTGAATTGCAAGGTGCCGATAACGGTATACGCCGAGGAACGGAAGAATCCTTTGTAGGCATCCATCTTGTCCTGGGGCGTGCCCGGCGGGAAGGCCACGTCGGTCTCCACCGTCTCGATGGCGCGCTGCGCCAGCTTCATCGCCTCGCCCAGGCGTTGGTCCTTGTCGATGTCGCTGTCGCGGGTGCGCTCGGTCAGCACTTCGGCCACGCCCACCAGGGCTTCCGGATCATCCGGATCGAGCTTTAGCACCTTCCGGCCCATATCGATCACCTTGTCGGCATTGTTGGCCCCTTGATAGCTGTGCATGGCGGCTTTGTAGAGCAGAAGGCGCAGTTCGCTCTCAGGATACTTCGTCGCGAAGTCGTCCGCAGCCTTTTCCAGGGCGACTGGATCAGCGTTGGCTCGAGCGGCGTTGAAAGCCTCATATTCGGGCGTCGACTTGGCTTGCGGCTGGCGCTTTCCCGGAGGCGGCTGGGTTGGTGCCGCAGCCGGCGGCGGATTGCCCGTTTGGGTCGTGCCGGACTGAGCGGCCGGCGGGTTCTGCGTGGCCGGTGCGGGTTGCTGGCCATAGACCAAACCTGCGAACCCCAGCACCACGCCTATGGTTGCTGCTCGATTCATGCTCTCTCCTTAGCTGCGACTCTCGGTCGCAGGGTGTTTGGTGGCTGCTACTTCACTGCGCCCTACTGCGGACGGGCCGGCGGTTCGTAGGGCTGTTGCATCCCGCGCTCAGCCGCGGCTTTCACTTCCGGTAAGGTACCGCCGACGTTCAGAGCGGCGCGATAATGATCCAGCGCCGCATCCCGGTCTTCCTGCAGATCAAAAATTCGTCCCAAATAGATGTGGGACCAGGCTACCACCTTGGGCTCCCGGGCCACGTCCAGGGCTCGCAGGAAGTAGTTCCGAGCGCCTTCCATGTCGCGGTTCATGGTGGCCACCTGTGCCAGAATGAACAGGGCCCGGCCGGAATCCTCGCTGCCCTCGTCCAGCGCCTGCTGGGCCAGTTTTTGGGCGGCCTCCGGGTCGCCAGCCGACAGGCGCTTTTCTGCGTCCTGCAGCACGTGGCCTTCGGAGGGCCGCGCCAGGCGTAGCAGCTCGGGAAGCGCGTTGCTGGCGAACTGAACCTCACCGGCGCGCCTGAATTCCTTTCTCACATCGATGCCTTGCAGGATGTCCTCATAAGCGCTGCGTAACCCCGCTGGATCTTTTTCGAACGGGATGAGGGCGTCGTAAAAGTACCGCACCAGAATGAAGCCCTGCTCGACCGAATCCTGCACCGCTTTTTGCCGTTCCTCCTCCGGGGTCTTGCCCGACCCTCCGGTCCGTGCCTCGATGGCTCGTATCAGGCATTCGGTCACCAGCAGCGAAGCATCGTTCTTGAAGCTCTCTTCCATGGGTGCGGTCTTCACCGCATCCAACAAAGGCTCCAGACGTTTGATCTGCGAAGGATACTTCAAAGCCATCGGATCCAGCAGGTAGTGCAGGTAGGTGTGGCGGATCTGGTCCATCTTCAGCGAAGTACCAGAGGGAGAAATCACCACGTAGTAATCCGAGCCGTAGTTGCGGGCATTGATCTGGCTGGGCGCGCCCATGGGATCCAGATACACCGTGAACTGGCTGCCCAGATAGCCCGCCGAGGCCAGCTTGAGGTAGATCTCGGTGTTGAAGAACATCTTGGCCACCGCATCGTGGTAGCGGTCCGGCAGCGCCGCATAGGCGTTGCGATGGCGTTCCCAGATCGCGTGCAATCCGGCCTTCGCATAAAACGCCTGCAGGATGGGCACGATGCCAAACACCACGCGAGCATCCGGGGCAACTTCCGCTTCTTTGGCCTTGGGAGCAAATTCGGGCGGCGGGCCGAGGTACAGCGCCAGAGAAACGTAAGGCGTCAGGTTGCGCGAGGCATCCTGCGCTTGATGCTCCTTGTAATACTGGCACAGGTTGCGGGTGACTTCTCTGGTGTCGTCGGAAGCTTGAATCGCCCGCGCCACCTCGGCGCGTATCTGGGTGCGCAGCGGGTCGGACGCCCCTAGTTCCTGGTCGTACCCGCAGGCATTGATCGCCGTGAGAACCGTGAACAACGTCTCGTTCGTGTCCAGCACTGCCTTGGGCACGTTCTCCGCCGGACACACCTGGGCCAGCAGCCCGAACAAAGCCGCATAGAGCACGCCGCGGAACCTGGAACCTATGGGACCTCCTGAAGGCTGGTCGGATGTGCGGATAACCTGTTCAGTTTATCAACAGCAGCTATCAGCTGTCAGCTATCGGCTATCAGTCGTCAGCCGTCGGTCGTCAGTCGTCAGCCACGACTCCCACCCTCAGATCTCGCCGTCGACTGCTTGGGTTGAATTCAATGTCGAATGCCGGGAGCACTATGGCGCCAGCAGAATAGCTGATAGCTGAAAGCTGATAGCTGACAGCTTCCTACCCCTTCACGCTGACCTTGGAGAAGGACAGCACGGCCCGGCCGGCGGTGGGCCGTCCCATGGTGGTGGCGGGACGGAAGGTGGTGAAGATGAGCATGTTCTTCACCTGGGGAGTCAAATGCACGGGTTCTCCCGCATCGGACAGGACGCGGTAATCCTGCACCCGCCCGTTGGCGTCTACGTAAGCTTCAATCACCAGGGAATCATCGTTGATGGAGCTCAGCACCGTGCCGAAGCCGGACTGCTGCAGCTGCGGAGCCGTATTCAGCATGAGCGGAACGTCGTTGTTGTTGCCCAGCAACTGCTCCGGCAAGGCCAGGAAGCCAATCAGCAGACCGAAGATTACGACTGCGCTCACCAGCCCGGCGGTCGCCGGAACCATAAAGCCGTTGAGCGCGTTCTCCACCCGGACCAGCATGCCTTCGTAGCGCGGACGCCGCGCCTGCGCCGCTTCCTGGGAAATGGCCACGCGCAGCCGCAGCGCCAGGTCGTCCGGCGCTGTTCTGCGGCCAACGGCGGCCAGCAATTGCTGGGTTTCGCGCAGCTGGACGTATTCGGTCTCGCAGCGGGCACAAGCTTCCAGGTGCTCGCTGAGCCCGCGCATCTGCGCGCCAGTCACCACGCCGTCCAGATACGGCCAGAGCAACGACTTGGCCTCAGCGCATTTCATGACGTCACCTCGACTCGCTTCCCACCAAACCGCGACGCTTCCAGGCTCGATTCCGGCTCCGCTGGAGCTCGAAGACCGAGTTGCGGCCCCACCTCGCGGACGTAGGCAGCCAACCGCTGCCGCAGCGCCTCCCGGCCACGGGTGAGCCGCGATTTCACCGTACCCAGTGAGACCTCCGTTATCTCCGCAATTTCCTCGTAAGACATTTCTTCCAGGTCGCGCAGAACTAAAGTAGTGCGGTAGGGCTCCGGCACTTTGCGCAATTCCTCCTCGACCCGCGCCCGCACTTCCTCGTGTGCCACGCTGTCGAAAGGCGATTCTCTTTCGTCGACCAATCTGTCTTTGATCGCCAGACCCGTGCCCGACGTACTCTCCGCTTCCGCCGGCTCAATCGAAGTTTCCCGAGCCTTGTGGCGGAACCACCAGCGTCGCCGGTTCGACGCCTCATGCAACGCGATGCGGTAGATCCAGGTCTTCAGGCTGGACTCGCCCTGGAACTGCTTCATGCCGCGGAAAACTTTGAGGAAGACTTCCTGGGTAGTGTCGGCGGCATCCGCAGGGTCGGTCACGATGCGATACACCAGGCTATAGATAGGCTGCTGGAACTCGCCAATCAGCCAGGCGTAGGCCTCCTCGGACCCGGCCTTCAGTTCCGCGATGATCGCGGCTTCCTGAGCCCGAACTCCGATCGCGCTCGCCAGATCCCCCAAGGTGGTCGCTCCCGCCATCACCGTCATGGCGTCACCCCCCTATTATAGATTCCCCGGCCACAGGCCTCGCGCAAAACTGATCCGGCGCGTCTCCCTGTATTCATAGACACTGGGGCGGTGTTCAGAGTTCCCACTCGAACCTACGTATTGTCAATGAGTTACGGACTGTGAAGAATAGGACGCGGACACATAGAGGGGAAGGCGCGCCGACTCTGGACTAATCGACTTCCCTACTGCGGCGACGCAGGCGGGGGCTGGGTTGGCGCCGGCTTCTTCTTCGCCGTCTTGGCGGGCTTCTTGGGTGGCTCGGTGTCGTCCACGATCACCTTCTTTGGCACTACGGGGTTGGCGGCCGCCTGCACGTTTTTCACCTGGGTGCGCAGCCGATTCAACTCGGCTTCCTTCGAGGCGCTCAGGGTCTCCATGCGTTCGGCCAGGGAGCGTCGTGCCCGCTCCAGAGCGTTCAAGTCATTGTCGAGTGCCTGAAACTCCAAATCGTAGTAGATGATACTTCCTCCTATACCTAAAACGGAGGCTGCAGCAGCAGCGCTGTCAGCCTCTGCTGACCCTTGCGCTTGGGCCGCACCTGGAGGCAACGGAAACACGTGGGGGTAGGGTGTGCAGGGCGGAGGCAAATTCGGGTCGCATGCGCACGGGGCCTGTGGTCCGACCCAGACGGGCATTAAGCCCCAACCCTGGTTCCTAACTTGGGTAACCCAGGTGAACGTAAGATTGTCGTTGGAGCAGCCGCGGCTGGCACCACCGATATATATCCCGGCGTCAAAGAGAGGGCTGGAACTCCACCAGGTTTGCATCTTGTTTGTCCCCGGCGCAGCACATTTGTGAAAGCCCACGTGAATGCTAGTGAACCCCGCTTCTGCAGACGACGGGAGGGGCGATTCCAGCACCATCTCCATGCCTGTCGACGTGCTGGAGGGGAGTCTGCCGTGTGGTGCCCCCCTCCCCGGTGTCCCAAGCGGCGTGACCTCGGTCCACGTGTTCCCTCCATCCGTGGTCGAAAGCAATCTACCGCCAGCGAGTACCCAGCCCTGACTTCCAGTAGAGAAGCTAACCGCCTTTACAGCCGAGTTAGGAGGAAGCACGTTAGCGGTGGTAGTTGTGACTTTGCCATCTTCTGTGACGGTCGTGAGCGTGAGATAAGTACGGCTGGACACGTACGCAGCAACAAGAACGGAGTCCGCGACCGTGGAAGGAAACGGCACACCGTCGTAAATCTCGGGAAGCTGGGTCAGGGCCCTGTCCATCTTCCACGTTTGGCCTCCATCTGTGGATGAAAAGAGCACTAGGGCTAAGCCGGAACCCTCTGGACCGACGTACGTGACTGGAAGGAAGCCGTTCTGGCTGCCTTGAAATACAGGCAAATCATAATGAGGAGTCGTGGGTTGGGCAGCGAGGCCAGTGTGCGGGAGCCATTTCAAGGATAACTCCTGCCAACTGTCCGCACCGTCATGAGTGACAAGTAGTTTTTCCCCGTCAGGGCCGCCCGCTACCCAACCTAGCTTTGTGGTGAGGAAGCGGATGTTACCACCAGTGCCTGAACCTCCCTTCGCCCAGTCCCAGGTCTTACCGCCGTCTGAGGTTGCCAGCAGGACGGCGAGGCGGAAGTTTGAGCTGCCGACCACCCCGAGGTTTATCCAACCGTGTGTGCGATCCACGAACGCAATTCTGCCATCCCCACTGAGAGTGGTTGCGTCCGGATCCAGACGGGGGATTGAAAGCCGCGTAACTGACCAGTTCGCGCCAGCGTCCGTAGTCGATGCGAGATCGAACGCCGGTTCAGGTTCCGCGTATTGGGAGAAGAGTGCCCAACCCGTTGAGGTGTCGAGAAAGAAAACCGCAGCAATCCCGTCAACAGAAGCCACACGAGGAGTTATGTCCTTCCAGGTCTGCCCGTTGTCACTTGTCCGGTATAGATGCTTGTCGCTAGCGGCCCAGCCGCTGCTGGAGCTCAACACTTTCATTTCTGTTATGCTTTCGCCCCAAGCGACCAGCGACGCGACGGTCAGAAACAGCGTCGTTAACAATATGTTCCATCTACTCATAGAACCTCCTATAGGTCGATTGTGGACCTGCGACTCCGCTGAGGAAGAAGCAATCTTCACTCGGCGGGACTACGGCAACGCCCATCCTCACGACAAGATACACCTGAGACGGTCCCCGGACTTTACAGCTTTCTGTTTTGTTCCATTTTCCGAACAAAAGCGGAAAGACGCCGTCAGAGCCATTCCCGGCCCGGACCCGCCAAGCGGCTTCGCCCCGCGGTTACCTCCGGACCGTCTCTAGTGCCTTGGCAGACGGGGCGGCGATTAGCGCTTCTGTTGCTTGCGGACGGCGGATGCAATCGAATGAAGACCGCGCGAGGGAGTGATCGAGATTGCGTCTGGCTTTACTGCGGCGGTGATGGCTGGGTAGCCGCTGGCTTCTTCTTAACCGGCTTGGCCGGCTTCTTGGGTGGCTCGGTGTCGTCCACGATCACCTTCTTTGGCACTACGGGGTTGGCGGCCGCCTGCACGTTTTTCACCTGGGTGCGCAGCCGATTCAGTTCGGCTTCCTTCGAGGCGCTCAGCGTCTCTATGCGTTCGGCCAGGGATCGCCGCGACCGCTCCAGAGCATTCAAGTCATTGTCGAGTGCCTGAAACTCGTCTTTCGTGCCGAATGCTCCTGCCGATTCCACCACCGACCCAAAAACGTCGTAGAGCGCGTCCAGGTTGCGATACAGTTTGAACGTGGCCCTCAGATCCTCGGGCGAGCGGCGCAACTGGGCGATGATTTCCGGCAGAGCGGTCTGCATGTTGCGCGAAAGAGAATCCACATTGGCCTGTGCCTGCCGCTTGTAGGACCCGTCGGCCTTCCACTTGTCCACGCGGAGCTTGGCGAGATCGAGCTGCGAGGTCTGGGAGGCTTGTTCCACCTGCGCCAGCAGCACGTTCAGCTCGCTGACCGAAGCATAAGGCACCGGGGTGGACGCAGTCTGGTCCTGCGCCATCGCCGGAAGGATGATCGCAGCCAGCAAGAGTGACATCGCAAACCAGCGTCGCATGGAGGGAATCGGGCTCCAGTTCATAGTTCGGACTTGCCCCTAAGCGTCGTCACAGGATACTAAGTTTCGCGGCTTTCGCAAAATAATCGCGGCCGTGGGTCAGCCTGCCTATCAACCACATTGAGAACTGTCATCCTGAGGCTGTTAGGCCGAAGGATCTTACGTCCGCCGGGACCTGCAGTGCCGGATGCAGGCGCGATCCCGCTGTCTGTAGCGACGGGGCCCAGCGCACGTAAGATCCTTCGCGGCAAGCCGCTCAGGATGACAAGGCATGCGATGGTTTGACTAACCGCAGCCAGTAGGCGAGAATTGAACTGCTCGAAGCTCATTGACCAAGTTTTTTCCCCTCCGCGAGTGGGCCTGTGGCGCAGCTGGGAGCGCGCTTCCATGGCATGGAAGAGGTCGTCGGTTCGATCCCGACCAGGTCCACCAAATTCTCCCGACAACTTGAGCCAGGTAACGGTCAGTTCTTCTTCTGCGCGTCCTGAATGAGCACCACGTCG
>Ga0326726_10006035_pt1 | contig 10924 bp, 6 predicted proteins | sample MHFenrmetagenome_2_FD_207603 | JGI IMG/M metagenome (GOLD analysis project Ga0326726, IMG submission 207603) | Lab enriched peat soil microbial communities from Michigan Hollow, Ithaca, NY, United States - MHF15MN | ecosystem: Environmental > Terrestrial > Soil > Wetlands > Peat | place: USA...
CTGGATCCTCAGGATCTCTTCATAGATCCGTTGAGCCTGGGGAAGCTGACCCTGCTGATGCAGCACTATGGCTTGCTGTAATCGCTCGTCGATCATTTCAGTTAAACTTCGGATTCGGGTTTGGGCATGCTGAATTCACTCGAACTTCATTTCGGCAGGCAAAATAACGACAGAAGGACATGAGCTGTCGTTCATCAATCATTTACATCCGCATTACCGGACGATCCGGCTTGACGTAGATGTGATCCGGCGGCAGGTCGAAATGGTAACGCTCGTACATCTCCCGGTAAGCGGCCTCGATATGCCTGGTAAACAGATCGCTGTCGAACAATGGAGTGGTCAGCCGGTTTTTCTCGAGCTTATGTTTGAGTTCATTCAGCTTTTCCGGATGGGTAGCGAGTTCGATCGCCAAAGACTCATACTCTTCCAGCGAGGAGGTGATGAGTTCAGGTAAATGAACGGCGTTCAGCAGACTTGCCGCGACTCTGCCCGCAAACGATTCGCCGATTCGGGTCAAAACCGGCAAGCCTGCCCACAGGGCGTCGCTTGCCGTTGTGTGGGCATTGCAAGGAAGGGTGTCAAGAAACAGATCTGCCGACCGATGTCTTGCGAGATGTTCAGGCAGCGGCATGCGTCCGGCAAAAACAAGCCTGTCGGCTTCAACACCTCTTCGGACAGCCTCCTTCCGCAGATTGGCCGAGGCTTGCTGATTGTCCATATAAAGCCAGAGAACACTCCCCTCCAAACGTTGAAGAATCCTCATCCAGCAATCAAAGATATCAGGTGTTATCTTATAATTGTTGTTGAAACAGCAGAATACGAATCCAGTTTCCGGTAATCCCAACTCTTTTCGGGTAAATATCTTGTCGGCAATCTGACGTTTTGTGTCATTAACCTGATAGCTATCGGGTAAATAAACTATTTTCTCCGTATAGAACTGCTGATAATGTTGTGGCACAAGTATTGAATCTGCAACAAGATAATCCATGTATTCAGCACCCATGGTGCCGGGATACCCCATGAAGTTTACCTGTATCGGCGCTGCCCGATATGAAAATATATCCGTACGGGCATCCTCTGTAAAACCTTTCAGGTCGACCGCTATATCTACTCCCAATTCCCTTGACAATGCAGCGACTTCCTGATCCGATTTTGTCCCTACATCGATAAACCGGTCAAAAGCTGAAACAACCCGTTCTCTCATAACATCCTCTCGAGCATCAGGGCCAAACGAAAACGCAATAATCTCGAATTTTGACCGATCATGCTTTTCAAACAATTCCGCCATCAAATGCATTGTGGCGTGATTATGATAATCCGCCGAGTAATAGCCAACAAGTATCTTATCCTGCTTTGAACGTTTAACGATCTCTTGAGGAATAGAACGCGAAGGATGAGTCTCCTCTGCATGAATCAATGCGAGTCGCTTTTGCATCGAAATCGAGTTTAACATCGTAATAACATGAAATGGAGTGAATGCGCTTTTATGATTCGCTATTTTCGTCACCATGTTATTCACGTAAACATCGAATGAAGTCCAATCGCAAATCTTCATTTTCAGATGAAGGTATGCACCCAGGAATTTATCGTTATCCGGACTTAAAGACAGTGCTCTGGCAAAACTCTCGGCAGCTTCTTCAAACTGTTTGATTTCTCTGAGTGCATTGCCACGGTTGTGCCACGCTTCGGCAAAGTCCGGCTTGATCGTGATCGCCTGATCATAATTTGCCAATGCCACTTCCCACTGTTTGAGTTCCAGAAAAGTATTGCCACGGTTAGACCATGCTTCGGCATAGTCCGGATTGATCGTGATCGCCTGGTCATAACTTGCCAATGCCGTATCCCAGTGCCTGAGCCCATGTAATGCAATAGCTCGATTGGACCAGGCTTCGGCAAATGCCGGATTGACGGCTATTGCGCGATCATAATCGGTTATCGCTTCCGGCAACCGTTTGAGGTCAAGCAGAGTATTGGCTCTATTGAACCAGACCTCAGCATAATCGGTTTTGAGCTCTATTGCCTTATCATAACTGGCTATCGCATCCGCATGCTGCCTGAGTTCCTTCAGTGCATTGCCCCGGTTGAACCAGGCTTCATTATAATCGGGCCTTAGCGCTATCGCCTGATCATAACTCGCTACCGCTCCTTCCCACTCCTTGAGTCCCTGAAGCGCCAGTCCGCGGTTGAAATAACAACCTGCATCATTCGGGAACAGCGCGATGGACCGGTTCATCAGATCGACAGCCCGACCGTAATTCCGCGTCTGGGCGGCGATGATGCCAAGCAGGTGGAGTGCACCGAAGTGGTCCGGCCGGATCTTCAGGATCTCTTCGTAGATCCGTCGAGCCTCGGCAAACTGCCCTTGCTGATGCAGCACTATGGCTTGCTGTAATCGCTCGTCGATCATTTCAGTTAAACTTCGGATTCGGGTTTGGGCATGCTGAATTCACTCGAACTTCATTTCGGCAGGCAAAATAACGACAGAAGGACATGAACTGTGTCGTTCATCAATCATTTACATCTGCATTGCAGGTCCATCCGGCCTGACGTAAATGTGATCAGGCGGCAGATCGAGACGGTAACGTTCGTACATCTCCCGGTAAGCGGCCTCGATGTGCCTGGTAAACAGATCGCTGTCGAACAATGGCGTGGTCAGCCGGTTATTATCCAGCTTGAGCTTGATCCCGGCAAGCTTTTCCGGATCGGTAGCGAGTTCGATAGCCAAAGACTCATACTCTTCCAGCGAGGAGGTAATGAGTTCAGGCAGATGAACGGCCTTCAGCAGACTTGCCGCGACTCTGCCCGCAAACGATTCGCCGATTCGGGTCAATACCGGCAACCCTGCCCACAGGGCGTCGCTTGCCGTCGTGTGGGCGTTGTACGGCAGGGTATCGAGAAACAGGTCTGCCGACCGATGTCTCGCCAGGTGTTCAGGAAGCGGCAAGCGACCGGCAAATGCCAGCCTCTCGGCGTCCACGCATCTACGCGCAGCCTCCTTGCGCAGATTGCCCGCGGCCTGGGGGTTGTCCTCAAAAAGCCAGAGGACACTTCCCTCCACACTTTTCAGGATCCTGATCCAGCTATCGAAGATGTCCGGCGTTATCTTGTAATTATTGTTGAAACAGCAGAACACAAAACCTGCCGGAGGCAATCCCGACTCTTCTCGAGTAAATATCCTGTCAGCGATCTGACGCTTTGCATTGTTCACCTGATAGCTGTTGGGCAGGCGGACTATTTTCTCCGTGTAAAACTGCTGAAACTCTTGCGGAACGAGTGTCGTGTCGGCGATCAGGTAATCCATGTATCCGGCCCCCATGGTGCCGGGATAACCCAGATAGCTGACCTGCACGGGTGCTGCACGAAATGAAAATATACCCGGACGCGAATCTTTTGTGAAGCCTTTCAGATCAACGGCAATATCGATTTGCAACTCCGTTGACAACTCGGCGATCTCCTGGTCCGACTTCGTCCTTACGTCGATGAAGCGATCAAAAGCTGAAACGACCCTTTGCCTCATTGCATCGTCCTTCCGATCCGGGCCAAACGAAAACGCGACGATCTCGAACGTTGATCGATCATGCTTTTCAAACAGCTCAGCCATCAAATGCATGGTAGCATGATTCTGATAATCCGCCGAATAGTATCCGATCCGGATTTTATCACGCCCGGGACGTTTGATGTTTATCCGGGGAACAGGGTGTGAAGGATATTTATCCTCGACATAAATCGTAGCCGCCTGCCTTGTTATCCAAAGCTCATCGATAAGCGTAATCACTGGAAACGGTGTGGAAGCTCTTTCATGATTCACGATTTTCGATACCATCAGATTCAGGAGATGATCATGTGATGTCCAATCGCAAATCATCATTTGAGCATGAAGAATCGATCCCGGCAAATAGTCACCGTCAGGGTTCAATAACAGAGCCCGCTTATAACCGGCTATTGCTGGGGACCACTGTTTGAGCTCCATCAGCGCATTGCCCCGGTTTGACCAGGCTTCGACGTATCCGGGCCGGATGGCAATCGCCCTGTCAAAACTGGCTACCGATTCCTCCAGCCGTCCGAGCTGCAGCAACACATTACCCCGGTTTGACCAGGCTTCGGCATATTCGGGATCTGCGGCTGTCGCCTGTTCATAACTGAGAACGGCGGCATCGAATTGCCTGAGTTCCTTAAGCGCGTTACCTCTGTTTGACCAGGCTTCGGTAAAGGCGGGCGTTATGGCTATCGCCCTGTCATAACTCGCCACCGCGGCACCCCAATAGTTCAGCATCAGCAGCGCATTGCCCCGGTTATACCACGCTTCGAAATAATCGGGTTTCACGGCTGTCGCCTTGTCATAACTGACTGTCGCAGCATCAAACTGTTTGAGGTCGTACAGTGCCACTCCCCGGTTATGCCAGGCCTCGGCATATTCCGGCTGAATGGTTACCGCCCTGTCATAACTAAATACCGCCGCATCAAACTTTTTGAGCTCCAGCAACGCATTGCCTCTTTTGTAACAGGCGACCGCATTGTCAGGCTTCAGCTCGATTGCCTTGTCATAGCTTTTTACGGCTGCATCCCACTGCTGGAGCTCCAGCAATGCGTTGCCCCGGTTTGACCAGGCTTCGGCATAATCGGGTTTGAGCGCTATGGCCTGGTCAAAACTGGCCACAGCTGCTCCCGACTGCCCGAGAGCCTGCTGCGCAAGTCCGCGATTGAAATAGCAATCGACATGATGCGGGAAGATCGCTATCGCCCGATCGATCAATTCAATCGCACGCCGGTAATTTTGCGTTTGAGCAGCTATGACGCCAAGCAGATTGAGCACATCGAAGTGATCCGGCCGGTTCCCCAGAATCTCTTCATAGATCCGTTGAGCCTCGGCGAGTCGCCCCTGTCGATGAAGCTCAATGGCTTGCTGTAACCGTTCGTTGACCATTTCGATCAAAAACTTTGAGAAAGTTCCTGAGCTGTAATCGGGCTGCACTCCCTTGGGCTTTGGAAAACCTGACGGGATGTACAGGTTGTGATCCGTAACAAATTCCGGGAAAATGTGTCCGGGGATAGAGGCATGAAGGGGTGGTGATTGTACTTGCAGGGTTTTTGGCAATCAGCCATACGATTGCGTTGTTTTCAACGGAACACTCCTCTCCGCAACCAAGAAAACGGACCAGGAAAAAAATGAAACATCCCGTGCAGGACATGAGGCGCTACGCTCTCACCATGATTTCCGTCGCTTGAAAAAAGAGGAAAACGGACGAACAGGAGCATACCGCTCGTCTGCCGGTATACCCCCGTTCAGCGTATGTGCACCTCTACCGGATCGACCGCAAGTATCTGAGGCGAGTCGGACCGCAACAGCAGCCGAGCCGTCCCCGTGCCGGGCAGCTTACCCAATGGCCAGAGACTCTCCACAGACTGCCGGGCGATCCGTGATGAAATTCCTGTAGCCAGACCTGCCGCGTCACCGGAAAACAGGTAATCGACCCATGTTTTTCGTGCGGGAAGATAGATCAGCTGCGGCGTCTTTGTCGTATCCATGCGGGCAACCTTCCGGGCCTCCTTCACAGCGTCGGTCAGTCCTCCGATCCGGTCGACCAGTCCTACCGAAAGCGCCCTGCTGCCGGTCCAGACCCTGCCGCCCGCGACAGCTTCGACCTGTGCCGGCGTCATCTTCCTTCGGGAAGCGACCTTGCCGGTGAAGTCACGGTAAATCTCCCCTGATGTGTCGACGAACTTCCGGAAAGAAGCGTCGTCGAACGGTTTGAACGGAGTGTAAGCATCAGCGAATTTCCCCCTCGTGACGACCTCACGGTTCACGCCTGTCTTCTGCATCAGGCCGCTCACGTCGGGTTTGAGCGCGAAAACGCCGATCGAGCCGGTAAGGGTCATCGGTTCGGCGAAAATCCGGTCGGCAGCCAGAGCGACCATATAGCCTCCCGAGGCAGCGACTCCGGACATCGAGGCCACCATGGGCTTTTTGGCCTTTGCCTCTTCGAGCAGTTCAAGCATGGATGCCGCTGCGAGAGCGTCTCCGCCGGGACTGTCGATCCTCAATACTATCGCCTTGACGTTACGGTCATCGACAGCGGTTTCGAGCGCCTGCTTCAGCGTAGCGACATCGATGCCCTCAGCATCGGCCATACCGCCAACGCCGCCGGAACTGACGATCGGCCCTGCGATATTGATCACGGCGATGCGTTCGCCGACACCGCCCGGCCTCATGCCGCCGGCAGCATCGAGATAGTCGCCCCCGTCGACAAAAAGATCCCGGGAACGCGTGCCGAGCTTCTGTTCATAACCCTTCTCGAACTGCCGTGCGGTGGCGATGCGGTCGACAAGATGCAGGCTGAGAGCTTTTTCCGGCGACAGCACTGCCAACGAATCGATGACGGTCCTGAACGCCTCCCTGCTGATTCCGCGACGCCGGGAAATATAGTCCAGGTAATCCGTCCAGGAGTCGTCGAGAAGCGCATTGACCTCTTCACGGAATTCCGGGCTCGCTGAACTTCTGGTAAAGGGCTCAATTCCGCTCTTGTACTTTTTCCACTGAGCCGCCTGGAACCCGATGCCGAGCTTTCTGAGCGGGTCAGCGAAGAAAAACAGTTCAGCCTTGAGCCCGTCGAGCAGCAGCCATGAACCTTTCCGGACTACCACCGAATCGCAGGCTGCGGCAAGCATGTAATCCTTGTCCTCCGGTCCGCTCAGGAACGCGACCACCTTCTTGCCCGACCTCCTGACGGCATCGATGGAACTCCTCAACTCCTGGATCTTTGCGGACGGGGCTGTCAACCCGTCGATTTCGAGCAGCACGGAATCGACCCTGCGATCCGTACGCGCCCGATCAAGAGCTGCCATCAGCTCTTCGAGCGAAAGGAGCTGTCCTCCTGCCGTGAACGGAAATGCCGCCGGATCTGGAGGACGATCGTCGATCTGGCCGCTTATGGGCAGCCTGAGCACAAAATGGTCAGGAAGCTTCTTCCCCCATAAATAGAGCAACCAGCCCCCCGCCACCATCAACAGCACGGTGACGATCACTGTCAGGCATCCGGTCCGGAAGCATCCCCCTCTTTTCTTATTCCCTTCCATGGTATTTGTTTCGATCATGAATCACTCACAGAGAATACAGCTGACTCTGTGCCGGGGATCATCCTTCAGCGCGAGCAGATCCGGTTCCCGTTCACGACACTCCTCTTTGGCATACGGGCATCGTGGATGGAAACTGCACCCTTTTGTAACAGACATCGGGCCCGGCAGATCTCCTTTCAGGACAATCCGCTCCCTGTGCCGGCCAAGTTCGGGCATCGGGATGGCGGAAAGCAACGCCTGGGTGTACGGGTGTCTGGGATTGGCATAGAGCGTTTCCGCATCGGCGATCTCGACAATCTTGCCGAGATACATCACGGCAACACGGTCCGAAATATATTCGACCACCGAAAGGTCATGGGCGATGAAAAGATAGGTCAGGCCGAATTCGCGCTGCAAATCCTTGAGCAGGTTGATGATCTGTGACTGGATCGACACATCGAGCGCCGACACCGGCTCATCACAGATGATAAAGGATGGATTGACGGCCAGAGCCCTGGCGATGCCGACCCGCTGGCGCTGTCCCCCCGAGAATTCATGGGGATAGCGGTCGGCGTACTCCCTGTTGAGACCGACCGTATCGAGCAGCTCGCGGATTTTCGCTGTTGTCGCCTCGCTGCCCTTTGTGACTCCATGTACCTTGAGCACCTCCCCGAGCATCTGGCCGACCGTCAGTCGTGGATTGAGCGACCCGAACGGATCCTGGAAAATCATCTGCATCTCTTTACGCAACGGCCTGAACCTGCGGTTGTCGAGTGTCGTGATGTCGCGGCCGCGAAACGCTATCTTCCCGCCCTTAGAAGGGGTGACAAGGCGGACGATCGCCCTGCCGAGAGTCGTCTTGCCGCAGCCGGACTCTCCCACCAGGCCAAGGGTCTCGCCCTTCATGACCTCGAACGACACTCCGTTGACTGCCCTGGCGACCGTTCCGCCACCGAACAGCCCGGCGTTCCTGACCGGAAAATGGACTTTCAGATCGCTGACCGACAGGATCTCTTCGTACTGCATTGGCTCTCGTCTCTGTTTGTCATATTTTTTACTATACTAAATTCAGTACAGGGTATTTCAATTTATCGTCTGTGAAAGTTTCGAACACAAGGCTGACGGAGCGCGAAAACCGGAGTGTACCCAGAGTACATGAGGATTTCGGGCACCGACCAACGCCGGAATCGAATCCAGGAACAAATAAATGGACATAGCCTAATATACAAGCTTAATCCTCCAATTAAAGGGCACCGCTGTTTACAGGACAGGACAGTAACATATTGAACACCCGCGACCAACATAAAGGCACGCTCTACGTCGTAGCCACGCCCCTCGGAAATCTCGATGACATGACCTTCAGGGCGGTCAACACGCTCCGGGACGCCGGGGCGATCGCCTGTGAAGACACGAGGCACACTTCCAACCTCCTCAGGCACTTCGGTATTCAGGGAAAAAAGCTGCTCAGCTATCACAGCTTCAACGAAGAACGCGCCGTCGGCCAGGTCTGTGCGCTGCTCGAAGAGGGCACCGACGTCGCCATGGTCACCGATGCCGGTACGCCAGGCATCAGCGACCCCGGTTACACGATGGCTAACGCGATCCACGCCAGGGGGTTCGGCATTGTTCCCGTGCCCGGACCGAGTGCGCTGACAGCAGCCCTTTCGGTCTGCCCACTTCCGTTCAGCAGCTTTTTCTTCGCCGGTTTCCTCCCCCACAAGAAAGGGCGCAAAACCCGCCTCGAATTCCTGGCATCCCTCGACAGCACGATAGTCCTCTATGAATCTCCGCACAGGATCGGCAGGCTGTTCGAAGAGCTGAAAAACAGCTTTCCCGATGCGGAACTCTTCGTCGCCCGTGAAATCACCAAGATGCATGAAGAGTATATAGCCGGCACCCCCGACTCCATGATTGAGCATTTTTCGAACGGCCGGACCAGGGGGGAGTTCGTCGTTGTGGTTCACCCTGCCGTCAAACGGTCAAAAAAGAAAAAAGAGTATGCAGATCATAACTGACCCGGTCGAGATGCAGTCGATCGCCGAAAACCTCAGGCTTCAGCATCAGTTCATCGGGGTCGTCATGACCATGGGTGCCCTGCACGAAGGACACCTGAGCCTGGTCAGGATCGCAAAACAGAAAGCCGGGACCGTGATCATGACCATCTTCGTCAATCCGACGCAGTTCGGACCAGGCGAGGATTTCGACCGATACCCGAGGCCGTTCGAACAGGATGCAGCCCTTGCCCGCTCTGCAGGGGTCGACTACCTGTTCGTACCCTCTCCAGAGCAGATGTACCCGGAAGGTTACCGGACGACTATCGATCCCGGTCCGATGTCTGCGATGTTCGAAGGACGGTCGAGGCCGGGCCACTTCAGCGGTGTGGCCACTGTCGTGGTAAAGCTGCTCAATATCACCCGGCCGCATATCGCCATATTCGGCGAAAAGGATGCCCAGCAGCTTGCTGTGATCAGGAGGGTCACCCGTGACCTGAATATCGGAACTTCGATCATCGGGGCCCCGATCGCCCGGGAGAACGACGGGCTGGCGACAAGCTCTCGCAACATCTACCTCTCCTCCAGCGAACGGGAGCAGGGCGCGGTGCTTTACCGTGCGATACAGCATGCACAGCAGGAAACCGGCAACGGCAGGAGAGATCTTGCGTCCATAGCCGGCGAGGCCGAATCGATCATCCGCTCCGAGCCGGACGCCGTACCGGACTATCTCTGCTTTGTCGACGACGACACCTTCGAACCTGCCGATGAGGCTGCCCCGGGACGAGCATACCGTCTGGTCATGGCCATACGACTTGGCAAGACAAGGCTCATAGACAACTGGAGGTTCGTCTGCCCTTGAAAATGCAATTGCGACCGTCGCCGGCACGGCGGCCGGACATGTCGATCCGCTTCAGATTAATGGCGTCCCCCTGTTCTGGAAGGCAAGAATTTTATATTATATTACCGGACTTTTTAATCTTGAATTCGTTTCGACCACGACCGGCATTCAAGCCCTGGTAAATCCAGCGGCCCTGCATCGGCCTGAAGGTCCGCCGAAGAGGATCATCATCACTAACTTCAACAGATTTCCATGTTTATTAAAAAAGAAATCGATCTTGGACTGGGCAAAAAAATCACGATCGAGACCGGAAAAATGGCTAAACAGGCCGACGGTGCCGCAGTCGTAAGTCTTCAGGACACCATGGTAATCGCCACGGTCGTATCGAGCAAAACCCCACCGTCACCGAACCAGGACTTCTTCCCCCTTCAGGTCGAATACCGTGAAAAATATTCAGCAGCCGGCAAGTTTCCCGGCGGTTTCTTCAAGCGCGAAGGACGCCCTTCTGAAAAAGAGATCCTTTCAGCGCGACTGATCGACCGTGCGCTTCGCCCGCTTTTCCCCGACGGCTATCTCCAGGAAACCCAGATCATCATATCGGTCATCTCATCCGACACGATCAACGACTCCGACGTGCTCGGCGGTATCGCCGCTTCGGCAGCCATCATGGTTTCGGACATTCCTTTCGCGAACCCGATGTCCGAAGTTCGCGTAGGACGGATCAACGGCCAGTTCGTCATCAATCCCGACACGAACGAGTTGGCTAACAGCGACCTCGACATCTGCATCGGCGGCACCGAGGACACCATCTGCATGCTCGAAGGCGAAATGAAGGAGATCTCCGAAGCCGACATGCTCGAAGCCATCAAGCACGGACACGAAGCCATCAAGAAGATCTGTCGTCTCCAGAAAGAGATCGCCGGCGAAGTGGCAAAAGCAAAGCGTTCGTTCACGCCCATCCTGCCTCCGGCCGAACTTGTCGCCGTCGTCGACGACCTCTGCGCCGCCCAGCTGAAAGAGCTGGCCTACCTGCCGCTCG
>Ga0326726_10006036_pt1 | contig 10923 bp, 8 predicted proteins | sample MHFenrmetagenome_2_FD_207603 | JGI IMG/M metagenome (GOLD analysis project Ga0326726, IMG submission 207603) | Lab enriched peat soil microbial communities from Michigan Hollow, Ithaca, NY, United States - MHF15MN | ecosystem: Environmental > Terrestrial > Soil > Wetlands > Peat | place: USA...
ATGAGATCGGGTTCCTCCCCAGATGGAAATCAAGAGGTCTTGGCCCACCTCTTGAACAAAACCCTGGATCCTGAATCGACCTTTCGAAATTTCAACCAAAAATCTTTTCATGGAATTGGTTCCAATTTTAGAAAGTCAGTGAGGTTCTGTCAACCCCGATTTAATAAGAGTTGTGTTGATCTATTCGATGGCCTTGTGGTAATCAAAGGGAGTAGATTTTTTCCTTTACCATCTTTTAATCAAATTATTTTGTAATGCCTCCGGTTTCTTTTCTTCTTCGAACCAGTTCCTCTCTTGCCCACTGACGAGATGTCGGGAGGAAAAACCATTGTTCGATCTTTCCTTCCAAAAAATTGAGGAACTTTTTTCTAGAGATATGAAATCGATCCGTTTCAATTTCGACGCCTTTTCGAGAATATCGCCATAATTTATCGGCGTCCTTAACAACCCGGTCATTCCAGGAAATCGGTCTCTTCCTTGAATCGTGTCCTTTAATGATTTGACAGATCTCCTCTATTCTTTCGGAAGGATAGTGTAATTTCTCCAAGATGCTCTTGGCTATTCTTGCTCCCCCTTGTTCGTGCAACCTTGTTAATTTAGGATTGGATGGGTTTGGACCAAAAGCGGTCAGGTGAAGATGCTCGGGGATGACTTTCCAGCCTACATCATGAAGAATGATTGCAGGAATGACAGCGCCTTTATCCCCTTTTTCAGATTTTAAAAGTTTTAAGGCGTAGTAGAGTGCAATCCGAGTATGAATGAGGTTTTTTCGAGTACGGAGGAAGGGTTTCGCTCGCTCAAAAATTTTCTGATAAATCGGTTTCATCCTTCCAACTTCAGATTTTCAACTCTGAACTCTAAAACCCCTTCATCATTTTTCCCATAAGATAAGGAAGCTCGATACGGCCAGTTGGAGCAAGGATGCGGCTGCTATAGTTAGTTACATATTCGGATGTCAATATCTTTGTGATTCGTTTGTATTCATCGCTTTCAAGGGCCTTGGCAATATCAACAACATTTCTTGCGGTTCCTTCTGCAACGATATAAGGGCTAGGTCCTACTACGACCTGCCATCCACCTGTCATTTTTATCCCCAGTTTTTCCATGGTCGGAAGATGGTCCTTCGTGATAAATTCCGTGTATTCTTTCTCTTTTCCAGGAATAATATTAAAATATTGATTAAATTTCCATACCCTTAATTGAATCGTATATTTATCCATTTTCACCCTGCCTGTGGGTTTAAGAATTCGGCTGCAATAGTTAACGACATAAGACTGGACTTGGGCCGTTACCTTCTCATACTCTTCTGTTTCCATTGCGTTTTGGAGTTTTTGTAACGAATCCACTGTTCCTACTGAGATGACCCCGGGACCTTCCCCTACGACCACATAATATCCTCCCACTGGATTAATACCAATCTTTTTCATGGTAGGAATGTAATGACTGATGGCAAATTTTGTGTATTCTTCTTCTTTCCCGGGGATAATGTCCCAGTGTTGATTAAACAAAAAGATCATCTTTCCCTCCAAGCGAGTTAAAATATACGAAGAATGATGGGATCAGAACTGGCGGTCACCTCGTACGATTTCAGCAGTGGTTCCTCAACGTACATATCTTTGAATTTTGCCACCAATTTTTCGTAGTCTCCACTCCTTTCGTAGGCCTCAACATCTGCCTTGGTATCCCAGGCGGTAACGGATATCCCTTCGTCTTTATTGTCTAAAGACTCGAGGAGATGGACGAAACGAATTCCCTTATGGCCTTTGTGGGCGGAAACTACCTCCTTGTTATAAATCTCGCGCAGCTCTTGCATTTTTCCTTGTCTCAATTTGAAAAAGGTCATTCGCACATACATAAGTTACCTCCAATTCCCTCTCATGAGTGGAGACGGAGAAGGACCCGCTTATCTTCTAAAAAGGGAGGACATCATATCAATAATGATATCCGCATTGCTTTGCTTTGGTTTCCCCGTACTTGTGACGGGTCGGGTCTGGACCAGAAAGACATTCTCAGGGAAGGGGAGATCGACATCGATGGCCCACTCCAAATCCTGAGCTGATTGATAATGGGCCTCTGAAATTTTGCCCAGCCGAACGATTTCGACCAACTCTTCGTCATTTAAGCAGAGCTGATTCTGCTTTTCAAGGGAGGGCGGCGCGCAAACCACCTTATTCCCCTCCAAGCGATAGCATATTATTTTGGGGGCGACCGCCTTCTCTAAGATCTCGGATGATTGTTTGTCCACGAGAAAGTGATCCGGGGAAACCTCTCCTCTGACGACGCTTTCGCCTAATCCCCAGTTGCCTTCCACTACAATTTTATTCTCATCTCCGATGACCGGATCAATCGTGAACATCACCCCCGCACATTTGGCATTGACCATTTTCTGAACCCCAACACTGATGGTCACCCTATCATGGGGCCACCCGATCTGATTTCGATAAGCGATGGCGCGATCTGTGAACAGGCTTGCCCAGCATTTCAATATGTGTTGGATCACTTCCTCTTCACCTCTAATCCAGAGGTAAGATTCATGCTGTCCGGCGAAACTGGCTGTTTTCAAATCTTCGGAAGTGGCACTGGACCGGACAGCCACGGGGAGATCCGGGATACCGCAGAGGTCACTTAATTTTCGATAAGCTTCTTTGATCTCTTTCTCAATTTTCTTGGGAATCGGAGTGGATTCGATGAGATCTCGAATCTGACGTCCCGCTTTCTCAAGGGCATTGATATCCTCGGGAGTGATTTGAGAGAGGGTTCTCAAGATCTTGTTTCGAACCCTCCCTCTTTCAATAAAAGTGTCGAAGGCGTGCGTGGTGACAGCAAAGCCAGGGGGAACTCGAAGGCCGAGTTGAAACATCTCTCCTAAATTGGCATTTTTGCCACCCACTTGAGGAAAGTCTTTGCTCGAACATTTTTTGTACCAGATGATATTCTGAGTCAGTTTTCTTGAAGGCATATTATTTGTCCAAGATGTAAACGGCCCCCAGGTTTCCGTCCACCCGAATCTTCTGTCCGGATTTGATCACCTGGGTGCCGGTGAAAACATTCATCACCACCGGGATTCCATACTCCCTTCCAACAATAGCGGCATGGGAGAGGCTTGCCCCTCTATCCACGACGACGCCATTGATCATGCCGAATACAGGCGTCCAGGCCGGAGAGGTGCTCATCGCTACAAGGATATCTCCCTTCTGGATCGTCGGTAAATCTTCATCCCTGAGGACCACTCGCGCAATCCCTTCTGCCATCCCTGAAGATCCGCAAGTTCCATAGAGGTCGGCTTTGAGCTCAGGTTTCGGTACAGGCATGCTTCCGACGACCACTTTGAGCGCGATCGGATCCAACGACTGAACCAGACCGCCTACGGCCTGATCTAACGTGAAACCTTCTTTCATTATCGCAGGTGGATTTCCACGCTGCATCCACTCTTGCCATTCCTTTTTACGACGTTCCACCAGTGGTTTCATGTTAATTTTATCCGGATTGATCCCAGCTCGCCTCACCTCATCGGGGATGAGGAAGAAGATATCATCCGGTTGGTTGACGGCCCCGCTTTTAGCGAATCGTTTTCCCAATGCCATGCAACTTCGTCTCATCAAGGCATGGGTATAAAGATCGAGATAGTGATTGTGTTCCTCGCTGAAACGGCTGCAGTTCTGGGCTACCTTCATAAGCATGGAAAACCAGCTCTTTTGCTCCGGTGCGATCTTCCCCAAAACTTCTTTCTCTGCATCCTTCCTTTCCTTCGTCAGTTTCTTTCTATCTTCGTCCAGGTTGAATTCTCCACCCTTCTTCAGATACATTTTGATGGTATCAAATCCAGGGGTAGGGTCTTCCTGCCAGGTCGGTACGTTGATCTCGGCCATCCGCTCCATTCTCCAACCGGCTTCTTTGTCGAGGAACTCGTTAAACTCTTTCATAAACTTTTTCCCTTTGTCGCTACCCTCTAATTTTGTTTTGAGTTGCTTCGCCGGAGTCTCGGAGAATAGTTTGTCAAGGCCCATATCCTTCGCTTTTGCGGAGAACTCCCAGAGCCTTCGATCAACCCGGAAGCTTTCGTTATCGAAACCGCTTAATAATTTATGGAAGGTGGGATGGGTATCATCGATTTTAAGCAACTGTTGGCACAGCTGTTCGAAGAGGACGTAAGGCGTATAGGTTCCGTACATCATATGCATGTGGATCTCCCACATCCTCCGGCAGGTATCGATCGTTTCCTCGAAATTGTCCAGAAGCTGGATGTTCGTAGCAGTTTCAACGTTGAGGGTTTTCAAGTTATCATACCGTTTTAGTATTTCCTTTACATAACCTCCCCAGAGCCCATCGTAGTTCTCCACAAAGGGCCGAATGGCCTCTCTAAACTTTTTCTCCCTTTCAGCTTTTTCCTTATCTGAATCGACCATGAGGAGGCAAAGATAGCCTCCTCCATCCTTGAACCGCCAGTCCCATCCTTTCACTGTGGGAAGCGAAAGGGTTTCGGCACCGTATTGCATTCCATGCCGACAAAAGTTGATCCAAAACCATCCAAACATAGGCGTCCACGGCGGGACGGAATGAGTGGCATCAAGAAACCAAGCAGGCGACTGTTCTAAATCATACTTCTCATCAAACTCAAATCCTGGAACAACGTCATAAATCTTCATCTTCCCACCTCCTTAATGTGATTTTGTTAAGATTCCCCCCGCTCTGTGGGGCAACTATGAAAGTCCTCCTTTCATAAGAACCACCTCCATTTTCTCAACCGAAAAATTTCAAGTATGATTGAATCGCTTTATGATCGGGCAGGAGATACTCCACTATACTACAGAATTTTAAGAAATCAAGCCTTTTCTGAATTCTCAATTTTCACAATGAAGCTTCCTATGCTGGCTCCTGTTTTCTTTGCAATTGGATGACATTTTACTTTTAACATGTAAAGAATTGCTTTCCCGTGCACCTGATCCTTCAAGGCCTCATAATTTCCTGTCCCTTTAGCAATCACAAGGTCACTTTTCCTAAAAATGTCAGAGAGTTGGGATGTGCCTCCCCCTGGTATGAAGAATCCTTTCACCGTAAAAATATTTTCAACAAACTTATCCATAGCAAAGAAGAGCGCATCCTTCCTTGTCGCATCCTCGAAAAAAGGATCTTCTTTCACAACTAGATTTACGGTCGCCCCCATCTCCTTGAGTGTGGTGATGAGAAGAGAATCAAATCCTAGCTCTCCCGCATTATCCGTAAGATACAAGACGCGAGTTGCCCTTCGTGTCGTTCCAAAAACATCACCGATGAAGGTCGGTAACGGATTCTTCCCTCTTAGGATATTGGTGGCTTCTTGGAATCTAAAGGCCCCACCCGGCACAGTCATCGGAGCGATATTACTTGCCGATGCCAAACGGCAGGCCCTCTCGAATCTCTCCCGAGGATTTCGCCCTTTTTTAATATATTTTTTTGCAGAGGGTAATAACTTACGTACGAGTTGATTGCTCTTGAGTTTAATGCCTCCATAATAGCTGGCAGAATGGGATAGATATTCATTGATGGAATCGGTAATCCTGTTGCTTAAAGATCCAACGTTGGCGTCCAAATCGAACTCTCTCGGGAGAATCTTGGATATTCGTCTGACGAGCTGAAAGCGTCCTTTTTCGGTGGCAAGGATTCCTGCTCTTTCATAAACCCACTTTAGTATACAGGGAGCGCATTCTACATCGGGCTTCAGAATCGTCCTCCTTCTCTATTTCAAACAGCCTGGCATTCCAAAAAGCTATCGAGACAGCTTGATCTTTTCGGGAGTGATTGGTAGGTCCCGGACGCGCACGCCACAGGCATTATAAATGGCATTCGCAATGGCTGGTGCGGTCGGGACATCGGCATACTCTGCTGTGCCGGATGCCCCAAAGGGCCCCTTGACTCTCGGAATGTTGAGGGTGATCACCTTCATCTCGGGCATGTCTTTGGCTCTGGGAACCCTGAATTTAGCGAAGCTATCGGTCTTCGTGTACACGAACTCTTCCGTGAGGGCAAATCCAAGCCCCATATACATGCCACCGTGGAGCTGACCCTCTACATTTTGGATATTGATCACCGTTCCAAGGTCATGGACGGATGTGATCTTGAGGACATCCACCTTGCCTGTCTTCACCTCCACAGCCACTTCAGCCATCTGCATTCCAAAGGAATAGGTTTCCCAGGGTACACCCTGACCGGTCTTGGGATCAGGTCTTGAAGTGACGGGCTTATTCACTGCTTTATAAAGAGTAGGTAAGCCCTTTGCTTTCATTTCACCGTACGTCTTAACACTCTTTTCATCCATGGCCTTTTTCAATTCTTCCACGGCCATTTGAACGGCTCTTCCCGAGACGTAGGTCTGGCGGCTTCCAGCGGAAAAGTTTCCGTCCGGTGTGATCTCAGTATCGGTTGTAAAGACCTTAACCTTTTCCAGAGGAAATCCCATGGTCTCTGCGGCGATCTGCCAAAACATCGTATCTGTCCCCTGTCCCATGTCCGATGCTGCAATCCAAATCTGTAACATGTCATCAGGAAGAAGTTCCGCCCACGCCTCTGATTGATCCGGAGCGCTACGCCCTGGGCCGAACCAAACCCCTCCTAAACCTACGCCTCGTTTGATTTCAATGGTTGTGTTTGCATTCGCTTCTTTGAGCGCTTTCTCATAAAGGGGTTTTAAGGTCTCCATGCATTCTTGAAAGCCAATAGCATGATCCAATACTTGGCCACAGATCGTTGTATCCCCCTTCACAAACCCATTTTTCATCCTCAGTGCCAATGGGTCCATTTTTAATTCCACAGCCAGCTCATCGAGGATTGACTCAATCGCAAAAGCGACCTGCGGTGCGCCAAAGCCTCTCATGGCTCCCTTGAAAGCTGTATTGGTATAAACAGCTTTTCCATAAGCATGTGCATTCGGAAAGCGATAGGGTCCCTGGGAATGGATAATGCCTCGCTGCGTCACGCTGTTGCTAAAGGACTTGTATGCCCCGCCATCTGCCGTGAGGTCGAAATCCAATGCCATCAAGGTTCCGTCCTTTTTGGCCCCCACTTTCACCTTCATAAAGAAGGGGTGACGTTTTGGTGTCGCTGCAAAAGTTTCACTTCTTGTATAAACAAGCTTGACCGGCCTGTTCAGCTTTAAGGTAGCCAAACCGAGTATTCCGCCCACTGAGACGTCCAACTTCCCCCCAAAAGCTCCTCCTGTAGGGGTTTGAATGACTCGAACCTTGTCCAGACTGAGTCCTATGGCCTCTGCAATTGTCTTTCGATGGGCATGGATGTTCTGGCTTGCGGACATGATGATCAATTGTCCATTCTCGTGAATATAGGCAACGCCGGCGTCGTTTTCAAGATAGGCATGTTCAACCGTTTGGGTAAAATAGTTTTTTTCGAGGACGATGTCCGACTCCGAGAAACCTTTCTTCACATCGCCATGGATAATGGGCTGTTCGAAAAAGAGATTCGACCGATCGTCATGGACCTTTATGGCACCTTCTTTCAGTGCCTCCTCCGGAGTGAGGACTGATTCCAAGGGTTCATAGGTCACCTCGATCTTCTCGAGGGCATAAGAAGCAATTTCTTCGGAGCTTGCCACAACGGCAGCCACTGGGTCTCCGATGAAGCGGACCTTATTTCCGCAGAGGATCGGTTGGTCATCTCCAGCCATCTTCAGGATGTTGGTCCCTTTCACATCTTCGGCTGTGAGCACTGTGATCACCCCAGGAAGGACCTCTGCCTCTTTTTTATCAATATGGACGATCTTAGCGTGGTGATGATGACTTCTCAGAATCTTCATGTAGGCACATCCGTCCACAGCGATGTCAGCGGCATAGAGGGTTGTTCCTGTCGCCTTTTCGAGGGCATCGGGCCGGGTGACAGGTTGGCCAATTGTCTCCTTCCCGGCCAGTTTTAATTCAATCGACTTTCTCTCCCCATGCAGATAAGAAGCTGCAAGCTCAATCGCCTCAAAGATCTTTTGGTAACCAGTACAACGGCAGATATGAGGTTGGAGGGCTCTCTTTATCTCATTTCTGGAGGGATTAAGATTTTTATCCAATATGGATTTGGCTCGAACGATCATCCCGGGGGTGCAGAAGCCGCACTGGATGGCTCCTGTTTTTGCAAAGGCTAATTGTAGAGGATGGGGATTTTTGAGCGTGCCGATACCCTCTATGGTCATGACCTCTTTGCCCTGGGCCTTAGCCACCGGATACCTACAGGAGAGCACCACTTCACCATCCACCTGCACAGCGCAGGTGCCGCAATGTCCAGCAGAGCAACCATCTTTGGTCCCGGTTAGCCTCAGATCTTCTCGGATTACTTTCAGTAAACTTTTTTGAGGATCCGAAATGACTCTTCGAGGGGCTCCGTTCAAGATGAAATTTATCTCCCGCATGTTTTAAGACCTCCCCTTAAAAAATTTTCCGACTCAAAGGAAACTTATTGGAGAAGAACCCCCACAAGAAGGTTCCTTGAGATACTTAGAATTTCTATATGGAGAATATAATAGAAAAAATTTTTCAGCAGTGAATGCTGCGTCTTTGTCCGTGATGATCGAAAAAGTCTGAACGCTTGAGTGTTCGTATTGCATTCAAGGCCGCCGTGCCAAAGGCACGATGGGGAATAAGAGGATTAATGCATGGCCCTCCCGCCATCCACCAAAATAGTCTGGCCGGTGATGAAGTCGCTTTCATCCGATGCAAGGAAAATAACAGCCCCAAGAAGATCATTAGGCTGCTCCAGTCGCTTCAAGGGGGTTTTAGATACATCGTATTTTGTGACATCAGCGAGATGGCGGCTTGCTTCTGTATCCGTAAATCCTGGAGCCACGGCATTGGTATTAATGTTATGAGGCCCTAATTCAATGGCAAGGGCTCGCGTCAATCCGATCACCCCTCCCTTTGAGGATACATAGTGAATAAAGCCATGAGACCCTGTAAAAAATACTTCGGAGGAGAGGTTGACAATCTTTCCTTTCCCTTGTTTTTTCATATAAGGGAATACAGCCCTTGTGCAGAGCCAGGGACCTTTGACATTCACATTCATCACCAAATCCCATTCGATGGGATCTATCTCTGTAAAGGATTTCCGTACCAATCCATCGTAGATGGCTGCGCAATTGACTAAGATGTCGATTCTGCCGAAGACCCTAATTGTTTCCTCGGCCATCTTGATCGCATCCTTTTCAACGGAGACATCAGCCTGAAGAGCTTTCGCTACACCTCCAAAGGCCTCAATCTCCTTCACCGTTTTCTCCAGATTAGCAAGATCCTTACGGGTGACGGCCATGATCTTGGCCCCCTCTTTTGCCATGCCAATGGAGAATTCCCTTCCCAAGCCCTTAGCAGCCCCTGTCACGATTGCCACTTTATCCTTGAGTCTCATCTCTCCACCCCACTTTCAAACAATTGGATCAGATAAGTTTTTAAATCCGAATGGTTCATTTTGGAATAATGGAATTGTGGAATGATGGAATAATGTGGATAAACCAAAATATTTTTTGGCCAACCCAGTATTCCAATATTCCATTGTTCCATCTTTCCAAGCTACCAGGCTCTTCCTTTCTTTTCCCAAATTTTGTCCAGCTTGAAGTCTTCTACGATGACCTTGAAACAGTTATAACTGGAGCCTCGGGCAATGCCACCGCCAGAATGCATGTTGGAGGAGCAGATGTACATATTTTTGAGGAAAGGAATACGATAACTCGAGAGGTCTGGGATGGGTCTGAATCGGTCGTTTTGAGAGGCATGCATGGCTCCTTCTACCCACCCGCCCTCGATCATATCGGGATGCCTCATATTTGTATCATAAGGTGTGGTGATAAAGGCTTCGATCACATTGTCACGAGTCATGTTGGGGGCGTAGATCTGCCATTGCTTCAACATCAAATCCTCCACCTCTTTTTTCATTTTGAGCCATTGTTTTTCGGTAAAGAGGTGTAAGGGGGGAGCAAATTCTTCCAAAAGAATGGTATGTTTTCCTTGAGGTGCCCGAGTCTTGTCCCAGATGCTGTCCGGTGCAGCGAGGATATACCACTTTTCAGGAAATCCTTTCGTAAAGATGTCTGCCTGGTATTTCCAGGAGATGTATTCAGGGTCCTTCTCTCCCATATAGAGTCGCGGCTGAAGGCCTATATCTGAATTGAAGGAAGCTGCCTTATATTTTGGAAGTTCATGCATTGCCATATTTCCCCAGTAAATCTGGGCGCGGTCATAACGGATGTTTCTTATACGTCTGGCCACTTTTGGGGTGACATGATTTTCTCCCAAAAGCCTGAATATCGTCTGGGGAACCCCTAAATCACTAATCACCAACTGCTTTGCTTCAACTTCTATTCCATTTGAAAGTTTGACCCCTTTGGCCCTTCCGTTCTCAATGATTACTTTATCTACTTCTGTCTCCACACAGAACTCCCCTCCCATGGCACTGAAGGCTCTCTGAAGAGCATGGGTAATGGTGTGGGTTCCGCCATAGACAATGGAGGCCGACTCAAAAGAAAGGGTCAGGCCGATCACGTGGACAAAAACATACAAGCCAATCACATCTCCTGGGAAACAGCCAGTGGAGGTTTCAATGGCCCTCATGAAGAGACACTGTAGTTCAGGGCTTTCAAAAAGGTCCATAGCGATCTGGGATCCTGTCATGAATTGATAAACCGGATCGATCCCGTCTACGGGATCGTCACAGAGTTTTTCGAGGGCATTCTTGACTCCCCAGGGTGTGGGAGGACTATAACGATATTCTCGAAAGGCAGCCCTCCACTTTCTCTGATATTTTCCGAGGAGTTCGAGATAGGTTTCTGCGTCGGTTTTTGAAAAGCGGGCGATCTCATTGTACGTCTTCTTGACATTCTCATCGGAGTACTCTTCTTTACCCGTTAAGGGGTCGACACGAAATGCCGAATAGCCGACAAAACAGGTTCCATCTGGATAG
>Ga0326726_10006037_pt1 | contig 10922 bp, 10 predicted proteins | sample MHFenrmetagenome_2_FD_207603 | JGI IMG/M metagenome (GOLD analysis project Ga0326726, IMG submission 207603) | Lab enriched peat soil microbial communities from Michigan Hollow, Ithaca, NY, United States - MHF15MN | ecosystem: Environmental > Terrestrial > Soil > Wetlands > Peat | place: USA...
CATCCTGCAGGCGTCCCCGCGCGGGCTGATGGACAAGAGCATGACGGTCCTCACCACCGGCGAGACCGCGATGCACAAGCTCGCGGCGCAGATTCCCGACGGCACGGTGCTGGGCGCGCGCGGTCCCTTCGGCCCTTACGCTCCGGACAACGCCTACAACCGCTGGTTCTCCAAGGGCTACGAGGCGCGCTTCCAGGCACCGCCCAATTACGCCTCCTACCAGATGGCGCAGGCGATCCTCGGCGTGAAAGTGGCCTGGGAAAAAGCGATGGCCGCCAATGGCGGCAAGCGCCCGTCCAACGAACAGGTCGGCGCGGCGCTCGAGCATCTCAGCTTCGAAGGTCCCGGCGGCCCCGTGCGCATGGCGATCGGCAAGGGCCACCAGGCGATCATGGAAACCGCGTACGGCATGACCAAGCGCGTCGGCGGCAAGCTCAACATGGTCAACGTCAAGCGCTATCCCGCCGAAGTAGTGAACCCGCCCGAAGGCGTGAAGAGCGCCGACTGGATCAAGGGCGGCTTCAAGAAATAAGCGGAAGCCGGATCGAAAGCGGCTGCGCGGCGCGAGCAGCCGCTTTTTTTCACCCGGATATCCGGCCTTGTCTCAGATCGGCCCTGTCCTAGTCGACGGCGTGATCTACTCCGCGTGGCTGTTCATCGCGGCGGTGGGCCTCACGCTGGTCTACGGCGTCATGAAGATCCTCAACGTGACGCACGGAAGCTTCTACGCGCTGGGTGCCTACGCGGGCGCCTCGCTCACCGGGGCCTGGCTCGCGCGGGGCTATCCGCCGATGCTCTCCTACGCGGTGCTGCTCGGGGGCGCGCTGCTGGTGACGCTCGTGTTCGCGCCGGCGATCGAGCGCGGCCTGCTGCGTTTCATGTACGCAAAAGACGAGGTCGTGATCCTGCTCGTCACCTATGCGCTGTTCCTCATCCTGGAGGACACGATCAAGCTGATCTGGGGCGTGAATCCGTATTTCGTCGCCGAGCCGTATGCGCTGCTCGGCAGCTTCGAGGTCGGCGGCCTGCGCTATCCGACCTACAACCTGATCCTGGTCGGTCTCGCTCTGGCTTTGAGCGCGGGGCTCGCGTGGGTGCTGCACAGCACGCGGGTCGGCAAGCTGCTGCTTGCCGTGATCCACGATCCGGAGATGAGCCGCGCCCTCGGGGTCAACGTGGACCGCTTCTATCTGGTCACGTTCACGCTGGGTTCTCTCCTCGCCGCGCTCGGCGGCAGCTTCACGGCGCCCACGGTGTCGGTCGTGCCGGGCCTGGGCGTCGACGTGATCGTGCTGTCTTTCGCCGTGGTCGTCATCGGCGGACTGGGAAGCCTGCCCGGGGCCGCGCTCGGCGCCGTGATCGTCGGGCTGGTGCGCTCGGTCTCGGTTCACTATCTGCCGCAGGTCGAGCTCTTCGTCATCTACTCGGTGATGGCTTTGGTGCTCGCTTTCAGGCCCAGGGGCCTTTTCGGCCTCGCCGAGCCGCGGAAGATATGAAGCCCGACCGCACTTCGCTGCTCCTCGGCGCGATTCTCGCCGCGGTCGTCCTCGGAGGGCTCGCGCTGCCGCAGTGGACGCTCTTCATCCTCACCGTCGCCTTCGCCCAGGGGCTGGTGGTGCTCGGGTTGATGCTGCTTCAGCGCGCGGGGCTGGTCTCGTTCGGCCAGGCGCTCTTCTACTGCATCGGCGCCTACACCGCGGGCGGCCTGGGACGCGCGTTCGGCACCGGCGACCTCTTCGTGCAGATGGCGGCCGGCGCCGCGGCGGCCGCTCTGGTCGCGCTGATGCTCGGGTTCCTGCTTGCGCGCTACCGCGGCATCTTCTTCGGGCTGCTCAGCCTCGCCCTGTCGATGATCTTCTACGGCCTGATCGTCAAGAGCGAGGCGCTCGGCTCGACCGACGGCATGAACCTGGTGAAATCGACCCTGTTCGGCGTCCGCCCCGACGCGGGCTGGGTGCGCTACGCCATGGCCGTCGCGGCCGCGTGCGTGGCTCTCGGCGCGGCCCTCCTGACCCATCGTTATCTCAGGACGCCGCTCGGCCGGCTCGGCCCCGCGATCAAGGACAACGAGATCCGCGTCGAGTACATGGGCGCATCGGTGCGCTACGCGATCCACGTCAACTACGTGATCGCCGCGACGCTCGCCGGAGCGGGCGGGGCGCTGGCCGCGACCACGGTCGGGCACATCGATCCGGAAATGGCCTACTGGACCACCTCGGGCGAGTTCGTCTTCATCGCGATCCTCTCGGGCGCGGGGAGCGTGGTCGCGCCGTTTTTCGGCGCGCTGGTCTTCGGCGCGATCCACACCATCGCCTACGATCTGTCGCCGAACACCTGGCAGATGAGCATGGGCGCGGCGCTGCTGCTCGCGATCGTGTTCCTGCCGGACGGCCTGTGGTCGCTGTTCCTCCGGCGCAAGGCGGCCTGAATGCCCTCGATCCTCGAAGCGCAGGGCCTGAACAAGAGCTTCGGCGCGGTGATCGCCGCCGAGGGCGTGACGGCCGCCATCGAAAAGGACTCCGTGGTCGGCCTGATCGGCACCAACGGCGCCGGGAAGACCACGTTCATCAACATGATCACCGGCTATCTCAAGCCGGATTCCGGCAGCATCCACTACGAGGGGCGCGACATCACGGCGCTCGCGCCGCGGGACATCGCGCGGCTGGGCATCTGCCGCTCGTTCCAGATCCCGCAGCTCTACAGCTCGCTCAGCGTGCGCGAGAACATGCTGATGGCGATGGGGATCATGCTGCACAACGCGGACCTGGGAGGGTTCTTCTCCGTCGGCCGGCCGAACGTTCCCGGGCACGATGCGCCCGCCGAGGAGGCCGCGGACCGGATTCTCGGGTGCTTCGGCCTCGCCGAGTACGGCGACAGGAACGCGCAGGTGTTGCCCGGCGGGATGCGCAAGCTCCTGGATATCGCGCTCACGATGGCGGCGAAGCCCCGGGTGCTGCTGCTCGACGAGCCCACCAGCGGCGTTTCCGCGCAGGAGAAATTCGGCATCATGGAGGTGATCATGCAGGCGGTGAAGGCCGAGGGCGCCACCGTGATCTTCGTCGAGCACGACATGGAGGTGGTGAGCCGCTTCGCCGGGCGCGTGCTCGCGTTCTACGACGGGCGCATCATCGCGGACGCACCGCCGGAGGCGGCGCTGAACGACGCCGAGGTGCGGCGCTACGTGGTCGGCGGGGTCCATGCTTAGCATCCGCGGACTGAACGTCTCCATCCGGGCCGTGCCCATCCTGCGCGACGTTTCGCTCGAGCTGCCCGACCGGACCATGGCCGGGCTGATCGGACGCAACGGCGCGGGCAAGACCACGCTCATGAAGAGCCTGATGGGTTTGCTGAAAGTCGGAAGCGGAACGGTGCGCTTCGGCGACGCCGATCTGCTCGCCCTGCCCACGCATGAGCGGGCACGGATGGGCATCGGCTATATGCCCGAGGACCGGCGCCTCGTGCCCGAGCTGACCGCCGAGGAAAACGCGCTCGTGCCCGCGTGGGCCGCGCGCGCGCCGGACGCCGCCGCCCGGCTGCAGAGGGCGTATGCGCTCGTGCCCGAGGCGCGCGAGTTCGCCGCGCGCAAAGGGCTCCAGCTCTCCGGAGGCCAGCAGAAGCTGGTCGCGCTCGCCCGAGCGCTCGTCTGCGGGACGAAGCTGCTGCTGCTCGACGAGCCGTTCGAGGGCGTTGCGCCGGCCCTGGCGCAACGCCTTGCCGAGGTCGTCGCGGGCCTGAAGAAGGAGGGCATGTCCGTGATCCTCTCCGAATCCGATCTGCAGCATTCCGAGCGCCTTGTCGATCGCGTTTTCGTGATCGACCGTGGCAGCGTCGCCTTGAAGGAGCAGGTCTCATGATCGTCGAAGAGCGCATCTACACTTTGCATGCCGGCAAGGTCCCCGAGATGGTCAGGCTCTACGGGGAAGAGGGGCTTCCCCTCCAGGAGGCCTACCTCGGGAAGTTCGTCGGCTATTTCACGACCGAGACCGGCAACCTCAACCAGGTGGTTTTCATGTGGGGCTACGAGAGCCTCGACGACCGCACCGCGCGGCGCGAGCGCATGGCCCAGGATCCCAAATGGCAGGCCTACCTGAAGAAAGTGCAGCCGCTCATCCTGACGCAGGAGAACCGCATCCTGAAGCCGGCGTCTTTCTCGCCGATCCGATGAAAGTTGCGGCGAACGCGGAATTCGACCGCGCCGATCCGCGCGCGCTGCGCCTCGCCGCGCGCTACGGCGCCTTCGGGGGCGTCACCGCGGGCCTCGCGCCGGGTTTCGTCCAGGGCAACGTCTGCATTCTGCCGCGCGAGTTCGCGGCGGACTTCCGCCTGTACTGCGAGCGCAATCCCAAGCCCTGCCCGCTGCTCGCCGTCTCCGAGCCGGGAGATCCGCGCCTGCCGTCGCTGGGCGAGGATCTCGACATCCGAACCGACGTGCCGCGCTACCGGGTGTTCCGCGACGGCAAGCTCGCGGACGAGGTCACGGACGTCCGCGACCTGTGGACCGCGGACATGGTCGCGTTCGTGATCGGCTGCTCGTTCTCCTTCGAGGAAGCGCTGGCCGAGGCGGGCGTGCCCTTGCGCTATGTCGCCGAAGGCAGGAATGTCGCGATGTATCTGACCAACATCGAAACCGAGCCGGCGGGGCCGTTCCTGGGCCCCATGGCGGTGTCGATGCGACCGCTCGTGGCCGCCGACGCGATCCGCGCCATCCAGATCACCTCGCGCTTTCCCAAGGCGCACGGCGCGCCCGTGCACATCGGCAAGCCGGAGCTGATCGGCATAGCGGATCTCGACCATCCGTTCGCGGGGGACCGCATCGAGGTCAGGCCGGACGAGTTGCCGGTGTTCTGGGCCTGCGGCATCACGCCGCAGGCGGCGGTGCTGCGGGCGAAGCCTCCCCTGTGCATCACGCATGCGCCGGGGCACATGCTGGTGACTGATCGGAGGAACTCGGAATGGGCGCTGCCCTGAAGCAGTTCAACCGCGGGCCGTTCCAGGATCGAGGTTTCTCGTAGCGCGTCCCCGCCGCTCGCCCGCATCAATCGCGGCCTTCTGTGACATCTGCCCCAGGTCGTGCCCGCTTGCGGGCATTGCGCGCCTGTTTTCCCCTCTGAAAAGGTGACCGCTGCCCCAAGACTCGGGCCGGCAGTGACTGGAAGATGGTGTCCGTGCAATTAACCGCAAGGAGTGTGGCCCATGGACGGATCAGCGATTGTGAATGTGTTGGTTCAGGTGACTGCCGCGGTGTTTCTCGCTGCGCCCACGGCCGCATTAGCGCAGAACGGATATCCCAGTCGCGCGGTCAAGATCGTGATTCCGGTGCCGCCGGGCAACAATACCGAAGCGCTGTTGCGTGTCGTCGCCGAGAAGCTAGCGCTGAGGTGGGGCAAGCCGGTGCTCGTCGAGAACAAGCCCGGTGCCAACCAAACCCTTGGCGCCGAGGCGGTGGCTAAAGCCGAGCCCGACGGTTACACGCTGCTCGCTTCACTGCCGGGGCCCATTGCCACCGCGCGCTCGCTCTACTCGCTGCTTGCCTACGATCCGGCCGAGTTCGTCCCGGTGACGGTGCTCGCCACTCTGGTGCATCTGATCGTCGTCAATCCCCGGGTGCCGGTTACCAGCGTGCAGGAGTTGATCGCCTATGCCAAGGCAAATCCGGACAAGCTTTCCTACGGGTCGTCGGGCAACGGCGGCGTGCCGCATCTTGCCACCGAGATGCTCAAGCTCGATGCGGGGATCCGTATGGTTCACGTCCCATACAAGGGTCTTGCCCCCGCGATGGCCGACCTGCTCGGGGGGAGGATAGACTTGATCTTCGACAACGTCACCAACACGCGGAGCTACATCCGCGACGGGCGCCTGCGCGCGATCGGGGTCGGCAGCCTGAAACGCATTCCTGAATTTCCGGGAGTACCGGCGGTGGCGGAGCTCTTCCCCGGCTTCGAGGCCATCGCCTGGCTGTGCGTAGTCGCGCCGCCCAAGACACCCGCGGAAATCGCCGCCAAGATCTCGATGGCCATGGCCGACACGTTGAAGATGCCCGGGGTCGCCGCGCGATTCGAGGAACTCTCGGCGCAGCCGGTAGGCAGCTCGCCCGCCGACACCGCGGCCTTCTTACGCAAGGAGACCGAGCGCTGGCGCAACGTCATCGTCTCGGCCGGGATCAAACCGGACTGAGCGTATCGGCATGCTCATGAAGGCGGTAGTTCACGCGGATCGCATACGCAATATCCGCTCGCTGTTTGCGATCATCCAGGGCGGCGCGATGACCAAGGTGGCCTGCGTGGCCGCCGAGCTGCGCATCCCCGATCATCTCGCCGCCGGGGCGCGCGACGCGGGAGCGCTGGCGCTGGCGACCGGCGCGCACGCGCCCTCGCTGCATCGATTCATGCGCGCTCTCGTCGGTCTCGGGCTTTGCGTCGAGAGCGACGACGGCTGCTTCGACCTTACGCCAACCGGCGCGCTGTTGCGTAGCGACGCGCCGGAGTCGTTGCACGCCTCTGCGATCTGGTACGGCGGGCGGATGTGGGAAACCTGGGGGAACCTGCTGCACAGCGTCAGGACCGGAGAAAGCGCACGCAAGCTTGCGACCGGTACCGATGGTTTCGATCATCTCGCCGGAGACAGAGAAGCGTCGCAGATATTCAACGGCGCCATGGCCGAAATGACGAATCTGGTCGCGCGGGAGCTAGTGAAATGCTACGACTTTTCCGGATTGCGGCGCATTGCCGACATCGGCGGCGGACACGGCGCCCTGCTCGCAACCGTGCTTGAGGCCTATCCGGGAATGCAGGGTCTGCTCTTCGACATGCCGCACGCCATCGCCGAGGCGAGAGCCCGGTTCGCGGGAGGCGATCCGGCGCAGCGCTGCGAATTCGTCGCCGGAGATTTCTTCGAGTCGGTTCCCGCCGGTGTTGACGCCTACCTGCTCAAGGCCATAGTGCACGACTGGACCGACGCGCAGAGCACCGTCATCCTCTCCAACTGCCGCCGGGTGATGTCCGCGCAGAGCCGGCTGCTGCTGATCGAGCGGGTTCGGGCCGACCGGGCGCGGGCGGACAGCCTCGACCTGGCCATCGCCCGTGCGGACCTCACCATGCTGATCGGCCCTGGCGGCAAAGAGCGCACCCTGCAGGAATTCCGGGATCTGCTCGATGCCTCCGGCTTTAGGCTTGCCCGCGTCGTTTCGACCGAGCTCGAGTACAGCGTCCTGGAGGCCTTTCCCCGCTGAGCGCATTACCGGGGGGCGCGGCCAGCCGCTATGATGACGGCCAGTTCCATCATCGCGCCGTCATGCCATGCCGCGTCTTGCCGAACAGATCCGCTTCTGCATCAGCCGCGACGGAACGTGCATCGCGTTTGGAACGAACGGAGAGGGGCCGCCGCTCTTGTGGGTACAGCACTGGGCGCATCACCTGAATTTCGACCATGACGGTCCCGTGTGGCGCCCGTGGCTGGAGATGCTCGCACGGAACCACACGCTGGTGCGCTATGACTGGCGCGGCTGCGGGCTGTCCGACCGCGAGCGCGTCGAATTCTCCCTGGAGAAATACGTGGAGGACCTCGACGCCGTGGTGGCGGCGGCAGGCCTGGAGCGCTTGGCCCTTTTCGGCATGGCGGGCTCGGGCAGCAGCGTCGCCATCACTTGGGCCGCTCGCCATCCCGGCCGGGTCAGCCATCTTGTGCTCAACGAATGCCAACTTCGCGGGCGATTTGCGCGCGATCCGACCCCCGAGCAGCTGGAAGAGGGCAACACCCGCCTCAAGGTGTACGAGCGCGGCTGGACCGGAAACGCGCCGGCTTACAGCCAGTTCTTCACGGCGCTGCACATGCCGGATGCTCCACCGGGACACACCAGTGACCACCAGCAGCTGCTGCCGCGAACCACGACGCCCGGCAACGCCATCAGCATGCTGCGCAGTTTCTGGGATATGGACGTGCGAGCCGCCGCGGCACAGTTGCGCTGCCCGACGCTGGTGCTGCACGCGCGCGGCGACGCGGTGATTCCCTTCGACGAGGGACGCGCGGCTGCGGCGCTCATTCCTGGCGCGCGATTCGTGGCTCTCGACAGCCGCAACCACATCGTTCTCGACTGCGAGCCCGCGTGGGGGCAACTGGTTCAGGCGCTCGACGACTTCCTGGCGGCGGAGCCCGTCCGGCCCGCCGAAATCGGAACTACGCCGCTCGATGAGCTCACTTCGCGCGAGCACGAAGTCCTGGAGCTCGTCGCCCAGGGACTCGACAACGATGCCATCGGAAGGCAGCTCCACATCAGCAAGCGCACCGCGCGCAATCACGTGTCGGCGATACTCGCCAAGCTGGGCATAACCAATCGCGCGCAGGCGATCGTACGCGCGCGCGACGCGGGATTCGGGCGCAAGGCTTCGAAAGTGATTAGGGAGTCGGGCATCAAGCCGGATTAGGCCTTTCTTGGGCGCTCGGCGCGGCCAAGAAGCCTGGAACGGGTTGCAGGCGGCTGGCTCGAAGGGCAGAATGAGCTGGCCCCTGAATCCTCGCAGACTGATGCCGACGCCGTTCCGTTCTTCCCGCCGCGATTTCCTGAAAGTGTCCACCGCGCTCGGCGGAGGCCTCGCGCTCGAGCTGACGCTGCCGGCGCTTGCCGCAGGGACGAAGGATCCCGAGCTCACCGCGTGGATCGTGATCCGTCCGAACGACGAGGTCCTCATCCGCGTCGCGCGCTCGGAGATGGGCCAGGGCAGCTCGACCGGCCTGCCGATGCTGGTCGCCGAGGAGCTCGAGTGCGACTGGCGCAAGGTGCGCACCGAGTTCGTGTCGAGCGCCGAGAACCTGCGCCGCAACCGCGCCTGGGGCTCGATGGCCACCGGCGGCAGCCAGTCGATCCGCGCTTCGCAGGAATATCTCCGAAAAGCAGGCGCGACGGCGCGCGAGATGCTCCTCGCGGCGGCGGCGCAGCGCTGGAAGGTGAGTGCGTCCGAGTGCGACGCCGAGAATAGCGTGATCGTGCACAGGCCCTCGGGTAAAAAGATCCGCTTCGGACAGGTCGCGCAGGCCGCTTCCAAGCTCGAGCCGCCGGCGGAGGTGAAGCTGAAGGACCCGAAGGACTGGAATCTCCTCGGCCGGTCGGCGCACCGCCTCGACATCCACGACAAGGTCGTGGGCAAGCCCCTCTTCGGCATCGACGTGCAGCTCCCCGGCATGCTGTACGCCGCGATCGCGCAGTGCCCGGTGTTCCGCGGAAAGCTCCGTTCGGTCCCCGACGAGCGGATCCTCGGCCTTCGCGGCCTCGTCAAGGTGGTGAAGCTCGACGACGCGGTCGCCGTGGTGGCCGACAACTGGTGGCGCGCGGACAAGATGCTGAAGCTCCTGCCGATCGAATGGGACACCGGTGCGAACGGCGCCGCCACCACCGAAAGCATCCGCGAGTTCGTGCGCTTCGGCCTGGAGGACTCCGCGATTCCGGTGGCGCGCAACGACGGCGACGTCGAGGGCGCGTTCTCCTCAGCCGCGAAGGTGGTCGAGGCGGAGTACTTCGCGCCCTTCCTCAATCACGCGCCGCTCGAGCCGATGAACTGCACCGCGCTCGTGAGGGGCGACCGCGTCGAAGTCTGGGCGCCGACGCAGAACGCGGAAGCCACGCACGCCGCGGCGGCCGAGGCGGCCGGCGTGCCGATCGAGAACGTCGAAGTTCACCTCACCTACCTGGGCGGCGGCTTCGGCAGGCGCGGCTTCCAGGACTACACGCGGCAGGCGGTGGCGATCGCGAAAGCGGTGGAAGGCAGGCCAGTGAAGCTGCTGTGGTCGCGTGAAGAGGACATGCAGCACGACTACTACCGTCCCATGACCCTGATGCGCTTCAAGGCGGCGCTCGGCGCCGGGGGCAGGCTCACGGCGCTGCGCGTGCGCGACGCGAGCCACTCGATCATGGCCGGCGTGCGGCCCCAGGAGATCAAAGACGGCATCGACCGGCACGCCTTAGGCGGGATCATCGACTCGCCCTACGCCGTGCCGAATTTCAGGATCGAGTTCGCGATGAGGAACAGCCACGTGCCGGTCGGCTTCATGCGCACGGTGTTCCACTCGCAGAATCCCTTCATGCGGGAGTGCTTCATCGACGAAGTGGCGAGCGCGGCGGGCAAGGACCCCTACGAGTTCCGCCGCCCGCTGCTCTCGGGGCGTCCCAAGGACCTGGGCGTGCTCGACGCGGCGGCGCGGGCCTCGGGCTGGGGCTCGCCCTTGCCCCCGGGCGTTCATCGTGGCATCGCGGTGCAGGATTCGCACGGCAGCTACGCGGCAGCGGTGTTCGAGGTCTCGGTGAGCGCCGCGGGCGAGATCGATATCCGGCGCGTCGTCGTCGCGGTCGATCCGGGCTACGTCGTGAACCCGGACTCGGCCGAAGCGCAGGTGCAAAGCTGTGTCGCCTACGGCCTCACCTCGGTCCTGTGGGGCGAGATCACGCTGAAGGACGGCCGAGTCGAGCAGTCCAATTTCGACAACTACCGCATCATGCGCATCGCCGAGATGCCGCGCACGATCGAGGCCGTCCTCGTCCCGAGCGGCGGTTTCTGGGGCGGATTGGGCGAGACCCCGCTCGCGCCCCTCGCCCCCGCGCTTTGCAACGCGATCTTCGCGTCGACGGGCAAGCGCATCCGCTCGCTGCCGCTCGCGAACCAGGGCCTGCGCCTCGCGTGACGGACTGAGAGTAGACTACGCGCCAAGGAAAAAACAAGGAGGCTTCCAGATGATCGAACTCACCGTTAACGGAAAGAAACATACCGTCGACGTCGAGCCCGAAATGCCCCTGCTGTGGGTGTTGCGCGACGTGCTCGACGTGAAGGGCCCCAAATTCGGCTGCGGCATCGCCCAGTGCGGCGCCTGCACCGTTCACCTGAACGGCGAGCCGGTGCGCTCGTGCTCGGTGCCGGTATCCGCCGCCGCCGGCCAGA
>Ga0326726_10006038_pt1 | contig 10920 bp, 7 predicted proteins | sample MHFenrmetagenome_2_FD_207603 | JGI IMG/M metagenome (GOLD analysis project Ga0326726, IMG submission 207603) | Lab enriched peat soil microbial communities from Michigan Hollow, Ithaca, NY, United States - MHF15MN | ecosystem: Environmental > Terrestrial > Soil > Wetlands > Peat | place: USA...
CGATGCGATTGTCGCCCAGTACGGCGGCAGCGTGGACAAGCACATCGGCGATGCGGTCATGGCTCTCTTCGGCGCGCCCATCGCCCATGGCGACGATGCACTGCGGGCGCTACGCGCGGCACTGGACATCCAGGCGAGCGTCGCCGAGCTCAGCGATCCCTCGGGCAATCCCCTGGCGAGCCATGTCGGCATCGCCGCTGGCGAGGTCGTCGCTGGAGGAATCGGGCGCGGTTATTCGGTGCTGGGCGACGCAGTCAATCTGGCGGCGCGGCTGGTGGAGCTGGCGCTGCCCGGGGAGACGGTGATCTCCGAACCGCTAGCGCGCCTGCTGGAAGGCAAGATCCGCGCGACGGCACTTCCGCCAGCAGTGCTCAAAGGGATCGCCTCGCCCGTGTCAGCGTGGCGAGTGGCAGGCTTGACCTCGGGGTCGACACCAACGACGCCTTTCGTGGGCCGCCAGAGCGACCTGTTGATGCTGAGGGGACTGCTGCAGGCCTGTGGCGAAGGCAGTCGTGGGCGCGTCGTCGTGCTACGGGGCGAAGCTGGGATCGGCAAGAGTCGTCTGCTCGAGGAGACTCTACGCGAGGCCCAGGGGCGCGGCTTCGCGGCGCACAAGACCCTGGTTCTCGACTTCGGCACCGGCAAGGGCCAAGACGCCATGCGGCTGCTGACGCGGAGCCTTCTGGGAATCATACCCGGGAGCGACAAGCGGCAACGCAATGAGGCGGCAAATCGTGCCGTGGACGAGGGATGGGTATCTGCCGCGGACCGGCCGTCCCTCGATGATCTACTCGACCTGCCAACCAAGGGCGAAGGACGGGCCCTCTACCAGGCGATGGACGAGGCCACCCGGCAGGCACGGCGGCGGGCCCTGCTCGTCGGTTTGGCCAAGCGGCTGACCCGCGACCGGCCACTCTTCATCGCAGTCGAGGATGTGCATTGGGCCGATGCGACGCTCTTGGATGATTTGGCGGCTTTGGCCAGCGTGACCGCCGAAGCACCCGTCGTGCTGGCCCTCACCACGCGTCCCGAAGGCGACCCGATCGATCGCCGCTGGCGGGCAAAATCGGGCTCCGCGGCAATTGGGACCATCGACCTCTCGCCGCTCACGACGGCGGAGGCCTCGCAACTCGCGGCCGACCTTCTCGGCGCCGGCGATGAACGAATTGCAGCCTGCGTTGAGCGGGCCGAGGGCAACCCGTTCTTTCTCGAACAGTTGCTCCGCCATACCGGCGAGATCGCTGCCGCTGCCGTGCCAGCGTCGGTGCAAAGCCTGGTGCTCGGACGTGCCGACCGCCTGCCCCCGGCGCATAAGCGCGCACTGCAGGCGGCTTCGGTTCTGGGCCAGCGGGTGCCTCTGCCCGTGTTGCGCCATCTTCTGGGCGATCAGAGCTACGAAGCCACGTATCTTATCGATGAGCAGTTCCTGACGCAGGATGACGGCGGTCTCGCTTTCGTTCATGCCCTGATGCGTGACGGCGTCTATGGCTCGCTGTTGAAAGCGCGCCGGCGCGAGCTGCATCGGGCGGCAGCCGGCTGGTATGGCGAGCGAGATCTACAGCTGCACGCACAGCATTTGGACATGGCTGAAGACCCCGGGGCTGCAACGGCCTATCTCGCGGCTGCCGAATCCGCTGCGGCTGCCTATCGTACCGAGCAAGCTTTGTCCCTAGCCCAGCGCGGCCTTGCGTTGGTAGGCGCGGATCCTACTCGCGCATCGCTCGCTAGCCTGTCTGGCGAACTGCAGCAGGGCCTCGGCCGAACCGAAGAGGCCATTTCCGCCTTTCGCATGGCGGCAGATGCAGCGGCGGCCGGGCGGCCGCGACTGCGTGCACAACTGGGGCTGGCCCACGGACTTTCGGTGCTGGACCGGCTCGACGAGGCGATGGCGCTGCTCGATCAAGCACAACGCGAAGCCGAAGAACAGGATTTGCTCGTTGAGCAATCGCGCATTCATACGCTGCGCGGCAATGCCCATTTTCCACGCGGCGAGATTGCGCGCTGCCTGGCCGAACATAGCGAGGCCCTGCGCCTCGCCGAGGCGTCGGGCGCGATGGAGGAGCAGGCCCGCGCGCTCGGCGGGCTCGCCGATGCCAACTATATGCGCGGCCTGTTCCGCACTTCGAAGAAGATGTTCGAACGCTGCCTGGAGATCTGTGCGGCTCGAGGCTTTCGCCGCATCGAAGCAGCGAACCTGCCCATGTTGGGCATGATGCTGATGATGGACCTGCAATTCCCTGAGGCGATGCAGCAAGCAATTCGCGCTGCGAACTTAGCGGAGCAGATCGGTCATCGTCGCGCGGCCATGATCAGCTATCACGGGCTTAGCTTCATCTATCACGAAATAGGGCAGCCGGGGTCAGGCCTCCAGGCCGGTTCGGCCGGTCTCGCCATTGCACGGTCGCTGGGGGCGCGGCGGTTCATCGCCGAGGGCCTGATGCTTCAGGCCCAGAGCGAATTTCAAGTCGGCGACCCTCAGGCCAGCAAGACAATTCGAGAAGCCAACGAAATCGCGCGGGAGACGCCAAGCTTCATGCTGCCGTTCGGGCTGGCGCTGGCAGCGATGATTACCTGCAATGCCGAAGAACGCGCTGCTGCCCTTGCCGAGGGTGAACGGGTGCTCGGCGAGGGCGCAGTCAGCCACAACTTGATCTTCTTCAATCGTTATGCGATCGAGGCTTGTCTCGCGGCAAATGACTGGACAGGTGTCGATCGTTACGCTGCAGCGCTCGAACGCAGTATGGCGGAGGAGCCCTTTCCCATGACGGATTTCCTCGTGGCGCGCGGCCGCGCAATTGCCGCGGCCGGCCGCGGGCAGAAGGACGCTACAGAGCTGAGGCGTTTGTTGGCGGAGGCCAATCGCATCGGCTGGCTCACGGTAGTGCCGGCGCTGGAGACCGCGCTGGCCGGAGACTGATCTGCCCTGCTCGTGCGCACCACGAACCACCGGTCTGGGAATTTCCGTTCCTGGCACATTTCCGTCCAAACGACGCCGAAAGGATAAGGTCTGCTTTCGGAAGGATTGTGTTGCAAAAGTATTATGCAGGCTCTATCGCGCAACATTGATTCGTCGCACAGCGCCGCAACGCAACTTCGATTCGCTGCATCCGCGCTTCTGATTCTATTGTTGCGCCGAATATGTCCTCCCACGAGTTTTGCAACACAATCGGAAGTGAAGCGGACAAGAAGCGCAAACACTTCCGCTGACTGTGGATAAGCTGACCTACGACGGGCTTAGACCACTCACTGAAAACTATCCCATCCACGCCCGCTTGAACGTCTGCGCGATCGGGGCATCGGCGAAGTAGAAGCGCGCGAAGCGCTGCAGCGTGTCGTCCGCCGCCCTCACCCGGTGGCCATGGCAATCCCAGAGACCACGAGCCGCATGCTCGCCGCACCAGGCGAGCATGGCGTCGAGGCGCTTTCCCATCCCGCCCGGCAGTACGGGGACTTCGACCTCGAGCGCAAATCGCTTCTCGGCTTGCTGCTTGAGGCGCGCGTTCATGCGGGCCATTTCCGCATAACACCCTGAATCCGCGGGGATATGAAACACCCCTGCAGCAGCGGGCATCCGCGGCATGGATTTCTCCCGGGCCGTTGCTCCTTGCAAATCGCCGGCCGCGGGCGCATATCAAGGGCGTCAAACTCCTACGGGCCAGCTCGCTCTGCCGCCTTTTTCAAGCCGGACCAAGTGATCTTCCCCTGAAAAGTTCGATCCGGGGCGCGATCGTCGCGCCGCGGCACACCTTGGTTTGGAGACCAATCTATGCAAACCGGAACCGTCAAATGGTTCAATCCGACGAAAGGCTTCGGCTTCATCACGCCGGTCGATGGCTCGAAGGACGTTTTCGTCCACATCTCCGCCGTCGAGCGCTCGGACCTCGGCACTCTCAGCGAGGGCCAGAAGGTCAGCTTTGATCTCGAGCGCGGACAGCAGGGCAAGACCTCTGCGGTCAATCTGAAGGCCGCCTGAGGCAGCGAGGGCGGGGTGCCGACGGGTGCCCCGCCTTCTTTGCTCAGGGACGGCCTGAAGGCATCCTAACGAAAAATTAGCTATAACCGGGTAGAAGCTTCACGTCCGCCGGGTTCGCCCGGCTCCAATTCAGAGACGCACCCCATCGCAACGAACTCCTTCCCCGCCGACCAGCGGGGCGCCGCTCCCGGCGATCAAGCTCCATCCGACAATGACGCGCGCCGGCTGGCCAAACGCCTGCAGGCCTACGGCCAACCCAGCGCCCGCCGCAGCATCGTGCAACTGGCGGTGACCGCGGCGGCCCTCGCCCTGCTGTGGCTGGGCATGTGGGTGTCACTCGGGCACGGCTATTGGATCACCTTGCTGCTGGCGGTGCCGGCGGCGGGATTCATGGTCCGGCTGTTCGTGATTCAGCATGACTGCGGGCACGGCTCGCTGTTCCGCGCGCGCTGGGCGAACGACCTGACCGGACGCCTCATCGGCGTGATCACGCTGACGCCTTATGACTATTGGCGGCGCACGCACGCCGCCCATCACGCCGGCTCCGGCAATCTCGACCGCCGCGGCATCGGCGACATCACCACGCTGACCGTGCGCGAGTATCTCGGGCTGTCGCGCTGGCGGCGCTTCGCCTACCGGCTCTATCGCCATCCCGTGGTGCTGTTCGGCATTGGGCCGATCTACCTCTTCATCCTCAAGCATCGCCTGCCGCTGGACATGCCGCTGGTGCGCAGCGGGGTGTGGCGCAACCTGATGGCGACCAACCTCGGGATCGTCGGGCTGATCGTCGGGCTGGCGCTGCTGGTCGGCCCGGTCGACCTGTTGAAGCTGCATCTCCCGATAGTCTTGCTGGCGTCCTCGGCCGGGATCTGGCTGTTCTATGTGCAGCACCAGTTCCCGAATTCGTACTGGCGGCGGACAGGGACGTGGAACTTCCACCAGGCCGCGCTGCAGGGCAGCTCCTACTACATCCTGCCGCGCCTGCTGCAGTGGTTCACCGCCAACATCGGCCTGCACCACATCCATCACCTCTGCAGCCGCATCCCCAACTATCGCCTGCAGCAGTGCCTGGACGAGAACCCGGAGCTGCGACAGGCGCCGCGGCTGACGTTGCTCGAAAGCCTGGGCTGCGCGCGGCTGTCGCTCTGGAACGAGGAGACGGGACGAATGATCGGGTTCCGCGACCTCGCGACGAAGCCGGCGCGGCGCGGGCAACCCTCGATGCGGCCCGACGCTTAACTCATCGGTTTCGCCGCCCGTCCCGCTGCCGCCCCCTGGTCAACACCCCTACGGTGCTTCGCTCAGCAACTGCTGGAGCTTCTGCGCCAGGTCCCGCTTGCGGTAGGGCTTGGGCAGGAAGTGGCGGCTGGCGGCGTGCGCGCGGTCGTCCTGCACCGATGACTCGGAGAAACCCGACGTATAGAGGATGGGAAGATCCGGCCGCGCGGCCTTCACCGCCGTCCCCAGCTCCCAGCCGGTCATGCCGCCGGGCATCACGATGTCGGTGAAGATCAGTGCGATGTCCTGCGTGCCGTTCAGCTGCGCCAGCGCCTCCTTGCCGCTGGCGGCTTCGAGCGTGCGATAGCCGAGATCGCGCAGCTGCGATACCGCCGTGCGCCGCACATCGGCGTTGTCTTCGACCACCAGGATGAGTTCGCCGTGGGCGGCGGTCTCCGGCGCGGCGGGCGCTTCGGCGGCGGCGCTCGCGGTCGCCGCGACGCCCGTGCGCGGGAAGTAGAGTCGCACGACCGTGCCGTGGCCGACCTCGCTGTAGATCTTCATGTGGCCGCCGGATTGCTTCATGAAGCCGTAGACCATGCTGAGGCCGAGGCCGCTGCCCTTGCCCGGCCCCTTGGTGGTGAAGAACGGCTCGAACACGCGGCCGAGGTCTTCGGGCGCGATGCCGGTCCCGTTGTCCGTCACCGCCAGCATGACGTAGTCGCCGGGGGCGGCGTCCGGGTTCTCGGCGGCATAGGCGGCATCGAGCGTCGTGTTCGCGGTCTCGATCGTCAGCTTGCCGCCGCCGGGCATGGCGTCGCGGGCGTTGATGGCGAGGTTGGCGAGCGCCGATTCGACCTGGGCGGGATCGGTCTCGATCGGCCACAGCTCCCTGCCTATCCTCACCTCCACCTGGATCTTCTCGCCGAGCGTGCGGTCGAGCAGCGAGGTCATGCCGGCGACGAGATCGTTCAGGTCGACGACCGTCGATTGCAGCGACTGCTTGCGCGCGAAAGCCAGCAGCTTGCGCGTCAGCTCCGAGCCACGCAGCGCGGCGGAGAGCGCCGAATGCGCCATCTCGCGCGCGGACTGGTTGCCGGCAAGCGCGTTGTCGAGGCGGTCGAGGTTGCCGATCACGACCATCATCAGGTTGTTGAAGTCATGGGCGAGGCCGCCGGTGAGCTGGCCGATGGCCTCCATCTTCTGGGACTGGCGCAGCTGCTCCTCGATGTCCTTGCGCATGGTGATGTCGCGGGCGACGGCGAGCACGGCCGGCCGCCCCTCGTGGTCGAAGGGCACGGCCTGGATCTCCGTCACCAGCGGGCGGCCGTCGATGCGCTGCAGCCGCATCTCCGTCAGCGGCACCTGGCGGCGGGCATCGACCAGGATCTTCGTGCGCTCGTTCGCGCGGTCGCGGTCGCGCGGGTCGATGATGTCCATGACCGGGCGGCCGACCAGCTGCTCCGGACTGCTGGCGCCGAACATCTGCGCGGCCGCGCTGTTGGCGAACACGAGGCGGCCGTCGCAGTGGATCCACAACGCCTCGCGGATCAGCTCGATGACCTGACGGTAGCGCTGCTCGCTGGCGCCGAGCCGCTCCTCGGCGTGGCGGCGCTCCTCGACCTCCTCGCGCAGGCGCTCGTTGGCCGCCTCGAACTCGGCGGTCCGGGCCTGCACGCGCCGCTCCAGCTCGTCGTTGAGCTGACGCACGGCCGCTTCGGCCTGGCGCCGCTCGCCGATCTCCCGGTTCAGCTCGCGGTTGGCCTGCGCCAGCTGGCCCGGGCTCGGCAGGGCCAGCGCCTGCGGTATCAGCGGCCACAGCATGATGGCGGTGGCGATCGAGACCAGGGCGGTCAGCGCCTTCACCAGGCCGTCGACGGCGTAGTCGGGATTCCACAGGGTCCAGATTCCCATCACATGGGTGGTGCCGCAGCCCAGGATGAAGATGCCGAACATGACGAACATCCAGCGGAACACGAGGTCGCGCCGGCGCATCACGAAGTAGAGCAGGATGAACGGGATCGAGTAGTAGGAGGTCGCGATCACCGCGTCGGAGACCAGATTGAGCCAGAAGATGGATGGTCGCCACATCAGGCAGTAGCCGTGCGGCATGAACCCTTCGGTATCGAAGAAGCCGGCGAGCAGGCTGCTCATGTGCAACTCCGTGGGATGACCGGGAGGAGCGGGCGGGCGCGGAAATGAGAGTGCGAGGGTGCAGCCCGCCCGACGAATGAGAACGGGAGCACGGTGGCCTGCGAAAGAGAGACAATACACCCAGCGCTAGGCACGGCCGGCAGTCTACCGCGGACGATCGCGGCTGGCTATATCCGAGAGGAAGGAAGGTTTGGCCGCAGGTGAACGCAGTGAAGCAAAGATGAACGCAGATGAAGATGCGGAGCGCCTGCGGCGCGCAAGGAACCTATCCGCGGTCAAGTTCCTTCGAGGCGACGATCAGCTCGCCGTTGCGGGTGCACCCGGGGTCGGCGAGCGCGACGAAGGCCTCTGTGACGGACTCGGGGTGCGGCAGGCTCTCCGGATTCTCGCCGGGATAGGCGCGGGCGCGCAGGGCCGTGCGCAGGCGGCCGGGATCGATGAGGTTGGCGCGGATCTTCGTGTTGGCGATCTCGTCGGCGTAGACCCGCACCAGCGTCTCGAGCGCCGCCTTGGTCGCCGCATAGGCGCCCCAGTAGGCCCTCGGCGCGCGCGCCAGGGCGTCGGTGACGAAGATGGCGCGGCCGGCGTCGCTCGCCCGCAGCAGCGGATCGAGGCTGCGCAGCAGCCGCCAGTTGGCGGTGAGATTGAGGTTGACCACGGCGGCCCAGTCGCGCGTCGTGATGTGGCCGACCGGCGAAAGCGTGCCGAGCGCGCCGGCGTTGCCGACGAGAGCGTCGAGATGTCCGAAGCGCTCGTGCAGCGATTGCCCGAGGCGGTCGATGGCGTCGAAATCCGTGAGGTCGAGCGGCACCAGGGTGGCGGAGCCGCCGGCCGCGCGCACGGCGTCATCGGTCTCCTCGAGGCCGCCGATGGTGCGCGCCACGAGGACCAGCTGCGCGCCCTCGGCGGCGAAGCGCCGGGCCACGGCAGCGCCGAGGCCGCGGGACGCGCCGGTGACGAGGGCGAGGCGGCCGGCGAGCCGGTTCAAGGAAGCAGTCAGCAATCAGCAGCCAGCAATCAGGAGGCGCACTCGGTTGAGCGCCGACTGCTGACTGCTGATTGCTGACTGCTCCCTCACGCCGTCTCGGCGAGCAGCGAGAGCTGGGCCGGGACGACGCCGCCGCTCTGGTCGGTGAGCGCGGTCGGATAGTCGCCGGTGAAGCAGGCGTCGCAATACTGCGGCCGCGCCGCATTGCGGCCGGGCTCGCCCATGGCGCGGTAGAGGCCGTCGATGGAGATGAAGGCGAGGCTGTCGACGTCGATGAAGCGCGCCATCTCCGCGACATCGAGCTTGGCGGCCAGCAGCTCCTGGCGCGCCGGCGTGTCGATGCCGTAGAAGCAGGAATGAGCGGTCGGCGGGCTGGAGATGCGCATATGCACCTCGGTGGCGCCGGCGCTGCGCATCATCTCGACGATCTTCTTGGACGTGGTGCCGCGCACGATCGAATCGTCCACCAGCACCACGCGCTTGCCGCTGATGTGGGCGCGGTTGGCGTTGTGCTTGAGGCGCACGCCGAGATGGCGGATGTGGTCGGTCGGCTCGATGAAGGTGCGGCCGACATAGTGGTTCCGGATGATGCCGAGCTCGAAGGGGATGCCGGCGGCACGGGCGTAGCCGATCGCCGCAGGCACGCCGGAATCGGGCACGGGGATAACGACGTCTGCCGCGACCGGCGCCTCGCGCGCGAGCTCGGCGCCGATGCGCTTGCGCGCGTCATAGACGGAGGTACCTTCGACGATGCTGTCGGGGCGCGCGAAATAGATGTGCTCGAAGATGCAGAAGCGGTGCCGGGCGGGCGGGAACGGCCGCAGCGAATGGACGCCGGCGCTGTCGAGCACGACCAGCTCGCCGGCCTCGATGTCGCGCACGAAGTCGGCGCCGATGATATCGAACGCGCAGCTCTCGGAGGCCAGGATATAGGTAGTGCCGAGCCGCCCCAGCGACAGCGGCCGCACGCCCAGGGGGTCGCGCACGCCGATCACCATGTCGTCGGCCAGCGCCACCAGCGAATAGGCGCCCTCCACCTGCCGCAGCGCGTCGATCAGGCGGTCGACGGCGTTGCCGCGCGGGCAGGTCGCCATCAGGTGGGTGATGACCTCGGTGTCAGTGGTCGACTGGAAGAGCGAGCCGCGCCGCACCAGCTCCCGGCGGAGCGCGTAGGCATTGGTGAGGTTGCCGTTGTGGCCGATGGCGAAGCCGCCGAACTCGAGGTCGGCAAAGAGCGGTTGCACGTTGCGAAGGATGGTCTCGCCGGTGGTGGCGTAGCGGGTATGGCCGATGGCGGCGTGGCCGCGCAGGCGGCCGACCACCGATTCGGCGGAGAAGTGATCGGCGACCAGGCCAAGCTCGCGATGGGCGTTGAAGTGGCGGCCGTCGAAGGAAACGATGCCCGCTGCCTCCTGGCCGCGATGCTGGAGCGCATGCAGGCCGAGGACGGTATGGGCGGTCGCTTCGGCGTGGCCGAAGATGCCGAAGACGCCGCACTCCTCGCGCAGGTGGTCATCGTCGAAGGGGTCGGTCGTGAACTGCTGGCTCATTGCACGCTCTGCAGGGCCCTGTCCATTGCTTTGCGGTCGGCATCGTTATAGCCGGAGTCGTCCTTGGACGCTGTGGAATCTGCGGCGGCCGGACGATTGTGGCTGGCGTCGGTGATGATCTGGATGGCCTGGCCGACCTCCATCGCCTGCTGGGCCTGCTGCTTGGCCGAATCGGCCGTGCTCTGCGCCTGCGCCGCGACCGTGGCCGGCACGAACTGGCGCACGAAGTCGGCACCGATCTGCACCGCCGGCAGGGTGCGCGCGTCCTTCAGCCATTGCGGCCGGTTGTCGGGGGCGTAGAAATTGTCGCAGATCAGGAGGGCCACGGACACGATCGCGGCGCCGCGGACGAGGCCGAAGAGAATGCCGAGCGAGCGGTCGAGCGGGCCGAGCGAGCTCTCGCGCACGCTGCGCGTGATGACATGGCTGATGACGGAGGCGACGACGAGCACGACCAGGAAGATGGCCACGCCGGTGGCGACGTCGGCGATCAGCTCGTGGCTGATATACTGGAGGGCGAAGGGCCGCAGGATCGGCAGGCCGAAATAGGTGGCGAGACCGGCCAGGATCCAGGCCCCGATCGACAGCACCTCGCGCAGGAAGCCGCGCACGAAGCCGAAAAGCGCGGACAGGCCGATGATCGTGACGACGATGATATCGGCGATATAGGGATAGTCGCTCAAATACCAGGCATCCTCAGGGGTTGACGAATCATCCTATCACGATCGCCCGCGGCGCGGGGCCTCATCCGCCCCGAGAAAGGCGACGAGATCGTGCAGATGGCCGATCTCGTGCAACTGCGGCGCCTCGCCGCCGCCATCGCGCCGGCCCCGTCGCGGCGGCACCAGGGCGGTCGTGAAGCCCAGCTTGGCCGCCTCCTTCAGGCGTTGTTCGCGCTGGCTCACCGCCCGCACCTCACCGCTCAAGCCCACCTCGCCGAAACTTACCAGATTCTCGGGCATGGGCAGGCCCGAGAGTGCGGAGATGAGCGCGCCCGCCACGGCCAAATCGGCGGCCGGCTCCGTGATTCGCAGGCC
>Ga0326726_10006039_pt1 | contig 10920 bp, 14 predicted proteins | sample MHFenrmetagenome_2_FD_207603 | JGI IMG/M metagenome (GOLD analysis project Ga0326726, IMG submission 207603) | Lab enriched peat soil microbial communities from Michigan Hollow, Ithaca, NY, United States - MHF15MN | ecosystem: Environmental > Terrestrial > Soil > Wetlands > Peat | place: USA...
GGCTGGCTTGCCGGCTGTAAGGATACGGTCGTATCGACGAAACCCGACAACGCGTTTTTGTGAAAATAAATGCTTGATCAGGCAGGATCTTTTCGATGACTCATGCAACGCCCTGATAGTCGTTGGATGAAATTACCCGGCACTTCCACGGGTATCTGGAAACTTGATGATCTTTCCTTCTTTTCTTTTCCTTTAGTGTAATGCTTAAATAGAAACTGCGACGAGTATGCATGGTGAAAACCATGAAGATAAGTGCGCGAAACCAGATCCCGGGAACCCTGAAGATGATCAAGAAAGGCCCGGTGAGCACGGAAGTTGTTATCTCCATTGCCGGCGGCAATGAGATTGTCTCATCCATTACCACCCATTCTGCAGAAAAAATGAATCTGCGAGAAGGATCGAAGGTCTACGCGATTGTGAAGGCGTCTGAAGTGATGGTAGGGATCGATTAAATTTCCTCTTTCTTTAAAATTTTCCATGACTCCCGGTTCTAATTAAACCGGGTTGAGAGCAGGGCGTCCAAATATTCAGATGAATATGACTTCTTTTCAGGATCATACCATACTTCGATCTCAGATTCCCCGGATATGCAGTTGATCTCAAGAAGACCGAATTTGTGAATCATATTTACTTGGCCAGAAGGTGTATCCCGCGTATATAATTCTTCGTTTCCTAAAAATGCCAGGATATCATCGCTTGTAACGGGGCGGAAAAGCCGGTATACGCGACGCACCCATCCGGGATAAGGCGGGATCGGATTTTGGAAGATGGTTGCCATGGTTTCATCAAGTGCAGGGAAATGTCTGAACTATACTGTTTAGGATTCCGATTCATGATCTTCATCATCCTTGAAAATGAATTCGGGAAATCTACCTATATTCACAATAATATAGCCAATACTAGAGTATTTGTTCTTAACCTTACCGTCAATAATAATATACCAGTCATCTATAATCTGATTCCCACAGATGCTGCGTTCTTCTCAAGGGACGATCATGAACTCTTGGTCCGCATGGGATCCTTGTAATATTTCCCGGCCACAACGCGGCGGACTCCTCCTCTGGGGCTGTCAGTATCCCCATTATATCGTGGGATGAAATGGCAGTGGCAGTGCATGACAGTCTGGCCGGCTGCATTGCCGATATTATACCCAATATTATAACCATCCGGCGTGAAATTATCCTCAATGATGGCCTTGCACTCTTCAATGAGCTCCGCTATTGCCAGCTTCTCTTCGGGCATCAAGGTAAAGTAATCCGGAGTATGCCGGAATGGCATTATCAGCAGGTGTCCCTTGGAAACCGGGAAACGGTCCCAGCGGGCATAACATAACCTGTTCCTTGTTATGATATCGTCGCTAAAAGGTGAGCAGAACGGGCACGTGGAGTGATTTTGCATCACGGTTTTTTTGTTGTTCAAGGAAATAAATGCCGTGATTTAAGGATTTTTTTCCACGGCCAGAATATTTTATTTAATAAAACCGTATTGTTTCTCAATAATAGTTTACATTTTAAAAATCGATGTTTTCGCCGATGGAACCATAGTTTTTTATTGATTATGGAGTAACTATCACTGATGGAATATGGGAAGCAGCCAGGATATTATGCACAACTTTGCCAGGCAGGAGATCAACCGGTTTTTTTCCACGTACGACAGCTGGACAATTACCCCTGTGCCTGATGCAGGGGGATATGACCGGGAATTTATCGCCGAACGAACAATTTCCGGAAATAAAGAATCCAAAAAAGTCCTTGTCTCGTTTGAAAAATGCGTGCCAAAAGAAAGAATAGATGGTATGCGTTCCAGTGTAACCGGACCCTACGGGCTGATCCAGAAGAGCGACATTCTCATTCTCGTTCCGCAGAATTCAGACACGTCATGTGCACCTCCTGATGTCAGGATATCATTCATGAACTCATTTTCCTTTGATGGCGATGTCCTGTTGTGGACCAAAAAACCTGTACAAAAATCCGAAGAAGAAAAAAAGAAACGTAAAGCATCAGCATAATATTACAATTGTCCATGCAGGGATCAGACCCCTGCATTCTCTTTGGTCATCCTGATAATTCTTCATGGCAAAAATCCCGGTCCAGGTGATTATTATTTCAGTTATTGAACGAAGTTGCTTTTTGGATTACTGTGCCACCGATTCAGCGGTCCACACACGTACCAGGTATAGGGTTCCTGCAACCAGTTTATGTTTATTGAACAAAATCGTTTCAGCGGTTAAGAACATTTTTTACTATCTATGATAATCCCGGTATATGCAGGATGAAAGGAACCGCCGGGAACCGCTTTCGTTTGTGCCGATCGGTGTTGTTCATTCGCCATTTACTGATGTTACCGGCATGCCCATCCAGCCGAACGGGGCGCGGGGTATCAGGGGCACCGTGGAAATTTTTGAAGAATTTAATGAAGGGCTCAATGATATCGAGGGCTTCTCCCGGATCATCCTGATTTATGCATTTCATCGCTGCCAGTCCTATCAGCTCACTGTCACACCTTTTCTCGATACCACCCCCCGCGGGGTGTTTGCTACCCGTGCACCCCGTCGCCCAAACCCTATAGGATTGTCGATCGTGCGACTTATCGAAGTGAAGGGTGCAACACTGGTCATTGAAGATGTGGATATCCTTGACGGGACACCACTTCTTGACCTGAAACCCTATGTGCCGGCATTCGACTCGTACCCGGATGCCTCTTCAGGGTGGCTGGAGTATGTGGCGAATGGTGCGGAATCGTTCCGGTCGGATAAGCGGTTCCGGTAATGTGAGACCTCGGCTGATCCGTTCCTTTATAAAAACTCATGTGACTCAGATCAAATGCCATCACAATGAGCAATTCTGCTTCGCCCATCCATCCATCCTCCTTGAAAAATTCTTTCCTGAAGAATCAGATATGGGGAAGGATACGATATGCAGTGTGCCGACACGCCTACATTCGTGAATAATTACGGAGACTTGATTTGAAATAATTAAATAATTTTAGCATAAACTGTTATTTAAGCAGAAATTTATGCTTCTTTTTTCAATATAATTATCAGTGATCATGTGACTATTTTCGTCAGCATCGATGATACAGACAATCTGTACTCCCGGGGAACCGGCCGTCTTGCCCGTGCACTTGCTGATACTCTTGCAGCGGATTACCCTATTTACGGAGTCACACGACACCAGCTCTTTGTCCACCCGGCCATTCCGTACACCTCGCACAACAGCTGTGCTGTCATCCATGTCGAGGCTTTCGGGGATACTGCAGCAGCTACAATTTTTGCCACTGCACAAGAGGTTATACTTGCTGATTTTATCGAAGGCAGCGATCCTGGTGTGGCTGTCGCATCGGCAGAACAGATTACGCCCCCGTTGATCGCGTTCGGGAAAGATGCAAAATGTATGATCCTGACACAGGAGAAGGCACGCACACTGGCAAAAAACTTAAACATCCGTCTCAAAGGACTTGGCGGTACCCAAGACGGTGTAATCGGTTCAATGGCCGGTCTTGGTCTTGCAGTCAACCTGAATGACGGGCGGTTCCTGCAGCGTGGGAAGGTACGGGATGTGTTCGGACCATGTAGCGTACAACAACTCATTGCCGCCGGCATCGACGAAGTATGCACGCTTGATGGGCGGACAATTACATCGGGAATGGTGATGAACGAGGAAAAAAAATCCCCCAAGGCATGCCCCGTTAATGGCAGGACGATCCTGTTCGTCGAAGACCATGACGGCATACTGACAGCAGTAAAACGGGATTAAAGGCGTTACGATAAAAAAATTATACCGTCTTCAAATCCACGTGAATATCGATGGTGCCTTTCGGTGCTGTGACCGTGCTGCCTTTGACCAGTTTGCCATTATTATAAATTTCAACTGCGAGCACATTTCCTGATCCATCCTGCTTCTGGATCACTGCCTCTACAATACCGTCAATGGTTGGTATCCGGAAGAACCGCTCTCCGAAGCCGCCGATCTGTCGCATTCCTCCTGAAATACCGACCTGTCCCGTGAAATTTCCTGCATACTGAACCCGCACCCAGACACCGGCATCGGGAATAATAACAGGAGGCTGGGTTGTGGGTAGCGGGGTAACGGGTGGTGTGGGTGTTTGTTCAGGTGCGGTTGTTGTCGGGACTGGAGTCGCAGTCATTGTTGCAGCTACTGTTATTGGCAGCGTGGTAACAGGTGCCGGAGTCACCGGAGGAGTTGCCTGCAGGGTATTTGAATAGATGAACACTCCCCCGGCAACCGCAAGAATAACAATAATAATCGCTGCAATGGTACTGAAATTCGGTTTACCTGATGGAGCACCCGGTGGGTGAAAACGCGAAGATAAAGGGGATTCTGAGACGGGGCCCGTCGCAGGCGCGGCTACCGGTTCTCCAGGAGTGGCGTTGTCCGGAGATGCTTTTCCACCCCCGGTATCTTTTTGCGGGGGGGTCATGACAGGTCCCTGCGATGCGGGACTGGCATGCAGAAGTGTTAACGCATCCGGGGTAAAGTCGGTTTCGCCGGCCACCGTATCATCAAATATGAGATCGTCATCCTTTTCAGAAGGGGTTGGTGAGGATGCTTTCTGGCGAACCGATGTAATCTGTTCTTTGAGTCGTTGTACCCAGTCATTCCGTTCCTGCATCCGTTCGCCGCTGGTCTTCTGGGAAAAGACAAGCTCCTTTGATTGTGTCGCGCCGCCGGGAGTCGTTGCCGCCAGGGAAAGGGTGATAATCGGGTTACCATATGCGTCCTCTGCTGGAATTACCGTCTCAATAGTCGCGAGAGGAATTGTCTGTGGCATAAACTGGGCATAGCCCGCGTCAATGAGGATGATGCGCTGGTTGGTGAGCATGACGTCTGATGCAGCTGACTCGAATTTCACCTTGTGCGCTGTAAGAATGATAGATTCATCACGGTTAAAGTACGGGGTGCTCATAATTCCACATTCTTTTGCATTATTTCTCATTCTCTTATGCAATATTCTTTCGTTGTGCTCCTGGCCGTCTTTTTAGAAGAGTAGTGCAATCCGGAATTATCCTAAAGAGTACGAGAGAAAGGTTTCCTCATTCCTAAAAAAGGAAATTTCCGGCAGGTGCTGGGGGTGATCCATCAAAAGAGTGTGACAGGGATGGTAGTCGGGAGAGAGGATTCAGAAATACAGTACGCGGTCGCCACTGGATCCCGTCTGGTTCATTGTCTGATTACGTACCTGAATTGACTGGTTACCTGCGGGAGTGACTGTCAGGTTGCTCACCTGGCGTGTCAGGTTAGCCGGAGGAATGGCTGCCGGGTTACCTGCCTGGGTAGTTGTCTGGTTAGCAGATTGTGTAATTACAGGAGTAATGCCGGGGGGATTTCCTGTTTTTGCGTCTATCAGGAGTTCGATGAATCCCATAGGGCTTGAAATTGAACGATGGGTGATTACTTCCCCGTCCCTGTAAATTTCTACGGTGAGCACATCCCCTGAGTTATCTGTTTTATACATCTGGACCTGTACTAAACGAATATTTTCAATCATCTTGTACAACCGGTCACCGGAACCGTTTACTTCCCGCAACGACCCCGGGTTACCCAGTCGGCCATAATAGTTCCTAGGATAAACAACCCGTACCCACACACCGGTTGCGGGTATAATAACCTGTGTTGGTCCCGGCGGCATCAGGGTTGGGGTAACTGGTACTGGTGTCTCCGTTATTGCCGGAGTTGGAACAGGGAGGAGCTCCTTGCCCGGTACAGAAAAATATTCCGGATATACCATCGCGACACCTGCAATCCCCAGGATCAGGAAAATTATCGCAGTAACAATGATGAATGACTTCCGCCGGCCTCCCAAATCCGCAGGCAGGGGTGGTGATCCGGGAGTAAGAGGGGTACTGTCAGCACCAGGTTGTCTGACCGATCCCGCAGGGTCCCTTCCTTCAGGAGGAATCGTATCTGCTGGTACTGCTTCCTCGTTCCTGTCAGTCGGATGATCATCAATGGGCTGTGCGGGGCTTGACAGGTCCGATAATGCTGTCACTGTACTGGGGACTGGCGGTGCCTCTTCTGGTGTTATTGCGTCAGAGATGTTGAGTGATTCAGCAGGTTCCTCCTGAGAAGCCGGCGACGTGATAATTTCCGGCACCGATGGTGGCACCGTATCTTGTGATGCTGGTACTGTACTGGAGACTGGCGGTGCCTCTTCTGGTTTTGTTGCGTCAGAGATGTTGAGTGATTCAGCAGGTTCCTCCTGAGAAGCCGGCGACGTGATAATTTCCGGCACCGATGGTGGCACCGTATCTTGTGATGCTGGTACTGTACTGGAGACTGGCGGTGCCTCTTCTGGTGTTATTGCGTCTGAGATGTTGAGTGATTCAGCAGGTTCCTCCTGAGAAGCCGGTGACGTGATAATTTCCGGCACCAATGGGGGAATCGTCTCCTGGGATACAGCCTCCTCTCCTGAATTAGCAGGTATCTCATCGACAGACGGTTCTGCATGTCTTGCTTCAGATTCCCGCGCTCTTTCCGGAAAAGCTGTAAATTCGGATTCGTCAGGGAGTATATTCAATTCGATCGGAGCGGAATTGACGTTAATTGCAGTTGTATGGGGAAGTTGCATCTCGGGAGCGACCGTGCGTCGCGTTGCAGGCCGTAATCCTATTCCCTGATCGGTGGCGGTTGCCCCGCTGCCTGTAAGCTCCTGGCGTACTGATACGATCAGTTCCATGAGTTGTTTTATCCATTCGTCACGTTCCCTCGTTCTTTGTTCACCGGGATTTCGGGAAAAGATAAGGTTCATTTGCTCTGACCTTCCCGTCCGGCTCGTATCGGAAAAGAAGAGGGTAATGACCAGGTCACCCGTAGCAATTTTTCCGCCCTTCACTGATAGTATTGCCAAAAGCGGGATCTTCTGTGGCTGTACCTGGGCATACCTGATGTTCACAAGGATAAGGTACCGGGTGGTGAGCAGCAGATCATACTGCTCAGAGTTGATACTGACCCTGTCCGTTGTCAGGACAATGGATTCGCCGCTCTCAAGATAAGGACTGTCCATCGTACCACATTCCTTCTTATACTACGATATTTGTAGCAATATGCTTTATAGCTGAATACTGCTGTAATTTTTATTGTGATCATTATATGTCATTCTGAAACCCCTTCACTTCCAGTGGAGCGGACAAAGAATAAAACTTTTTTTTGATTCAGCAGGCCGAAGCAGCCAGTACCCGGACGTTATTTCCTTTAATAACGATTATACCTGTCAGGAGACACACTTTTTCATTCAGCACAACGGTGACAGCATGCTCACGAGCCATGAACTCCTCTTAAAATTCTGGCACGACTCCAGGTATAATTTTCAGGAAGTGCGGGTCGAGTATGTTGACCGTGGCGCTCCCGGTGATCGATCATCTGTCAGCGGCATGGATATCCGTATACTTGATGCTTATTACGCTGAGATCATTTCTGGCCAGGGTGTGAAATATATTCCCTATCACCGCATTCGCAAAATCATGTACAACAGTACGACCATCTGGGAGAGGAAGTGAACAGTGTTAGTATCGCCGGTCTGTAGTTTTTTTGTATTTATCATGATTAATTATTTATAATCCGGGTTCCATGTACCATGTAATGTATCGGTCCTTCTTCAGCCAGGAAATCGAGCACGGGCAGGTACATGCCGCCCATGGTAAGCGGCAGCCACTTTTTGTAGAGTAATTAGAAGGCATTTCCGTCGGCATTCCGGTGGAAACGGTATTGATTTCTGACAGTTCGATTTCGGGTGAATTATGAGTATGATCGCAGAAAGATCGGTTGATGAGTGGTTCAGTTCCCTGCCAAAGACAAGCGGAATCTACCGTCTTATTAATGGAACAATGGGTGACAGGGGCGAGAAAGAGAGAATCTGGGCAGTGATCGCTTTAGGTGAAAGTGATGATCCACGGGCCGTCCGCCCTCTCATGGATTGTTGTGCTGATAAAGATCCGCAGATCCGGTTGCATGCAATCGAGGCTCTGTGCAAGTTAAGAAGCGGGAGGGCAGTATCGGTGCTGGTCGAGCGTCTCAGGGATAAGAACGAACACCTTGCAACACGGGAGCGGGCTGCCGCAGCACTGGCTGCGGTCCGGAGTTATACTGCAATCGAGGGACTCAGGGATCTGTACTCCAATACCGATGAGGATCCTGCACTCCGGTCGTTTGTGGCAGAGGAATTGCACCGGATCCGTATCCGGTGAATCCAGGCGAATTATCCGGAGTTAAAACCTGCCTTCCCGATGGCTGAAAATATGTCACGACTTCCCTGAAAGATACCATGTATAAAAAGTTCACGACTTTTTTTCCGGAATGATTGGTAAAGATCCGGAATTGAATCCATATGATATGTCCGGATTATATCGCCGGACGTGATTTCCTGAAGATATCATATTTCCAGGCTCCGGCATAAATGATGATTAAGCGTGAAGAAACCCGGGCATCTATCGGATTAAAACCCACAGCACGCCGTAATTCAACCTGGTCTTTTTAGGAACGAAACTTTAACAATCTTACCTGTCGTAGCTATTGGCACTATGTGGAAGGCAGTCGGGATCGATGCATGGCTCGCTGGCAGGAAGTCAAGCCTGGAAGATGCGCGGGTTACCGTCACCGGTATAATTGAGCGGGTGCGGAAGAACGGTGATACCGCATTACGTGAGCTCTCACGCCACTACGAGATAAAGGAAATTGCAGTCTCGGACGAAGAGCGTGAATCGGCCTATGATGATGTCGATACAAAAATTGTCGAAAGCCTTATTGAGGCTCATGCACGCATCGAACGCTTCCACGAACTCCAGAAACCAAGGGATCTCTGGTTCCAGGAAATGGAGCCCGGGATCGTCCTCGGGGTCAAGACAACGGCACTGGACCGGATTGGCATCTATGTACCCGGTGGGCGTGCACCCTATCCGTCATCCGCACTTATGTGTGCTGTGCCTGCAAAGGTGGCCGGTGTCCGTGAGATCTGTGCCTGTTCCCCCCCTCCAATTCATCCTATGACGCTTGTCGCGCTGGATATCGCCGGCGTCTCTGAGATCTACCGTTCCGGAGGTGCCCAGGCCATCGCAGCCATGGCGCTCGGTACTGAAACTGTCAGGCCGGTGCAGAAAATTGTCGGTCCGGGAAATGTGTACGTTACGCTTGCAAAGATGATGCTGAGAGAAAATGTTGAGATTGATTTCCCGGCAGGTCCCAGCGAAATCGGGATTGTTGCCGATCACACGGCTGATCCCAGGATTGTCGCTTCGGATATTCTTGCACAGGCAGAGCATGACCCGAATGCTGCCTGCATCCTGATCACGACTGACAAAAATCTTCCGGGAAAAGTCGGGCATGAAATTGCCGGGCTCCTCGCCACGGCACCACGAAAGGAGATCATAGAAAAAGCCCTCAATAATTCAGGGTACACGATTGTAAAAGACATGGATGAAGCGATAGCGGCATCGGACATGGTTGCTCCCGAGCATCTCTCGATTCAGGTTGCAGATCCCTTATCTGTAGTCATAAGGGTGAAAAACGCTGGTGCGATTTTTGTGGGTAAGTATTCAGCAGTTGCCTGCGGTGATTATGCGGTGGGAACCAACCACGTTTTGCCGACTGCGGGATATGCAAAAATGTACTCGGGACTTGACGTCTCGCACTTCTGCAAGACCGCATCGGTTGAGATGATCGATAAGACGGGTCTTGAGACAATCGGCGATATTGTAGAAACCATTGCTGAGGCAGAAGGCCTGCATGCCCACGCCCTCTCTGTCAAAATCCGGCGGCAATGCTAGGAGAGGGATCTCTTCCTCCTTTTTTTGATTTATACATCTGTTTTATACATTCCGAGAAAACCCTGTTACCAGAAAAGGGGCATCACCAGAAGTATCCTCAGAAGTGTCTGCGGCAAAAAACTGTGTATTCCACTGGAAATTGATATTGTATTGAGGTTCGCCCGCCTCAGGGCCTCTTCGAGGCACGGCGGGTCAACGTGTTTTTTCGCATTTTTAGGTCATCAGTCCGCCGCGGGGGCGTCCGTTCGGGGGCGGCGGTGTTTATCATTTATGGAGAGAGGTACGAATCCCTCATCAAATCTAAAAAATATAATTTTTCATCGATCGGGTGCGAAACTCAGGTTTATGCTCGTTTCTATAAAGCGGAACGAGACGGACACATTCCCGTTGGATTCCTTTTATATCTCGTTCCCCGTTCGGTATCGCCAGAGTCCAAGGATTGCCACGAATCCCACCGCAATAAGCGGGAGGGCAGGATCAAGCGGTGTCTCGGTTACCGACTTGACAGACGGGAGAAACTCAATATCCACTGTTGCAAAATCCCCGCTCATATATCTTGAACGATCGAGAGGGGAACTTTCGACATACACGGTATATTTTCCCGGTTTCATAGTCCCAAGAATTACTGATGTATCCCAGGAATATGTCCAGCTACCGTCACTCATTTGCACCGGGGCGGTAGTGAATAATCCACGCCCTGCGGGAATATTAAGATTGTCCAGTGTTACACCCCGTGTATCAAGATCCGGTCCTGTCACAAAGAGATAGACAGCGATTGTTGTAATTCCCGAAACGGTCCCGTTGAGCGAAACGATATCACCGATATGCGCCTGGTGGGGGGATGCAGAGATGGAAAGTAGTGTTGAGGCCGCAACGGGAGTGGCAATCACTCCCAGCAACGCTGCTGTAAAAATCAGAAAGCATACCCATCGCATACCGGTACCTGTACAGTTGATAAGTAAAATAGTTTCATGCAAAACGGATGATTAGAATTTAACCACCATGACTGCCTCCTCTTCTTTTTTTAATTCTATTTTAAGGAGTTCGGAATCGAAATCATAGCCCTCTGCGGGATTGTAATCTTCGTAGAGTTCACACTTGTCGAGCACATCGACAAACTCTTTTAAGAATATCCGTGGTAT